>Ga0207691_10002507_pt1 | contig 17966 bp, 17 predicted proteins | sample KBSM13metaG_FD_184327 | JGI IMG/M metagenome (GOLD analysis project Ga0207691, IMG submission 184327) | Miscanthus rhizosphere microbial communities from Kellogg Biological Station, Michigan, USA - KBS M1-3 metaG (SPAdes) (version 2) | ecosystem: Host-associated > Plants > Roots > Rhizosphere >... | reverse complement strand
GCCGGCACCGGATCGGCTGCCGCTGCCGGCGGCTCGCTGTATCCGAGCGCGCGGTCGGCGGGCGGCGCGCTCGATTGGCGGATCTGCTGCTCGAACGCGCGCAGCTTGGTGACGTTCTGCTGATGCTGCTGCAGGTTTTCGGCGAACGCATGCCCGCCGCTGCCGTCGGCCACGAAGAACAGTTCCTTGGTGCGCGCCGGGCTGGCGGTCGCCTCGAGCGACGCACGGCCCGGATTGGCGATCGGCCCCGGCGGCAGCCCCTCGACCACATAGGTGTTGTAGGGCGTCGGCTGGTCGATCTCGGAGCGCATGATCGGGCGGCCGAGCGTGCCCTTGCCGCCGACCAGCCCGTAGATGATGGTCGGATCGGACTGCAGCTTCATGCGCTGGCGCATCCGGTTCACGAACACCGCGGCGACGCGCGAGCGTTCGTCCGGGCGGCCGGTTTCCTTTTCCACGATCGACGCGAGCGTCACCAGCGCTTCCGGAGACTTGACCGGCACCTCGGCGCTGCGCCGGTCCCAGATCTCCTTCAGCACGCGGGCGTGCGCCTGTTGCATGCGCTGGATCGCCTGCTCGCGCGTCGCGCCACGCGGGAAGTTGTAGGTGTCCGGCAGCAGCGTCCCCTCTTTGGGGATCTCGCGGATGTTGCCGGCGAGGAAATCGATCTCGGCAAGCCGCGCGACGATCTGCTCGGAGGTGAGACCCTCCGGGATCGTGAAGGCATGCTGCACCACCTTGCCCTCGACGATCGTCTCGATCGTCTCGCGCAAAGTCAGGTTCTTGCCGAACTTGTACTCACCGTATTTCAGGTCCTCGCGCGCCTTCAGCACCAGCACGCCGCCGATGAACAGCCACGGCGTTTCGATCACGTTTTCCTTCGCGAGCAGGTCGGCGATGTCGCGCAAGCCGAGCCCGCGCGGAATGTTGACGACCGTCTCGCGCTCGAGCGGCCCGGGCGCCTCGAGCCTCTGCTTGCCGAAGGAATAGATCGCGCCCGCCGCGAGGCCGACCACAAGGAGGATGGTGAGGATCGCATTGCCGGCGATGACCAGCGGGTGGCGCGCGCGTCGCGATGGGCGTTTCGGCTCCGGCACGTATTCGGGCTCCAATGCGGCGCGCGGGCTGCGCGGAGCGACCCGCCTCGCCTCTCCGGAACGCGTCGGGCCTGCGTCGGTCATGTCCACTCGCGGGCTGATATGCGCAGGTTAAGCTTGAATATGGCGAAAGGGTGAACCGTCCCCATCGGACAGCCTACGCATCCGCGCGGCGGAAGACCAGCGACGCGTTGGTGCCGCCGAACCCGAACGAATTCGACAGCACCACGTCGATGTCGCGTTTGCGCGCCTTGTGCGGCACCAGGTCGATCGGCGTCGCCACATCGGGATCGTCCAGATTGATGGTCGGCGGCGCCACACGATCGCGGATCGCGAGAATCGAGAAGATCGCCTCGACCGAGCCGGCCGCGCCGAGCAGATGCCCGATGCACGATTTGGTCGAGGACATCGAGATTTTGCCGGCGGCGTTGCCGACCACGCGCTCGACCGCCCCGAGCTCGATCGTGTCCGCCATGGTCGAGGTGCCGTGCGCGTTGATGTAATCGATGTCGTTCGGCGTGATGCCGGCGCGCTTGATCGCCGCGTTCATGCAGCGGAACGCGCCGTCGCCGTTCTCCGAGGGCGCGGTGATGTGGAAGGCGTCGCCCGACAGCCCGTATCCCACCAGTTCCGCGTAGATCTTCGCGCCGCGCGCCTTGGCGTGCTCGTATTCCTCGAGCACCACGATGCCGGCCCCCTCGCCCATCACGAAGCCGTCGCGGTTCTTGTCGTAAGGCCGCGAGGCCTTTTCCGGCGTGTCGTTGAAGCTGGTCGCCAGCGCCCGGCAAGCCGCGAAGCCCGCGATCGAGATGCGGCACACCGGCGACTCGGCGCCGCCCGCCACCATCACGTCGGCATCGCCGAGCGCGATCAGCCGCCCGGCGTCGCCGAGTGCGTGCGCGCCGGTCGAGCAGGCGGTGACGACCGAATGATTCGGTCCCGTGAGGCCGTGCTCGATCGACACATAGCCGGATGCGAGATTGATCAGGCGGCCGGGAATGAAGAATGGCGACACCCGGCGCGGACCGCGCTCCTTCAGGATGATCGCCGTGTCGGCGATGCCTTCGAGACCGCCGATGCCGGAGCCGATCAGCACGCCGGTGCGGTTGCGCTCGTCGTCGGTCGCAGGCTTCCAGCCGGAATCCTGCAGCGCCTGGGTCGCGGCGGCCATCGCGAACACGATGAACTCGTCGACCTTGCGCTGCTCCTTCGGCTCCATCCACTGGTCGGGATTGTAGGTGCCGTTCGAGCCGTCGCCGCGCGGAATCTGGCAGGCGATCTGGGCGGGAAGGTCCGCGACCTCGAATTTCTCGATTCTGCGGCAGCCGCTTTCGCCCGCGATCAGCCGCTGCCACGTGGCTTCCACGCCGCAGCCGAGCGGCGTCACCATGCCAAGCCCCGTGACGACTACGCGCCGCATGCCGGCTCCCTTGCGCTGCCGCCCCGACCTGACATCACGTGCGGCAACGGCACAATCGCAAAGGACTTCGGGGCAGGCAACATCGCGAATCCGCTACGCGCCACGACCGGCTGCCCGGGACACGTCACGGTGCAACCTCAAACTTTGGAATCTGCAAAAGGGGGGGTCAGCTCTTCGCGTTCTTTTCGAGGAATTTGACCGCGTCGCCGACGGTGAGAATCGTTTCGGCCGCATCGTCCGGGATCTCGCAACCGAACTCTTCCTCGAACGCCATCACCAGTTCGACGGTATCGAGGCTGTCGGCGCCGAGGTCGTCGATGAAGCTTGCAGCGTCCGTCACCTTCTCGGCTTCGACGCCGAGATGCTCCACCACGATCTTTTTAACCCGCTCGGCAATCTCACTCATCGCTTTCACCCTCGCGTTTTTCTCATGGGCTTGTGCCGCGTGACCCGAGCCGTCGCGGCTTCGTGGCGGAAGGCGGCGTGCTGACGCACTCAAGAGGGATCGACCGATGGCCCCCAACGACCCAGCTGCCCAGACCAAGCCGGGGTTCGGTTACCATACTTCCCCCAGCATTGCCAGCATGCGCAACCGGCATCTGCTTCCTCCCGCAAGTGCGTGACTTATCACCGTAATCGTCGCCGTGTCACCACGCAAATATCGCTGCACACCGCTTTTGCCGACGCACTTTCGCGAGCCGCGAACCGCGCGCCATTTTTGCGATGCGAATTCCCCTACGTCGCGCGCGCAGCCTTGAACGCCGCGACATCGTCCGGTGTTCCAATCGCGGTTCCACTCGCGCCCGCGGCGATGCGTTTCACGAGTCCGGACAGTACCTTGCCGGCTCCGACTTCATAAAATGAATCAACGCCGGCATTCGCCATGAAGGCGATCGACTCGCGCCAGCGCACCGTGCCGGTCACCTGCGCGACGAGCGACTTCATGATTTCGGCCGGATCGCTGCTCGCGCGCGCCAGCACGTTTGCGACGAGTGGGACCGCAGGCGGCTTCATCGTCACCTTGGAGAGCGCATCCGCCATCACGTCGGCGGCGGGTTGCATCAGCGAGCAATGGAAGGGTGCGGAGACCGGCAGCAGCATCGCGCGCCTGGCGCCCTTTGCTTTGGCGATCTCGACAGCGCGTTCGACCGCGGCCTTGTCGCCGGAGACGACCACCTGTCCGCCGCCATTGTCATTCGCGGCCTGACACACCTGCCCCTGCGCCGCCTCGGCGGCGATCGCGACCGCCGGCTCGAACTCGAGCCCGAGCAGCGCCGCCATCGCGCCGACGCCGACCGGGACTGCGGCCTGCATGGCGCGGCCGCGCGTGCGCAACAGCCGCGCGGTGTCGGACACCGTCAGCGATCCCGCCGCCGCAAGCGCCGAATACTCGCCGAGCGAATGGCCGGCGACGAACGCCGCATCGCGCCTGAGATCGAGGCCCGTCTCGCTCTCAAGCACGCGCAAGGCGGCGAGCGAGACCGCCATCAGGGCGGGCTGCGCATTTTCGGTCAGCGTCAGTCTGTCGGCCGGGCCGTCCCACATGACGGCGGTGAGCTTTTCGCCCAGCGCTTCATCGACTTCGTCGAACACGTTGCGGGCGGCGGCAAAATTGTCCGCGAGCCCCCTGCCCATGCCGACGGCCTGGCTGCCCTGGCCCGGAAAAACAAATGCAACAGACATCTTCGACCCCGGAGAAATGCGCGCGGTTAAGACACCTCGGGTCTCCGAGGTGTCAAGTCGGGGGAAGTTCCAGCCATAGGAACTTTTGGACAACCTTTCGGCGCGATACTGACTGACGTTGGGTCCGGTGGATGGCGAGGTGATGAGCACAATCAGCGATGCCGATATCGCGCGTTCGCGCGCGGACCCTCGTTTCAAGCAGGTGCTGCTGGCAAAAAGCCTCGAGCAACTCCTCTCCTCGCTGCATCGGATGCAGAGCGCGACGCAAATCGGCCCCAACGCCGCGCGCGAGTTGCGCGAAGGTGCCTTGGTGGCGGTGCAGCTTGCCGATCGCATCCGTGCAATCGACGAGCAGATCGCGCGCGCCGAGGACCAATGTGGCGGTTCAGAAGTCCGCAACACCAGTTGAATCGCTTGCCACAGCGGCAAATCTGGCTATAAACCGCGCTTCCGCTCGATCCCGGCCGGGAGCTGAACGGACGGCCGTCCCTCAATCAGGGGCCGGCAGGACCAGATGGTCCGGCGTCCCGTGTTCCCGCCTTCCTGAGAACTTTCGAGCCTTTCCCGAAGGGCACGAGGGGCTTGGCGCCGGAGCGAGCCACACAAGGGAGAGGCATTCGCATGCCATTGTACGAACACGTCTACATGGCGCGCCAGGATTTGAGCGCGCAACAGGTCGAGGAGATGACCGCCAGCTTCAAGGGCGTCATCGAAGGTCTCGGCGGCAAATTCGTCAGCGATCCGGAATACTGGGGCGTGAAGACGCTCTCGTTTCGCATCCGCAAGAACCGCAAGGCGCACTTCACGCTGTTCAAGCTCGATGCGCCGCCGGCCGCGCTCACCGAAGTCGAGCGGCAGGAGCGCCTCAGCGAAGACGTGCTGCGCTACCTGACGGTGCGGGTCGACGAGCACGAGGAAGGCCCCTCGGCGATGATGCGCAAGGCCGACCGGGATCGCGAGCGCGACGAGCGCGGCGGTGGCCGCTTCGATCGCGGCGACCGATTCGATCGCGGGGATCGTGACCGCGGCCCGCGGCGCGACGACCGTCCGCGGCGCGACGACGCCGGTGAAACCGCAGCAGCGGCCGAGGAGTAAGCATCATGCAATTCTCATCCGGAGGCGGCCGCCGCCCCTTCTTCCGCCGCCGCAAGACCTGCCCGTTTTCCGGCACCAATGCGCCGAAGATCGACTACAAGGACGTGAAGCTGCTGCAGCGCTACGTCTCGGAGCGCGGCAAGATCGTGCCGAGCCGCATCACCGCGGTCTCGACCAAGAAGCAGCGTGAACTCGCGCGCGCGATCAAGCGGGCACGTTTCCTCGGCCTGCTGAACTACGTGATCCGTTAAGGGTCATTTTTCACGAGAGGCCGGCGGGATCTCCTGGCGGCCGATGGTTGGGGCGGACTTGATCCGCCTCTAACCGCTCAAGGAGAGCGGGACAGCTGGCGATGATGCAGATCGTACTGATCGGTTTGGGTGCCGGGGCGGCGTCGGCCTTCCTGTTCGCGTCGGTCGCGTCAGGCGCACCGCTGTCGCTCATCCTCGCCAACTTCGCCCAGCTCCCGATCCTGCTCGCGGCGATCGGCTGGACGCATTACGCCGGCCTTGTCGCCGTGCTGATCGCGTCCGCGGGTCTGGCCGTCATTCTCGGGGCATGGGTCAGTTTCGCATTCCTGATCGGGATCGGCCTGCCCGCATGGTGGATCGGATATCTCGCTCTGCTCGCGCGTCCGGCTCCCGGCGCGGCAGCCGACGTCGAATGGTATCCGGTCGGCCGCATCGTGGTGTGGACCGCGATCGGGGCGAGCGTGATCGTGATCGTCTCGATCATCCGCTACGGCCTCGATGCCGACAGCGTAAAGGCCGGGCTGCGCCGTGAACTCGACCTCGCCGCGCGTTTTCTCACCGGATTCCGCGTTCCGGGCTTCAGGGATCCCGACCAGCTGAAAGACGCCCTGGTGCTCATCGTGCCGGGAATGAAGGCGATCGCACTCACGTTCACCAGCCTGATCAATCTCTGGCTCGCGGCGCTGATCGTGAAAATTTCCGGGCGGCTGCGGCGACCCTGGCCGCCGATCGCGCAGATGTCGTTTCCACCGTTCGCCCCGAAGGTCTTCGCCGGCGCGGTCGCGGCGACCTTCCTGCCCGAACTGCTCGGGCTGATGGGCGGAGTGTTCGTCGCGAGCCTGCTGCTCGCCTACGCGCTGCTCGGCTTTGCGGTGGTGCATTCGATCACGCTCGGCGTCGCCGGGCGCGGGCTCATGCTCACCGGCCTCTATTTCATCGTCATGCTGTTCAGCTGGCCACTGCTGCTGGTGATGTCCGTGCTCGGCCTGGTCGAGACCATGCTGGCGCTGCGCGCCCGCGTCGCGGCGCGCCGTCCGCCACCTCCGCCCGGCTCAATCAATCGTCCTTAACCCCAATGCGAACCATGGAGAGACCAAGATGGAAGTGATCCTGCTGCAACGTGTCGCCAAGCTCGGCCAGATGGGTGAAGTCGTCCGCGTGAAGGACGGCTTCGCGCGCAATTTCCTGCTGCCGCAGGGCAAGGCGCTGCGCGCCACCAAGGACAACCGCTCCAAGTTCGAGGGCATGAAGGCGCAGCTCGAAGCGAGCAATCTCGAACAGAAGAAGGATGCCGACGTCGTCGCCGGCAAGCTCAACGGCAAGAGCTTCATCGTGGTGCGCCAAGCCTCCGACGTCGGTCAGCTGTTCGGCTCGGTCTCGGCGCGCGACATCGCCGTGCTGCTCACCGAGGGCGGCTTCACGGTCGACCGCAACCAGATCCAACTGCAGCTGCCGATCAAGACGATTGGCCTGCACACGGTGCCGGTCGCCCTGCATCCGGAAGTCGAGGTGACGATCACGATCAATGTCGCGCGCAATGCCGACGAGGCCGAGCGTCAGGCGCGCGGCGAGAACGTGACGCAGCGCCGCGAGGAGACCGACCAGGAGGCGGCGGCGGCCGACGCCGCAGCATTCTTCGAGAAGCCCGAAGCGGCAGTCGACGATCAGGGCACCGGCGAGGAAGCGAAGACCGACTGAGTGAGGTCGGCGGGCGGCGCCGTCGGCATCTCCGGCAAGGGGATGTCGAGCGTCATCAGCGGCGGTCCCGGCTCAGGCGCCGGGGTCGCGGCGTGCTGCTCGACCACCACCGGGGCTGCTGCGGTCGCCTGGCGCGCCACCGCATCGGTCGCCGAGGCGGGAGACGGATGGACCGGGGCCGGATGCGCGGTGCGATCGGCACCGCGGTCGTCTGGCGACTTCGCCTGCAATTGCTTGCCGCGCGGCGAGCGCTGATCCTTCGCGTCCACGCCCGACTGGGCCGCGGCCTGCTCCTGCTTCCTGCTCTTGGCCGCCGGATCGGCGGATTGACCCGCAGCGGCGGCCTTTTCCCGATCCTTCCTGGCCGGGGCGCTGCCGGCGGCGACCAGATAGGCTGCCATCGCGGCACTCATCTCGGGGCCGGTCGTGTAGTGCTGCCGCAGGAAGCCTGCGACCTGCCCGCTCTTTGCCAACCCCTGCGGGCTCTTGTGACAGGCCGAACAGGTCGAGGCGAAGATCTTCGGCGCATCCCTCGGGTCGGCAAGCTGCGTCTGCGCGCGGAGGCCGGAAATGCCTGCCACCGTCGCGACCATCGCTCCCAACAGCACGATACGTCCGAAACCGGACACTTGATTGCCTCCACCCGCCACAGCGCCGGTCCCATATTTAGCGGATTCCGTACGCGTTGGGGACAAAATCGTCCGGCCCTCGGCATGCACCGGACGAAGGGCGCCGCTCCATTTGCCGGTAAGACTGAATTTTGTTCTAATGGTGTTGTCATTTTTCTTTCACTCTGCTCCTAGGTGGAGTGAAAGTGTTTCCGTCAGTCCCGGTCGCGGCTCGTGTCTCTAAGCGTTTATGCCGCGGCCCTCAGGGGCTTGCGGCGACGTGTTGGGGCGTCCGATGGATCGCGTCCTGCGGTATGTGTTGGGATCGTTTATCCGGCACGGAACGCTGCGCCTGACGACGGCGCGCGGTATCGTGCTGCAGTTCGGTGACGGAACCGGCCGGCCGATCGCGGTCGGCTTCAAGACTAGATGGACCGAACTGGCGATCCTGCTCGACCCGGAACTCGCGGTCGGCGAAGCCTACATGGACGGGACGCTGGTCATCGAGCAAGGCTCGATTGCAGACTTCCTCGCGCTTGCGATGTCCCAGGACTACGGCGGCAAGTCGCCGTGGTTCGCTCGCCTGCAATGGATCCTGCGCTATCTCTGGCGGCGTTTCGCGCAGTTCAATCCGCCCGCCCGCGCGCGCGCCAATGTCGCGCACCACTACGACCTCGACAAACGGCTCTACTCGCTGTTCCTCGACGCCGACCGGCAATACAGCTGCGCCTATTTCGAGCATCCCGAGCAGTCGCTCGACGACGCGCAACTCGCCAAGAAGCGCCACATCGCGGCGAAGCTACTGTGCGAGCCGCGCGCGCGCGTGCTCGACATCGGTTCCGGCTGGGGCGGGATGGGTCTCTATCTCGCCGAGATGTGCGGCGCGCGGGTCACCGGCGTCACGCTGTCGGATGAACAACTCGCGCTCTCGCGCGAGCGCGCCGAGGAAAAGGGGCTCGCCGACCGCGTCGCGTTCCGCCTGCAGGACTATCGCGACATCTCCGAGCGCTTCGACCGCATCGTATCGATCGGGATGTTCGAGCACGTCGGGGTCGTGCACTACGACGCGTACTTCCGCAAATGCGCCGAACTGCTCGCCGACGACGGTGCGATGCTGCTGCATTCGATCGGCCGCTCGGAAGGTCCCGGCATCACCAATCCGTGGATCGGCAAGTATATTTTCCCCGGCGGCTATATCCCGGCCCTCTCCGAAGTGCTGCCGGCGGTCGAGCGCGCCGGATTTCTGGTCACCGACATCGAAATCCTGCGCCTGCACTACGCCGAGACGCTGAAGCACTGGCGCGACCGCTTCCTCGCGCACCGCGACGATCTGGAACGGATCTACGATGCTGGGTTCATCCGCATGTGGGAATTCTATCTCGCGGCATCCGAGATGTCGTTCCGCGAGCAGGGCATGATGGTATTCCAGCTTCAATTGACGAAACGACAGGGCGTGGTTCCGGTCACGCGCGACTACCTCGCGCGCGAGGAAGCGCGCCTGCGCGGCGCCGAAGGCGGCAGCCGTCCGCCGCTGCGCCTCGCGGGCGAATAGACTCGCTACGCGCGAGCAATTTTTTCCCGCGCCGCGGACTGAAATCCGTCAAGCGCAATCGTGCGACCGACGTTGCGAATTGCATTTGCGGTGTGAATCGGGGACAGCGGTGGAGAAGCCGATCTGGCAATCGTCATCGCCGGTAACCGATGCTAAGACGCGAATCCGGTTTGGCACACGAGTGCGTTCACAATCATGGCTGGCGAACAAAGCGCGCGTAAGTCCGCGCCCGATACACCTGTCTTCCGCGCTGCTCCGCACAATGTCGAGGCGGAACAAGCGCTGTTGGGTGCCATCCTGGTCAACAACGAGGCGTTCTACCGCGTTTCGGATTTCCTCGAGCCGCCGCATTTCTTCGAGCCGATCCACGCCAAGATCTTCGAGCTCGCCGCGAGCCTCATCCGCGCCGGCAAGGTCGCAAGCCCGGTCACGCTCAAGACATTCCTGCCGCTCGATCTCGATGTTTCGGGCCTGACCGCGAGCCAGTACCTGGCGCGGCTTGCGGCGGAAGCGACCACCGTCATCAACGCCGAGGACTACGGCCGCACCATCTACGACCTCGCGATGCGCCGCTCGCTGATCATCATCGGCGAGGACCTGGTCAACGTCGCCTATGACGCGCCGGTTGACCTTGCGCCGCGCGAGCAGATCGAGGACGCCGAACGGCGGCTCTACGAACTGGCCGAGACCGGCCGCTACGACGGCGGCTTCCAGCGCTTCGCGACCGCGCTGACCACCGCGGTCGACATGGCGGCGCGCGCCTATCAGCGCGACGGCAAGCTGTCCGGGCTTGCGACCGGCCTGCACGACGTCGACCGCATGATGGGCGGGCTGCAATCCTCCGATCTCGTGGTGCTCGCGGGACGTCCCGGCATGGGCAAGACCGCGCTCGCGACCAACATGGCCTACAACATCGCGAAAGCCTGGCGCGGCGAAGTGCGGCCGGACGGGCGCATGGAATCGGTCAACGGCGGCATTGTCGGCTTCTTCTCGCTCGAAATGTCGGCCGAACAGCTCGCGACCCGTATCATCGCCGAGCAGACCGAGATTCCGTCGTTCCGCATCCGGCGCGGCGAGATCGACCCGTCCGACTTCGACCGCATCGCCCAGATGGCGCGCGAGATGGAGACGATCCCGCTCTACATCGACGAGACCGGCGGCATCTCGATCTCGCAGCTCACCGCGCGCGCGCGGCGGCTCAAGCGCCAGCGCGGGCTCGACCTGCTGGTGGTCGACTACATCCAGCTGCTCTCCGGCTCGGGCAAGCGCGCGCAGGAAGGCCGCGTGCAGGAGGTGACCGAAATCACCACCGGCCTCAAGGCGCTGGCGAAAGAACTTAACGTTCCGATTCTGGCGCTGTCGCAGCTCTCGCGTCAGGTGGAAAGCCGCGACGACAAGCGTCCGCAGCTTTCGGATTTGCGCGAGTCAGGCTCGATCGAACAGGACGCCGACGTCGTGCTGTTCGTGTTCCGCGAGGAATATTATCTGAAGAACAAGGAGCCGCGCCCCGGCACCGAAGAACACTTCAAGTGGATGACCGAGATGGAGGCGGTGCACGGCAAGGCCGAGGTCATCATCGGCAAGCAGCGTCACGGCCCGACCGGCACCATCGGGCTGCAGTTCAAGGCCGACGTGACCCGCTTCTCCGATCTCGCGGACCAGGGCCACCTGCCGCAGCGCACCGGGGACTGACGGCTTGTTCGGCGCCAGGCGGCAGCGGATGATCGCTGGATGACGGATGCCATCGGGCCTCCCGAAGCGGAAGCTGGCGGGATTCTCACCATCGATCTCGCGGCGATCGTCGCCAACTGGCGCGCGCTGTCCGAGCGCGCCGCGCCGGCGCAATGCGCCGCCGTGGTGAAGGCCGACGGCTACGGCTGCGGCGCCGAGCAGGTTGCCGGCGCGCTGGCGAAGGCCGGCTGCACGACGTTCTTCGTCGCCAACCTGCCCGAAGCTCGTCGCGCGCGCGCAGCCGCGCCGGACGCGACGATCTATGTGCTCAACGGCGTGCTACCCGGCACCGCGGCGGCTTTTGCGCACGCAAACCTGCGGCCGGTGATCGGCGACTGGCTGGGCTGGGACGAGTGGAACGCGTTTCGCGCAGATAGCGGCTGGCGCGGCGGTGCCGCGTTTCACGTCGATACCGGAATGAGCCGGCTCGGATTTTCCGCCGAGGAGGTCCGGCAGCTCGCACCGGCACGCAACAACGATCACGGCATTGCCCTGGTGATGAGCCACTTCGCCTGCTCGGAAGAAGACCATCCACTGAACGCAATCCAGATGCAGCGCTTCCACGAGATCCGCGGCCTGTTTCCCGGCATCCCGGGATCGCTCGCGAACTCGTCGGGAATCTTCCTCGGCCGGGAGGCGCATCACGATCTGGTGCGCCCCGGCGTCGCGCTCTACGGCGCCAATCCGACACCGGGCAGGCCGAACCCGATGCGCACGGTCGTGACGCTGCACGGGCGCATCGTGCAGACGCGCGACGTCGCGCCAGGCGCAACCGTCGGCTACAGCGCGACCTGGACCGCCAAGCGCGCGACCCGCCTCGCCATCGTGTCGGCCGGCTACGCGGACGGCTTCCCGCGCGCCGCCAGCGCGAGCGATGCGCGGCCCGGCGCCGAGGCGATCGTCGCAGGGATGCGCTGCCCCCTCGCCGGCCGCATGTCGATGGACCTGATGGCGTTCGACGTGACCGACATGCCCGCCGGCAAGGTGGCGCGCGGCGATCTCGTCACCTTGCTGGGCGACGGTATCGGCGTCGATGATCTTGCAGCCCGTGCCGGGACGATCGGCTACGAGGTGCTGACCAGTCTGGGGCGGCGTTACCGGCGGATTTACCGCGGCTGACCGTCTCTTTCACCGGTATGTTCTTGTATTGTTCTTATCAATCCGCTATGGTCACGGCGTTTTCCGCCGCATAGCGCGTTCATGGCCAAGACCGTTCTCTCCTTCATCTGCCAGAACTGCGGCGCCACCTACGGCCGCTGGCAGGGCAAGTGCGAGTCCTGCAACGAATGGAACTCGATCGCCGAGGAGGGTGCCGCGGCCGACCGGGCGATTCCCGGCCGCTCGGCGCGCAAGGGCCGCGTGTTCGCGCTCGAACCGCTGACCGGCGAGACCCACGATGCCCCGCGTCTCCCGTCGGGCGTGCCCGAGTTCGACCGCGTCACCGGCGGCGGTTTCGTGCGCGGCTCGGTGCTGCTGATGGCGGGCGATCCCGGTATCGGCAAATCGACCCTGCTGATCCAGGCCGCCGCTGCGCTCGCGCAGACCGGGCACCGTGCGATCTACATCTCGGGGGAAGAGGCGGTCGCGCAGGTGCGGCTGCGTGCCGAACGCCTGGGTCTGGCGAAAGCGCCGGTCGAGCTCGCGGCCGAGACCTCGGTCGAGGACATCATCGCGACGCTCAGTCAGGGCAAGACGCCGCGCCTGATCATCATCGACTCGATCCAGACCATGTGGACCGACGCGGTCGAGTCCGCGCCCGGCACGGTCACGCAGGTGCGCGGTTCGGCGCAGGCGCTCATTCGCTTTGCCAAGCGCTCCGGCGCGGCGGTCATTCTGGTCGGCCATGTCACCAAGGACGGCCAGATCGCGGGACCGCGCGTGGTCGAGCACATGGTCGATGCGGTGCTGTCGTTCGAGGGCGAAGGCTCGCATCAATTCCGCATCCTGCGCGCGGTAAAGAACCGCTTCGGCCCGACCGACGAGATCGGCGTGTTCGAGATGACCGGTGCGGGTTTGCGCGAAGTGCCGAACCCGTCCGAGCTGTTTCTCTCCGAGCGTGATCTCGGCAGCCCCGGCACGGTCGTGTTCGCCGGGATCGAGGGCACGCGTCCGCTGCTGGTCGAGATCCAGGCGCTGGTCGCGCCGACGTCGCTCGGCACGCCACGCCGCTCGGTGGTCGGCTGGGATTCGAGCCGGCTCTCGATGGTGCTCGCGGTGCTGGAGGCGCATTGCGGCGTGAAGCTCGGCGGCCACGACGTCTATCTCAACGTCGCGGGCGGCCTGCGCATCAGCGAACCCGCGGCCGATCTCGCGGCCGCCGCGGCGCTGGTTTCGTCATTGGCGGGCGCGTCGCTCCCGGCCGATGCGGTCTATTTCGGCGAGGTGTCGCTGTCGGGCGCGATCCGTCCGGTGGCGCAGGCCGCCGCCCGGCTGAAGGAAGCCGCCAAGCTCGGTTTCGCGCGCGCCGTCGCGCCCGATTCGGCGCGCGGCGAAGCTGGTTCCGATTCCGGCATGGCGCTGAACGCGATCGGGTCGCTTACCGATCTGGTCGCCGGCATCGCGGCAAGCGGCAACCGCGCGCGGCCGCGTTTGGCTGACAAGACGGATGACGCGGCACCCGCCGCCCGCTATACACGGGGCCGCTGACGTACCCTCCCGATTCCGGCGCCTTGGGACGTTGGGGAACCCCGGCTTGCAGAGCCTTCAAGACTGACTTCTCAAGGGTAGTTGATGCCGATCGCGCTTCTTGACCGGGTTCTGCTCGCGGTGATGCTCATTTCGGCGCTGCTCGCGATGCTCCGCGGGTTCATCAGGGCGCTGCCAGTTGTCGACGCGGTCGCGATTGCGGCGCGGCTAGCCCATCCCGAGCGCGACCGGAGTGGCCTATGCCCAACTTCGTAACGTTGTTGGACATAATCCTGTTGGCGATCATGCTCATTTCGGGCCTGCTCGCGATGATCCGCGGTTTCATGCGCGAAGTGCTGTCGATCGCCTCGTGGGCCGCCGCCGCACTGGTCACGCTCTACTTCTACAAGCGCGCGATGCCCATCGCCGAACAGTATTTCACCAATCAATACGTCGCGATGGGCCTGGTGGTCGGCGTGCTGTTCTTCGGAACTCTGATCATCGTCGCGATCATTACCATCAAGATTTCGGACGCGATCCTCGACAGCCGGATCGGGGCGCTCGACCGCACGCTCGGCTTCCTGTTCGGGTTGGCGCGCGGCTTCGTCATCGTGGTGGTCGCCTATGCGTTTTTCGACTGGCTTGTACTGCCGAAAGCGCAGCCTAAATGGATGACCGACGCCAAATCGCTGCAGATGCTGCAGACGACCCGGGACTGGATGATCTCCGTGTCCCCGGACCTCGAAGCGCTGTGGCAGAAATACAAGAAGAAAACGCCGGAGGGCGACCAGGATGCTCCGCCGAGCCGGACGGAGAACGGTACGCTGAAGTTCGCCGTTTACCTTCCGCGCGACCCGCATTAAGCCACCCCTGCCGGGGCTGAAAGGCTGGACGATGGATCGACCCGAAGACGGCCTCTCCTTCTCCCAAGGAATCGACCAAGGCGTCGACCTGGAGGAGGACCGGCTGCACGAGGAGTGCGGCGTATTCGGCATCTTCGGGCATCCGGACGCCGCCGCCATCACGGCACTCGGGCTGCACGCGCTGCAGCACCGCGGTCAGGAAGCCGCCGGCATCTGCTCATTCGACGGCAAGCGCTTCCATTCGGAACGGCGCATGGGGCTCGTCGGCGACAACTTCTCCCGCCGCGAGGTGATCGACCGCCTGCCCGGCCCGGCCGCGATCGGCCACAACCGCTATTCCACCACCGGCGAGACCATCCTGCGCAATGTCCAGCCGCTGTTCTGCGAGCTCGACGGCGGCGGCTTCGCCATCGGCCACAACGGCAACCTGACCAACGGCCTCACGCTGCGCAAACAGCTGGTGCGCGACGGCGCGATCATGCAGTCGACCAGCGACACGGAAGTGATCCTGCATCTGGTCGCGAAGTCGCTGCGCAACCGCTTCATCGACCGCTTCATCGACGGGCTGCGCCAGCTCGAGGGCGCCTACTCGTTCGTGGCGCTGACCAACAAGAAGCTGATCGGCGCGCGCGACCCGCTCGGCATCCGCCCGCTCGTCATCGGCGAGCTCGACGGGCATCCGATTCTCGCCTCGGAAACCTGCGCGCTCGACATCATCGGTGCGCGCTACGTGCGCGACGTCGAGAACGGCGAAGTGGTCGTGTTCGACGAGAGCGGGGTGCAGTCGCACAAGCCGTTCCCGGCGGTGCAGGCGCGGCCGTGCATCTTCGAGTACGTCTATTTCTCGCGCCCGGATTCGATCGTCGGCGGCCGCGCGGTCTACGACGTGCGCAAGACCATGGGGGCGGTACTGGCGCAGGAATCCGCAGTGGCGGCGGATGTGGTCGTTCCGGTGCCGGACTCCGGGGTGCCGGCCGCGATCGGCTTCGCGCAGCAATCCGGCGTGCCCTATGAGTTGGGCATCATCCGCAACCATTACGTCGGGCGCACCTTCATCGAGCCGACGCAGCAGATCCGCCAGCTCGGCGTGCGCCTGAAGCACAGCGCGAACCGCGCCGTGGTGAACGGCAAGCGCATCGTGCTGGTCGACGACTCGATCGTGCGCGGCACCACCTCGACCAAGATCGTGCAGATGATGCGCGACGCCGGCGCGACCGAAGTGCATTTCCGCATCGCCTCGCCGCCGATCACGCACCCGGACTATTACGGCATCGACACGCCGGAGCGCGACAAGCTGCTCGCCGCGACCCACACCGTCGAGGAGATGCGGGCCATCATCGGCGCGGACTCGCTCGCGTTCCTCTCGGTCGAGGGCATTTATCGCGCGATGGGACTGAAGCGCGATCCGGAACGGCCGCAATTCACCGATCACTGCTTCACCGGCGAATATCCGACGCCGCTGACCGACCAGACCGCACGCGACCACGCGCCGCGCCAATTGTCGCTGCTCGCCGAGGCGAGCTGACGCTGCATGCCCCAACCCCTCGCCGATCGCATCGCGCTCATCACCGGCGCCTCGCGCGGCATCGGCCACGCGACCGCGCTGGCACTCGCCAGGGCCGGCGCGCATGTGGTGGCGATCGCCCGCACGGTCGGCGGGCTTGAGGAACTCGACGACGCGATCAAGGCCGCGGGCGGCTCGGCGACGCTGGTGCCGCTGGACCTCAAGGACTACGACGGCATCGACCGGCTCGGCGCCTCGCTGAACGAGCGCTACGGCAAACTCGACGTGCTGGTGGCGAATGCCGGCCTGCTCGGCGCGCTCTCGCCGATGACCCATGTCGAGCCAAAGGTATTCGACGACGTGATGGCGGTGAACGTCACGGCGAACTATCGCCTGATCCGCTCGCTCGATCCGCTGCTGCAGAAATCCGATGCAGGGCGCGCGGTGTTCCTCACCTCGGGCGCCGCCTGGGTGCCGATGGCCTATTGGGGCCCCTACTCGGTCTCGAAGGCCGCGGTCGAATTGATGGCGCGCATCTACGCGGCCGAGACCGCGACGACGAAGCTGCGTGTCAACATCTTCAATCCGGGGCCGATCCGCACACGCATGCGCGCGACCGCGATGCCGGGCGAAGACCCGATGACGCTCGACACGCCGGAGAACTGCGCCGAGAAGATCGTCGATCTCTGCCTGCCGAGCTACGGTGAGACCGGCACGCTGTATAATTATCGCGTCAAGAAATTCATGAGCTTCAATCCGCCCTCGTGACGCGCCACGCGACCACCGTCGCGCCAAGCAGCAAGAGCGCGGCGAGAAAGAACGGCGCGCCCGGCAGTTGAAATCCAGGTTCCGGCCGGATCGCATAGGCAAAGGTCAGCGAGAAAATCCCGGGACCGAGCATGCTCGCGATGCCCTGCATGCTCGCGTTCGCGCCCTGCAGCTGCCCTTGCTCGTCGGCGCCGACATGGCGGCTCATCAGCGCGAGCGAGGCCGGGCTCGCGAGGCCCCACAGCGCCTGCAGCGGAATGCCGGCGAAGAACAGCACGGGGATCCAGGCGATCCCGTAGACGAAAAATCCCGCGACGCCGAACAGCAGTCCGCCGATCAGCGACGTGCGCTCGCCGAACCGCTTGATCGCGGGACCGATCAGCGCGCCCTGGACCACCATCGCGGTGATGCCGACCGCCGCGAGCACGAAGCCGACCGCGCGCTCGTCCCAGCCGTAGCGATAGAAGAGATAGAGCACCGAGATGATCGGCAGGACCGCGTGCGCCAGCATGCTCAGGAAGTTGACGCTCGCCAGCCCGAACAGCTCGCGATGCGAGCGCAGCAGCTTGAGCGCGCCGAGCGGATTGGCGCGGCGCCATGAGAACGCCATGCGCGACTCCGGCGGCAGCGACTCCGGCAGGATCAGCCAGCCGTAAAGCGCGTTGGCAAGGCCGAGCCCGGCCGCGATCCAGAACGGCAAGCGCGGATCGATGCTCCCCGCGAGACCGCCGATCGCAGGTCCGAGCACGAAGCCCGCGCCGAACGCGACGCCGAGCAGACCGAAGCGTTTCGCGCGCTGATCCGGAGGCGTCACGTCCGCGACGTAAGCGAAGCCGATCGAGAAGCTCGCCGCCGTGATGCCGGAAATGACGCGGCCGACGAACAGCCACGCGAGCGAGGGCGCGAGCGCCATCAGGATATAGTCGAGGCCGAGCCCCAGACACGACATCAGGATCACCGGCCGGCGGCCGAAGCGGTCGGACAGCGCGCCGAGCAGCGGCGAGAACAGGAACTGCATCAGCGCCCAGGCGGTGCCGAACAGGCCGAGCATTTCGGCCGAGCCCGCCGTGT
>Ga0207691_10002504_pt1 | contig 17973 bp, 17 predicted proteins | sample KBSM13metaG_FD_184327 | JGI IMG/M metagenome (GOLD analysis project Ga0207691, IMG submission 184327) | Miscanthus rhizosphere microbial communities from Kellogg Biological Station, Michigan, USA - KBS M1-3 metaG (SPAdes) (version 2) | ecosystem: Host-associated > Plants > Roots > Rhizosphere >... | reverse complement strand
ACCGTTCGTTCGCGCTTATTCGCCGCGCGCGAAGCGCTTCGCGCCGTCTGGCACAGCGCGCCGGAAGGAGTTTCCCATGATCTGCACTGAAGCTGCTGAGTTTGTCTCCGCACTCTGCGACGGCGAAATCATCCCGCCCGTGGCTGCCGAACATATCGGCGCCTGCCCGGGATGCCAGACGCAACTTCGCGATTATCTCGCGATGGGCGTCGAACTGCGTCGCACGGCCAGCCTCGAGCAGTCTTCGTCTGTTGTTGTGCGCGAATGGACACGGCCGCAAAACCCGCTTGCCGCATTACTCCAGAAAGGATGGGGAACCATGCGTATTCCGCGTCTCGCCTTCGCCGCAATGATCGCCGGTATCGCTGCCCTTGCCTGCACTCTGGCCGTCGTCAAGGTCGGTGCAGATTCCAATGGAACCGTCGTCCTGCTGAACACGGGGGGGCCAAACGGTCCTCTTATGGACTGCCCGTTGTCAACGTTGGACAAAAATCAAGCGACCTGCTCCTGGTATGGAAAGGCTGGTCCTCAGTTCTTCGCGTATAAGGTTAACCTGCTTAGACGTGATAGCAGTCGGGTCCTGCTCGCGATTCGCACGCGCACGTATTCCAAGGGAGAGAACCTTGCTCCATTCACACAGGACGCCGATCCCACCGCGAAGGTGGCGGAAGTCTGGTTCGAGCCAGGCGAGAAGGTGAAAGTTGATGTGTCTGATGTGGGCACGCTCACGCTCACAGGCGAATGGATGGATCACATGCCGATCCTAATGAGCTTGCACGGACAGGACATGAGCCCCGGACCCGGTGAACTTCGATTTGCAAGCCCTCTTCTGCTGAAAGATAGGAGAGTCGCTGGCGACCTCGCAGGCGCTCTCAGCGGAATTTTCAGCACGGATGATCCGAATCAGGCCGTGTGGATGTACATCCCAGGACAAGGCAGTTTTCTGGTTTCTCTTCTGCCGATGAAAAACGCTGTTGCGGCGGATGTTTTCCTTAGCCGCATCTCGTTCCAGGAAGGCGGCCATTCATGGGAGTTTGTAACCGGCGCGCCCGTTTCTCGGGCGAACCGTATCTGGGTTCTGCATCAACCAGGTTTCAAGCCATCTGCGAGCTCGGGTCAGAGTCTTGACACAGTATTCATTAGCACACAGCGGCTGGTGCAGACCGCGCCTGGAGAGTGGGAACCGAGCATTGAATCGATGCGAGATTAGAATGATGGCCATGCGGATCGTTCCTATGATTCACGTTCGGGATGTGAACGCCACAGCGGATTGGTATGCATCGATCGGTTTTAACATTCGGTCAATTGCCCACGAAGATGGCGATGGCAGCGAGATGGTGTGGGCGTCGCTGATGCTCGGCGAGAGCGAGATCATGTTGAACGCCGGCGGCAAGGCGAGCGATGCGCAGCGTCGTGAATTTGATCTCTATATACACGTTGAGAATGTTGAAGACGTACGCAAGCGGCTCGATGGACGGGTCAACTTCGTCGAAGATCTGCATGACACGTTTTACGGCATGCGGGAGTTTATTATCCGCGACTGCAATGGATTCTGGATCACGTTTGGTCAGCCGCGGAAGAGCTGAATCTTTAAGCCGACGGCTTCAGGTTGTCAGCTCGGCGATCCTCTTGTGCAGGCTCTGGGCATCGAAGGGTGCTCGAGCCTTGTTGTCGTCGTCGAAATATACGAAGACATCGCGCGAGGAGCGATTCGGTCCGAGCTCGGGATGGATTCTTGTACCGTCGGTCACTTCTTCGCCGCGCGACCATGCCAAAATTCTTCGAGCCCAGGTGTCGATAGCATCGGCGGTGTATCCGTCGGGGTAGAGCTTTTCACTACCGTGCAAGCGGCAGTAGACGAAATCCGCGGTGATATCCATCATGACGGGCCATTTTATCGAGTCGGCTACCACTAGCGCGACCTCGTACTTTCGCAAAAGCGCTATGTGCTCTGGCGTGGCGAAGCTTTTGTGCCGGCTCTCCATTGCGTGCCTCAGTGGCAAATCTTCTTCCACCTCCAGCCAGGAGCGCCCCGTCATCCACTCGTCGCGCTGTCGGGCGTATGCTGCAGCCTGCTTCTGAGTATGGGGCAGTAACTTGAGGAACTGTTCGATCCGCTCGGCATTGAATGAGGTCTGCGGAGGAAGTTGCCACAGGATCGGCCCCAGCTTCTTCCCGAGACAAAGCATTCCCTGTGCGAGAAAGTTGGCCAGCGCACCTTCGACATTCTCCAGCTTGCGGACATGCGTAATGAATTGCGAGCCTTTGATGGCGAAGACAAAATCGTCTGGCGTGTCCTTGCTCCAGGCTTGAAAACTCTGCGGCTTTTGCGTTGAGTAGAACGTGCCATTCAGCTCGATAGAGTTGAGTTGCCGCGAGGCGAATTCCAACTCGCGGCGCTGCGGCAGATCGACGGGATAGAAGCCGCCTCGCCAGCCGTCGAAGCGCCAGCCGGAAATGCCGACACGGATTTTTCCTTGTTGAGTCATTTGGCTCTGTTCACCAGGGAGATCGGGGGATCTTGCGATCTTAACAACAGGTGCACAGATTCTATAATTTCCGGCCGACGACTCGCATCAGCCTTCTGTCATCCGACGATTGACCGTTTCGTCGTTTTGGTTGGTGCAACGGCGGGTACCACTCTTTTGGAATCTCCTTCATCCTCTGACAGGAGCTGCAGAACGCGCTTACGCAAGGCCTCAGCATCGAAGGGCGCCCGCACCTTAGCATCGTTGTCGAAGTAAATGTACACATCGCGAGCCCTACGCTTCGGTGCGGGCCTGGGATGCGCTTTTTTGCCGTCGGTGACCTCCTCCCCGCGCGACCACAGGACGACTCTGCGCGCCCAGGTATCAATCGCATCCGCCTCATAACCACTGGCGTAAAGCTGCTCGCTTCCATGCAGGCGGCAGTAGACGAAGTCCGCGGTGACATCCATCAGCAGCGGCCACTCCACGGTGTCAGCAACAACAAGGGCAATGCGACTCTTGCGAAGTAGCGCAATGAACTCCGGGCATTCACAACTTGCATGACGAATCTCAATTGCATGACGGATTGGGATATCGGCTTCGATCTGCAGCCACGAACGCCCTTTGAGGCGTTGATCATGGCGACGGGCAAGTCGGGCGGCCTCGCTCTGCGTGCGTGGCAGCAGGTCGAAGAAGTTCTGGAGCTTTTCAGGATTGAATGCAAACTGTGGTGGAAACTGCCAAAGAATTGGTCCGAGCTTCTTGCCTAATCGCAGTAGGCCCTGTGCGATGAAGTTGGACAATGGCGCTTCTGCATTATTGAGCTTGAGCATGTGAGTGATGTAGCGCGAACCCTTTACCGCGAACGTAAAGTCGTCGGGCGTCTCATCATGCCACTGTTTGTAGTTTTGCGGTCGTTGCAGCGAGTAGAAAGAGCCATTCAGTTCGATCGTGTCGAAGTGCTGCGCAGCGAATTCAAGCTCGCGTCGATGTGGAAGATCCTCGGGATAGAAGCTGCCGCGCCAACCCTTGTAACGCCACCCCGAGATCCCGATGAGAATTCGTCCAGCGCGGCTCATGTAAAGATTTGACGCATAAAATCAATTGCGGAATGCCTCGGAGGATATCAATCTTTGCCGACTGCGGAGGTGCTAGTTCAAGCCGCACGAGCAAGGCGCTTGGGCCGAAAAATCCGCATGAAAACATACACCAGCAGCTGAAGAGTCAATGCACCGCAGCAGTCGATCAGCACATCCATGGGAATTCCGGTGCGATTGGGCAGAAAGGATTGGTGAAATTCATCGCTGCCGGCAACGAGTGCGGTTCCAAGAAAAGCGAGGGTCGCATCCAGCAGAAAACCAGAGCGCGGCAGTGTCATCCACCAAGCGCGCAGCCAAAGGAGCCCAATCGTTCCGTAGCCGAAGAAGTGTCCGCACTTGCGGATGAAGTGATGAATTGAGTTCCAGCGAGCATTGGTGACTTGCCCGAAGAGGTGTTCGTAGATCCATCGCAGGGGGCCACTCGTGTTGTCGGATCCGAAGAAAATCGTCGATTCCAATGCGATCACGGCGACGCCGAGTACAACGGGAAGCCACGCACGCAGCCAGAACTTGAACGTTCGCCGATCCGCCGGAGACGAGTTCAATCCGTGAGCCTTTCTGTCATCGCAAATAACAGTCTTATCCGTGGTCAGCTGAGAGCCTTTCCCGCTGGCAATTCCCTGTTCCAGGCGAAGAATTTTGAAGTGTCGGCGAATCTTTACTCAACGTGGTAGTTCGGAGCCTCGCGAGTGATGATGACGTCGTGGACGTGGCTCTCGCGGAGGCCGGCGCCGGAGATGCGCACAAACTGAGCGTTCTGCTGTAGCTCGGCGATGGTCGAGCAGCCGAGGTATCCCATGCCAGAGCGCAAGCCACCGACAAGCTGGAAAACCATGGACTCAAGCGGCCCGCGGTAGGGAACACGCCCTTCGATTCCTTCGGGGACAAACTTGGCGAGGCGGTTCTGGCTGGACCGTTCCCGCTGGACGACGCCCTCCGTACCCAACTCCGAGCTGGCGAGATCTTCTGTGCTTTGGAAATAACGTTCGCCCGATCCCTGACTCATTGCAGTCAGCGAACCCATGCCGCGATAGCTCTTGAAGCTGCGCCCCTGATAGAGAATGGTTTCGCCTGGGCTCTCATCTACGCCGGCGAAGAGCGAGCCAATCATGACGGAACTTGCTCCTGCGGCGATGGCTTTGGTGACTTCGCCGGAATACTTGATGCCGCCGTCGGCGATCACTGGAACACCGTGTTCCCGGGCGGCACGCGAAGCCTCGGCGATGGCCGTGATCTGCGGCATTCCAGCGCCGGTGACCATGCGGGTGGTACAGATGGAGCCGGGGCCGATGCCGACTTTGATGGCGTCCGCACCGGCTTCGATGAGTGCCAGGGCTCCTTCATAAGTCGCTACATTACCGGCAAGCAGACCCACTTCAGGGAATCTCTTTTTCACTTCGCGCACTGCCTCAAGTACTCGAGAGGAGTGTCCGTGCGCCGAGTCTATGGCGAGCACATCTACGCGCGCCTTGACGAGTTCCGCGGCGCGTTCAAGAAAGTCTCCGGTAGCGCCGATGGCACCGCCAACGCGAAGCCGGCCTTTTTCGTCCTTGCTGGCGCTGGGGTATTTGAGTTTCTTCTGAATGTCCTTAACAGTGATGAGGCCCTTCAGGTTGTACTGATCGTCGACGACGAGGAGCTTTTCAACACGATGCTCGTGCAGGATGAGCTCGGCCTCTTCGAGAGTAGTGCCCACGGGGACTGTGATGAGGTCCTTTTTGGTCATTACATCGCCGATCGGCACGTCAGTCCGAGTTTCAAAGCGCAGGTCGCGGTTGGTGAGAATGCCGACGAGCCGGTTGCCCTGCGTGACCGGTACGCCCGAGATTTTGTAGCGGCGCATCACCTCGAGGGCGTCGCCAATCATCTGGTCAGGGCCAATGGTCACGGGATCGACAATCATGCCGCTCTCGGAGCGCTTGACCTTGTCGATCTCGCCGGCCTGGGAACTGATGGTGAGGTTGCGATGCACGATGCCGATTCCGCCCTGCTGGGCCATGGCGATGGCCATGCGCGATTCGGTCACCGTGTCCATTGCCGATGAGAGCAGCGGCGTGTTTAAGGTGATGTCGCGCGTAAGCTGGGTCTGCGTGCTGACCTGCGCGGGTACCACATCGCTGTAGGCGGGAACCAGCAGCACATCGTCGAAGGTCAAGGCTTCAGGGAGGATATTGGCTAACATAAGGATCCGATGCGCCCGGCGGGCCAAAGACTCATGTCGCGGCGTGCGCTTCTGTCTATTGTAGCGGAGGGGTATGGAGGCGGGCTGCAATCGAGGGGCTCTATTGCAGCCCGCCTCTCGCGGTGGCTAGACGCCCACAGGATAGGGCTTTGGGCTGGACTCGTCAGTATTTGCGCCGCCGGTGCGCCAACGCTCGAAGCGGCCCTGTAGAAGGCTCATCAAGCCGGTGTACCAATAGCCCAATACAAACAGAATCAGAAACGGGGCGGTGAAGTAGTTGTGATTCGAAAAGGTGTAGATGATTGCCAAGAGAAAATAGAAGCCGATGAAGAGCTCGATCCAGGGCGCGAGCACGAGGCGCTTGCGATATTTCGCTGCCTGGGACTTTTCTCCTTTTTGTGCAACGCGGTACTTGGGGGTGCGGACGAAAGCGCTCTTGATGCCGAGCAGGGCTTCCATTACGGCCTTGGTGTTGGTGACTGTGAGACCGATTCCGAGGGCCATCAAGAAGGGCAGATAAAGGAAAGTCTTCATCCACGTCTTTGGGTAGAGCTCGCGCTGGCTGGCCAGGTAGAACACCGCAATCGACGCGGAAGATGCAGTGAACAGCGGCACATCGATAATCAGCATCTGAAACCAACCCTGGTAGAAGCGGCAGACCATGGCTGGGATCAGCAGGGCTGACATGACGATCATGAGTGGATAGCTCAAGTTGGCTGTAAGGTGATAGACGGCTTCGATCTTGATTCGACGCGGCACGTCTGACCGGAAGATCCGGGGCAACATCTTGATGGAGGTTTGGATGAGCCCCTTGGCCCAGCGCGCCTGCTGCGTCTTGAACGCGGTCATCTCGATGGGCAGTTCGGAAGGGCATTCTACTTCAGGGAGGTACTTGAAGCGCCAGCCAGCCATCTGCGAGCGATAGCTCAGGTCGGTATCTTCAGTGAGGGTGTCGTGCTGCCAGCCACCGCCGTCGGAGATGGCCTCACGGCGCCACATACCGGCGGTACCGTTGAAGTTGAAGAAGTCGCCGGAGCGATTGCGCGCGCCATGTTCGAGGACAAAGTGTCCGTCGAGCAGAATGGCCTCAATGCGAGTGAGGAGGCTGTAGTCGCGGTTCAGGTGGGTCCAGCGCGTCTGAACCATGCCGACATCCGGTTCGGCGAAGTGGTGAACGACCTTCATGAGCCAATCGGTCGGAGGCACAAAATCGGCGTCAAAGATCGCAATGAATTGTCCCGAGGCGACTTTCAGGCCTGCGTCAAGCGCACCGGCTTTGAAGCCGTGCCGGTTGGTGCGGTGGATGTAGACGATGGGATGACCCAGGGCTGCGTAACGCGCCACGATTCCGGAAGCTACTTCCTGGGTTTCGTCGGTAGAGTCGTCGAGAACCTGGATCTCAAGCTTGTCCTGTGGGTAGTCGATGGCGCAAACCGCTTCAATGAGGCGGTCGATCACGAACTGCTCGTTGAAGATGGGCAGTTGGATCGTGACGCGTGGCAGTTCCTCGAAGTGATTGAGAGGATTTGGGTTGTAGTTTTTGCGGTGCTTGAAATAGAGGTAGCAGAGCGTATAGCGGTGAATGCCATACATCGCCAGCACGAACATCACGGCGAAGTAGGGAATGAGCAGGGCCAGATCGAAGTTGTTCCAATGGTAAAGACCGCGGAAGGTCTGGTCGGCATACTGCATTTTGAGGTAATGGCGGAAGCCGGTCTGAGGCGCGAACGCCAGGTATACGGGGGCACTTAAAGGCAGCCCGCTGAGCAGGCTGGAGGAGATTTTAAGGCTGGCTGCAAGCGCGGCGGACAGGGTGGTGCCTCCACAAACGGGACTAGGTTCATTGTATTCGAATGGCGCGCTCAGAAAGGGGATCTTCGAACCGACACTTGCTGGGATGCGGGTCAGCCTAGAATTGTCTGTAGAGGAAACTTAGCAGCATGAGCGAATTGAACGAGGATTTGCCCAAGCCACAGCCAGAACGCAGAGTGTGGCTCGAGGTCACGCTTGGTGTCATTGCGTTCTTTCTATTTGTTGGGATAACAGTGATCCGGTATCCGCGAGGCACCACAAAGGGAGAGGTGATCGAGACGAGAATTGGTGTCGTCGGCCCTCGAGACCGCGTGATTGGCGAGCCCGGTGAGTACCAGATTGAAGCACATGTGCGTTTCGAGTACAGAGGGCAGGCCGAGGATCGCTGGGTGCCCGCGTCGGAGCACTCGACACGCCCTGCATTGGAGTCGAGACTTGCAGATATGCCGAAGACTTGTGAGATCTATTGGGCTCCCAAGGACCCCACGAATCCCAGATGCCGGTTTTAAGCGCCATCGGTGTCTGCATCTTTGGCGGTTCTCTGTCGGTTTGCCGGTCTTATGGGCGTTGTCGTAATGTTTTCTGATAGTTGGAGAGGTTCCGATGTCTTCGACCGCTGCGTCTCAGTTCGTTGCCGCTAAAGGCGGCAGTTTCCTGGTAGAGAACCGCACCCCCACCGAGGTTTTCACGCCTGAAGACTTGTCGGAGGAGCAGCGACAGATGGCGGCCACCGTCGCCCAGTTTGCGCGTGACGAAATCCTGCCAGCCGCCGAGGAAATTGAAGAGAAGAAGCCGGGCGTTCTTGCGGCGTTGATGCGGAAAGCTGCCGAACTGGGGTTCGCCTCCGTGGACATTCCCGAAGAGTACGGCGGGTTGGGGATGGATAAGACGACATCCACGTTGATTACCGATCATCTGTCTGTGCTCGCCAGCTTTTCGACGGCGTTTGGCGCGCACATTGGGATCGCAACGCTTCCACTGGTCTGGTACGGCAGCGAGGAGCAGAAGCAGCGCTACCTGCCGAAGCTGGCCAGCGGCGAGTGGCTCGGAGCTTATGGCCTTTCCGAGGCCAGCTCCGGATCTGACGCCATGAACATCCGTACGCGCGCGACGCTTTCCGCGGATGGCACGACTTACACGCTCAATGGCGAAAAGATGTGGATTACCAATTGCGGGATCGCGGGCCTCTACACGGTCTTTGCGAAGATCGATGGTGAGAAGTTTTCCGCGTTCCTGATTGAGCGCGATACGCCGGGCCTGACCGTCGGTGCCGAGGAGCACAAGCTGGGAATTCGCGGTTCTTCCACGTGCCCGCTCGTGCTGCAGGACTGTAAAGTCCCCGCGGGCAATCTGCTCGGGGAACCTGGCAAAGGCCACCACATCGCATTCAACGTGCTCAACGTTGGAAGGTTCAAGCTGGGTGTGGCCTGCATTGGCGGCGCGCGGCATGCGCTCGCACACACTATCGAATATGCGAAGCAGCGGAAAGCCTTCGGCAAGGCCATCGCTGAGTTTGGTCTAATTCAGCGGAAGATCGCCCAGGGCGCCACGCAACTCTATGCCGCCGAGAGCATGGCCTATCGAACGGTGGGAATGATTGATGCCAGCCTGGAGCAACTGGGCGATCACGCTTCACGCTCGTCGCGCGAGATCCAGAAGTGCATTGAAGAGTACGCGGTTGAGTGTTCGATTCTCAAGGTCTACGGGTCGGAGATGCTTACGGTGGTGGCCGACGAGCTGATCGCGACGATGGGCGGCTACGGCTATGTGGAGGAGTATCCAGCGGAGCGCTTCTATCGGGATGCGCGCATCAACCGCATCTTCGAAGGCACCAACGAGATCAATCGCCTGATCATTACGGGTTGGCTGATGAAGCGTGCATTGAGCGGGGATCTGCCGCTGCTCGGGGCCATCAAAACGTTGATGGATGAGGTGACGCAACCGCCTTCGCTCGATGGATCCGTTGACATGGGTGAAGCTCTTGCGCGCGAGTCGGAGTTGCTGGCGGCGCTGAAGAAGATTGCACTCTTTGCGGCTGGAGTGGCGAGTCAGCGCTTTATGGCGGCACTGCAGGAACAGCAGGAAGTGATGGCAGATCTTGCGGATGTCATCACCCAGGTATTTGCGCTGGAGTCGGCTTTGCTGAGAGCGCGGAAGCTTGGCAGGTCCGGTAAGCATTCGGCAAAAGTGGCTGCGGACATGACGGGGCTGCTCGCCGATGAGAGCGTTGCCATGGCAGAGCAGGCGGCGAAGCGGGTGCTTGCAGCCTGTGGAGAAGGCGATATGCTGCGGACGCAATTGGCGATTCTGCGCAGACTCGCGCGATTCACACCGGCAGATTCGGTGGGTTTGAGCCGTGCGGTCGCACGGGAATGCATTCAGGCGGGGAAGTATCCGCTGCAGTGAGTGGCGAGTAATCTCCAGATGGGCGGGCAGGTGTAGTTATGTGCTACGACGGATAGGCTCCCGCAATGTAGCCCTCAAGTGCCTGAATCGTCTGCTGTTGACCGGAGATTACCCATTTCACCAAATCTCCGATGGAGACAACACCAACGACCGCATCATTATGAACGACAGGCAGATGGCGGAAATCGTGCTTGGTCATGAGAGCCATGCATTCGTCTACTGTGTGCTTGGGGCTGACGGAGATGACGGGGGTAGTCATAAGCTGCGCGACCTGGGTTTCCTTCGAAAGGAGGCCGACGAGGATGCCTTTTCGGGCGTAGTCACGTTCCGAGAAGATGCCGACGAGACGATTGTCAGAGCACACTAACAGGACGCCAACATTGAACTTCGCCAGCATCTCCAGAGCTTCATAGACCGTTTGCTCGGGTTGGATGGAGAGGATGTTGGCGTTCGGTTTGCATCCGAGCAAGACACCAATCGTATCAGCGATCTTCATAAGAACCTCCTCGGCCTCGGTAGCCGATAGACGGTCACTATAGACCATGGATATGACGACAGAACAGACCGAATCTATGGATTATTTTCGAGTGTGGAAAAAGAGGGTCTCAAACAGGCACCTTTGGCAGTCAAATACTGTGAGCAGAAGGGGCGAAATGTGCCATCCATTCGGCCCGATTTAAGATATAGGCAGCAGTAGCGGTTTTCCCCAATCACGGGGGAGTCCAGCCTGCTTTGGAAAACGGAGATCCCATGCCTTTAATGAAAACGTCGAATCCTGCCTTGGGTGAGAAGACCTTTCAAGATTTGGCCGGCAGCCAGTACGGCGGCGCGATTGATGCGGCGAATCGAATGACGCTGAACGGCACCGTCCACAAGACGGGAATTTTGACGGTCTGTGCTTTTGCGACCGCCGCCTGGACCTGGCATCTCTTCACGCAATCGCGAGATATGGCGGATGTTGCGCCGCTGTTGCTGACGGGAGTTTTTGGCGGCTTCATCGTGGCCATGGTGACCGTCTTCAAAAAGGCTTGGTCACCCGTGACCGCGCCTCTCTATGCATTGCTCGAAGGCCTGTTTCTGGGAGGCGTGTCGGCAATGCTGGACCTGCGCTACCCCGGCATCGCTGTTCAGGCAATAGGCCTCACCTTCGGCACCCTGCTCGTGCTTTTAATGGCGTATTCCTCGGGACTGATCAAGGTGAACGACAAGATGCGCCTCGGCATCGTCGCAGCCACGGGTGGCATTGCGATCTTCTACCTGGTGCAGATGGTGATGGGCTTCTTCGGCATTCATCTGATCGCGATCAACGGATCGGGCCCCATCGGCATCGGCTTCAGCCTGTTTGTCTGTGCCATCGCCGCCATGAACCTCGTGCTCGACTTTGATTTCATCGAGCGCGGCGTCAACTACGGCGCGCCGAAGTATATGGAGTGGTATGGCGCCTTCGGCATCATGGTTACCCTTGTCTGGCTGTACCTGGAGATACTACGGTTGCTCTCAAAGCTGCGCAGCCGGAACTAAGCGGAGTCTTATCTGGCCGCCCGGAAGCACGTTGAATATTGCTAGCGGGCGGCTTGTGTGTCTGAAGAGAGCACCTTGCGGGCACGCGCGATTTCAGGAAGTCCAGGATCAGCGTTTGACCATGCCTTGAGAAAAGTCTGATAGGTGTTGCGCGCTCCCGTTGTATCTCCTGACAGCTCCTTGGAGAGGGCGAGGCCGTAGAGCCCAAATCCAGAGTTGGGACGTGCGACGAGAGCTGCTTCATAGGCAGCCTGCGCGGCCTTGAAGTCCCTGGCCTGGAGAAACGCTGCGGCCTCCGTTTCGGCAACGGGCCGAATGTAAAACGGGGGCTCGTGGTATCCGAGCTTTTTTTCGTCCTTGATCGCTTGCGAGTAAAGCTTCTTGGCCTCTCGAGTCCTGCCTTGCGCGAGCAGGATTCCTGCACGAAGTTCCAGCGATTGGATCGCCATGCATTTCACCAGGGGACTTGAAAGGGCATCGGGCGAAATCGGGACCATCGGAGGCTCTTTCTTCTTTTCCTTGCCTTCCTTGGCCTTCTCTGATTTGGCGTCTTCCTTGCGCTTAGTCGCTTGCTCCAGCTTGATTCGTGCGAGATCTGCATCGAGTTGTGCCGATGCGTTCTGCGCGGCTCCGACGTTGCGAGATTCGAGAGCTTTCATGCCGGTTGCGTATTCTGTGAGCCCGGTTGCGAGGAAGCGGAGATTTGCCGTCTTTTTGGTATCTGAGATCTTTGCTTGATTCAACATTGTGAGTACGGCATCCCAGTCGCCGATGCGAAGCGCTACCGGAAGCCTGTGGTTAATGCGCGCCATCTGATCGCGCGCGGACCAGATGTAGAGCGAGGCGGAGAGGTGTCCGCGCGCGGCGGCCAGATGATCTGAAAGAGTGTTCGCTTCGCTGAGCCGGCCTTGCTCCATCATGTTCGCGATGGCGTACATCATGTTGTGGGCGTAGTTCCAGTCATCATCCGGCCCAACATGTTGTTCCTGCATGTAGCGCTCGTCGGTGGCCATCGACGCGGCAAACCAATGCTCTGCCTCGGCGTAGTTGCCAACGCGATAATAGATGTGTCCGGGCATGTGGACCATGTGTCCAGAATTAGGCGCAAGGCTGGCCAGCAGCGCGGCGCTCGGGATGGCTTGCTCGGGATGATTGCCGGGTTCAACGGCGTGAATCCAGTAGTGATTCGCGGCGGAGTCGTTGGGCGTGTCGCGCAGTATCCGCTCGAGCACTGCCATGCCCTCCTGCTGGCCGTGTTTTGGCTCGCCCTTGTCGTCGTAGCCGTCCATGAGTGCGAGCGCGAGGTAGAGATGCGCCTGCCGATCGGCTGGCGCTTTGCGGACAAGTTCCTGGAGAATCGCGATCTCTTTTTTGTTGGCGCTACGTTTCGAATGATCCTTGATTGATGCGTCGACCTGAGTGGCTTCAATGTAGAGCTTGTCCGTTTCGCTGGCGTGGTCCTCGAGCTTTACGGCCTGTGCAATCGCCTGTTTCCCATAGACGGCACTTTCACTATGGCCTGTGCCCGCTGCCTGTGCCAGTCCCCACCAGCACATCGCGCAGTTGGGATCGACCCGGATGCTTTGCTCGAAGGCCTTCATGGCCTCGTAATCCCAAAAATCGTGCAGTAGATTGAGTCCCTGATCAAACCAGACCTGCGCTTCAGGAGTTGCCGCGATCGTGATGTGCGCGTTGCCGATTCCTGTCATGCGGATCGGAGTGGGAAGTTTCTCAGGCGGCACAAGAGCCTGCATATCGGCCATGTCGTGCCCGCTGCCCATGGATTGCTGCGCGTACGAGAATGTGGGCCAGCCGAGAAGGATCGCGAACAGATACAGCGCGATTGGCTTTTTGCGCGAATGAATAGACAGAACGGGTGAGCCGTCGATAGTAGGGACTTGCATGGAAGGAATATACATCGCAAATCGCACACGATCACGCTCTGACTAACCGACCCTGGCACTCCGCGGTGGCGGAAGAACTATTTCTTGCTCAAATCGTAGACGGGCTGAGCTCCGTTTTGGATAAAGGTGCAGGTGGATTTGCCTTGTTCGCCGCATACTTCGCGCTGCATCTTCACCGTTTCGAGTTGGATGAACTGTTGGGGAGAGAGTCCCATCGCTTCCCGGTAAGCGTTGTCGGCCTTGGCGCGGCTTGTCTCTGCTAGTGCGCGTTGATCTTCGGCAAGCTTCATCTGCTGTTCGGTCTGGATGCGCTGCTCCTGAGTAGCAGTCGCGATTCGCTGCGTCTTTACAGAGTCTGGAGGGTTGGCCTTGCCGACGGTCATTGTCACGAGCTCGATCGGAAGACTCTTTTGTTTCATGAAGATTGAAAGCTGATCGTGGATCTCATTGTCGATATCATCTAGGGCCGTGGTGCTGATCGCGGTCTCGTTCATGCCGCGCTTTCTCACTGCCTGACGCACCATCGTCTTGAAAGGCTCTTCAAGATTGTTGGCGTACCACTCGGGGCCAAAAGTCTTGATCAGGTTGACGGAGTCGGTCACTTGGAGCACCATGATCGCGTGAAAGGTGATCGGAACGCCGTCTTTGGTCATGGTGTCGGGTAGCTCAGTCTCGTACTTCTGGGGCTGCATGTTGACATCGACGCCATCGGTGCTGATGGCTGCGTAGGTGCGGCCAGTTTTGACGGGATCTGGGGAAACGCCGCCATGCCCAAAGAAGATTGGCTTTTTAATCAGCACGATCTCGTGCCCGGCATTGGGTGCGTACGAATGGCACCCGATAATTCCCAAGGCAATGAATGCGATAGCGATAATGGGGATCAAACGTTTGGAACGCGCGAAGTCCATTGGGCACTCCTTTTCACCATGTCTCGGGGATGCTCCAGCATACTACGTTTGAGACAGAATGAGAGTCCTCAGAACGTTGTAGCGGTTGGCAGAATCTTCTAATTTGCCTGTGCCTCTTTGTCTGACAGATTCAGGAACTCGGGATGCTCCTTCTCGATTTTGCTTGTTACGTCGCTGCCAAGCTCGCCGGCCAGTTTTGCGCACCCCTCGTTGAACTCATTCTGAATGGCAGGTAATTCAACCTGGAGTTTTGCCGCAAGTGCAGGGCTCATCTCGATTTGCTCGTGAGCGTTGGTCTTCTTCTGGAGTTCAATCAGACTTGTGATTTCATCGGCAGTAAAGTGCTTCTCGTAAGCACCGACCCAGGTTTGAATCATTTCATCCGTTTTTATTCCATCCATCATCTGCTTTGTCCACGCATCCATGAATTTCCGGGAGCACAACTCGCACACTTCCTTCATCTGCTTGCGACCGTCGTCAACCATGGACTTCCACAGAATGGGTACTTGCTGCCGAACACCGCTAAGTTCTGCGAGTTGGAGCACTTCGGCGCGCAACCTGGCTGCCGCCTGCACGGGATCGGGCTGGGCCGCATCAGGAGCGGGAGTGGTTGCCTGGTTTGCAGTTGTATCAGGCGATTGGGCATGAGCGGAAAGAAAGAGCGCGAAGAAAAGGAGGGCGAATTTCATGGTGGAGATTATAGGAGGGAGTTGGCAGCACGCGATGTGTTCGCGCTCACTCAGAGAGATGGCGGCGAGATCACTCGCCGCCACAAGGTAACACCCGAGTGCTTAGGCTTTCGATACTTCAAGTTAGATGATGCGAACGAGCGAGAGTAGCGGATCTCTCGGCATTGAGAGAGCTACTGGACCTGCGTCGCAGTCACCACAAGTTGCATGCTTCCCTTGGTGTCGAGCGCGTCTGACGTGAAGACGACGGTCGCCTTGTTTAATGGGAGGAGAACGGGTGACTGCCAGCGGTTGGTGCGGACTACGGGCGCCGTGACGCCTCCGGGATCGGGCTCTCGCGCGAGACCGCTTATATCGGCGACAAGCGTGGCAGAGAATTTTCCGTTGACCTCGCGAGCCTCACGCACATCGATGCTGATGCCTATGTCCATGTATTGATAGTTGGTGGGAGATCCCGATCCAGAGGAAGAGCCGGTTGGGACCGGGATTCTTGAACCGGTTCGGATGGAGATGTCTTGCCTGGACCGCCCACCTGTGCACGCTGTACTCGAATACGATCGGCTGTTTACCGGCTTGCCGTCGGAGCCGAGTTCCTGGACCAGAAATTCAAGATGGAAAAAGTGGATCGGAAGCTCGGAAGCCTTAGCTGAATCCGCAGGCGCGGGTGTGTCCTGCGCGGATGTTGTGATTCGACAGGAAAGGGCGAAGAGCAGGAGGCAAAAGATAATCGTAATCTTGCGCATGAATTTCTCCTTAATTCTTGCCCTCGTCGGGCGCTGAAATTGGTGGGACGCGAATGGCGGAAATCTCAAGCGGAGCCTCGCCCTGCCGCTCTGTCTCAAGAAGCGCTTGGCGTCCCGGTGTGGCGGCCGGTGAAGCCAACTCAACGAGAGCCTGCTCCTGTGGGCCGAGGGGCTGAGGGGTAGGAAACACTTCGAGCTTGTGGACTGGAGTCGAAACCGATGAAGGCGATGATGTGTGAAGTCGCACCGATTGTGATTTGTGGTGCGAATGGGTTGAAGGCTGCTGTAGCGTCTGCTGCGGCGTTGTCGGAGTGCTAGTGGTGGAGTTTTGCTGGGGTCGTTGTGATTTCAAGACCTGATTCGATTCCGTCTGCCGTTTAGGCACTGCAAAGAACAGAAGGATGCAGGCTGCCAGGGGAAGAACTACGGCCCAACCCGGCCAGCGGTGCAGCTTCAAAGGGGACGACTCTGTTCCCGTCTCTTCAATGTGGTCGAGGATTCTTTGTTCCAGTCCAATAGCGGGCTCGGCGTAGGTGGTGAGAGCTTCGTTGAGCAACAGGTCGAGATCGTCGTCATTATGCATAGCGAGTCTCCCGTCGCGACTGGAGTTTCTGACGGAGCATCTGCCGTGCACGCTGCAATCGGGTGCGGACTGTCCCTTCGGGGATCTTGAGGATGTTCGCGATCTCACGCGAGCTGAGTTCGTCGAATGTTGAGAGCACAAGGGGCAAACGAAGTTCCTCGGGCAACGCGTCGATCATGGCGTGGACGACGGCGTGTTCGTTGGCGGATGCCAGAGATTGTTCCGGGTTGGGCAGCGACGATGGCGACTCATCGATGGAAGTTGTCATCGTTTCGGAATCCGTGGAGAATTTTGGCGCTCGCAACGATCGGGGCCGAAGGTCGACCGCGACGCGCCATGCCACGCGGGCCAGAAACGCGCGTTTGTTGTCGACGTGTTGCCACCCGCGATTGCGATAGAGCTTCAAGAAAGTCTCCTGAACTGCATCTTCAGCGTCATGGGAGTTAAGCAGGACTGCATAGGCGACTTGAAAGACAAAGCGCGACTGGCGTTGCACGAGCGCCGTAAACTCCGCATCTGGGCCAGTGGTCAAGACTCGCTTCCTACCCCCTCATACGGCAGCCGAACAAGCGAAACAAGTGCGAGCTCCCACGTTGTATATACGCCAAGACGGAGGGAAGCTGCGAAGTGTTCGAATATTTTGCTTTGGAGATCAAAAGAATGGCCCACTTCTGTGAAGAAGCGGGCCATGTAGGTGGATGGGGTTATGGAGTTATGCTTTGGCGGAGGTCAGTGCTCCGAGGTCGGCAGCGAGTTTCTCGGTCGAGAAGGCTTCGATCAAGTCACCTTCTTTGAGATCACTGAAGCCGGCAAGGCCGATACCGCACTCCATGCCGTTCGTGACTTCGCGCGCATCATCTTTGAAGCGCTTGAGGGATCCGATCTTGCCCTTCCAGACTTGCTCGCCGCCACGCATCACCTTGACCTCGGCATCGCGGCGAATCACCCCATCCTGCACTCGGCAGCCGGCAATGGTGCCGACCTTCGGGATGCGGAAGACGTTGATGACTTCGGCGCGTCCGACATAGTTTTCCTTGAATGTCGGATCGAGCAGACCAAGCATAGCGAGTCGCATCTCATCCTGCAACTCGTAGATGATCGAGTGCAGGCGAATCTCGACGCTCTCCTGTTGCGCCAACTCCGCTGCCTTGCGCTCCGGCCGCACGTTAAAGCCGATGATGATCGCGTTCGAGGCAGTGGCCAGCAGCACGTCGCTCTCGGTAATGGAACCGACACCTGAATGGATGACCTTGACACGGACTTTCTCGGTAGACATGCGAACCAGTGAATCGGCGAGCACTTCGACGGAGCCGGTGACATCACCCTTGATGATGAGGGCGAGATCCTTGACTCCAGCCTGACGAATCTGTTCGGCAAGACCTTCGAGAGACACTCGCGAACTCTTGGCGAGTTGTGCTTCGCGCTCTTTCATCTTGCGGTACTGGGCGATGCCCTTGGCCTTGTCACGGTCGGCAACGACCAGGAACGTGTCTCCAGAATCCGGCATGGCTTCGAGGCCGAGCACTTCGATCGGCGTCGATGGACCAGCTTCTTCAAGAGGCCGCCCGCGATCATCAAACATCGCACGGACTTTTCCGAATGTGTTTCCGACAATGTAGCTGTCGTTCAAGCGAAGGGTGCCGTCCTGAACAAGGAC
>Ga0207691_10002501_pt1 | contig 17980 bp, 12 predicted proteins | sample KBSM13metaG_FD_184327 | JGI IMG/M metagenome (GOLD analysis project Ga0207691, IMG submission 184327) | Miscanthus rhizosphere microbial communities from Kellogg Biological Station, Michigan, USA - KBS M1-3 metaG (SPAdes) (version 2) | ecosystem: Host-associated > Plants > Roots > Rhizosphere >... | reverse complement strand
CGTGGCCGCGGCTACACTACAGTGCAACCCTGCTGGACGCGCTCGACAGACCTACTCGGGGATTTCGAACTCAGGAGGAAACGATGGCGGAAGCGAGAGCACGAGGAGTGGGAGTGATGCGGGAAGAGTCGATCCAGAGCATCGGCACGGAGGAGAGGAAAGTCATATTCGCCTCCTCGCTCGGCACGGTGTTCGAATGGTACGACTTCTACCTATACGCGGTTTTGGCGCCGTTCTTTGCGGCACTGTTCTTCCCGCCGGGCAACCAGACCGCCGCTCTCCTGTCGGCGTTCGCTGCCTACGCGGCCGGCTTCCTGGTGCGCCCGTTCGGCGCGCTAGTTTTCGGCCGGATTGGCGACCTCGTAGGACGCAAGTACACGTTCCTCGTCACAATCGTCTTCATGGGTCTGGCAACGTTTCTCGTGGGCCTCCTGCCGACGTACGAATCGATCGGCTGGGGCGCTCCCGTCCTGATGGTGACGCTGCGTCTCGTCCAGGGCTTGGCGCTCGGTGGCGAATACGGCGGCGCCGCGACCTACGTCGCCGAGCACGCGCCGCACGGCAAGCGCGGCTACGACACGTCGTGGATCCAGACGACGGCGACTATCGGCCTGTTCCTCGCGCTGCTCATCATCTACCTGTGTCGCAGCAACATGGACGCGAAGGCGTTTGCCGAGTGGGGCTGGCGGATCCCGTTCTGGCTGTCGCTGATCCTTTTGGTCTTCTCTATCTACATCCGGTTGAAGCTGCACGAATCGCCGATCTTCCAGAAGATGAAGGCAGAAGGCAAAGGCTCGACGTCCCCGCTGACCGACAGCTTCACCAAATACCCGAACAACAAGTACGTGCTGCTCGCGCTCTTGGGCGCCACCGCGGGCCAGGGCGTCGTCTGGTACACGGGGCAGTTCTACGCGCTGTTCTTCCTCACGATCACGCTCAAGCTCGATTACGTGTCCGCGTACACGCTGATCGGCGCCTCACTGCTGCTCGGCACGCCGTTCTTCATCTTCTTCGGCTGGCTGTCGGACAAGATCGGCCGGCTCAAGATCATTTTAGCCGGCTGCCTCATCGCAGCAGTGACCTACTTCCCGCTGTTCCAGGGCCTCACCCATTACGTCAATCCCGCACTCGAGGCGTTCTCGGCGAAGACGCCGATCTCGGTCGCCGCCAACGCAGCCGACTGCAAATTCCACATTTTCGTCGGGCCGTGGAGCAAGTTCTCGGATTGCGACCGCGTCAAGGACTTCCTCACGAAGCAGGGGCTGTCGTTCAAGTCCGTCGCGGGAGACCCCGGCAAGGTCGTCACGACGATCGGCACCGAGAAACTAGAAGGTTGGGATCAAGCGAAGCTCGCGGCCGCGCTCAAGGCTGCCGGCGCCCCGCCGAGCGCGGACAAGGCGGCGGTGAACTGGGGGATGGCGCTGCTGATCCTGTTCGTCATGGTGATCTACGTGACGATGGTGTACGGGCCCATCGCGGCGTTCCTGGTCGAGCTCTTCCCGACCAAGATCCGCTACACGTCGATGTCGCTGCCGTATCACATCGGCAACGGCTGGTTCGGCGGCATGCTGCCGCTCACCGCAACGGCGATGGTCGCCGCGTCCGGCGACATCTACTATGGTCTGTGGTATCCGATCGTGGTAGCGGTGATGACGCTCATCATCGGCTCGATCTTCCTGCACGAGACGAAGGACCGCGACATTCGCACGTACGAGCACGCGTAGGCGTTGCCGGGCTTTCCGGGGCGCTCGTCGGGCGTCCCGGTGGCAAAAGAAAAGGGGGCCAGTCTGGCCCCCTTTTCTTGTTGTCAGTTTTCCCTTCGGTTTCCTTGCGGGTTTCCTCGCCCGTCGCGCACGAACATCGCGCCGCGCCTACACCGCCTGCTTCAGCTGTTCGAGGATCGCTGGATTCTCCAATGTCGACACGTCCTGGGTGATCGCTTCGCCCTTCGCGATCGAGCGCAAGAGACGCCGCATGATCTTGCCGGAGCGCGTCTTCGGCAGGTTGTCGCCGAAGCGGATGTCCTTCGGCTTCGCGATGGGACCGATCTCCTTGCCGACCCAGTCACGAAGCTCCTTCGCGATCCTTTCCCCCTCCGCTCCCGTCGGACGCGACTGCTTCAGCACGACGAACGCGCAGACCGCCTCGCCCGTCAGCTCGTCGGGACGGCCGACGACGGCCGCTTCGGCGACGATCGGATTGGCCACGAGCGCCGATTCGATCTCCATCGTGCCGAGTCGGTGGCCGGACACGTTCAGCACGTCGTCGATGCGGCCCATGATCGTGAAGTACGCAGTCGTCTTGTCGCGCACCGCGCCGTCGCCCGCGAGATAAAGCTTGCCGCCCAGCTCGTCGGGAAAATACGATTTGCGATATCGATCGGGATCGCCCCAGATAGTGCGGATCATCGCCGGCCACGGCCGCTTGATGACAAGAATTCCGCCGTGGCCGTTCTCGACGTCGTGGCCCGTCTCGTCGACGATCGCCGCCATGATTCCCGGCAGCGGCAGCGTGCACGAGCCGGGAACGGTCGGCGTGACGCCGGGCAACGGCGTGATCATGTGGCCGCCGGTCTCCGTCTGCCACCACGTGTCGACGATCGGACAGCGGCCGCCGCCGACCTGCTCGTGGTACCACATCCAGGCCTCGGGATTGATCGGCTCGCCGACGGTGCCGAGGAGCCGCAATGTCGACAGGTCGTAATTCTTGGGCGCAGTCGAAGGCGTCACACCGCACGCTTTCACCAGCGCGCGTATCGCCGTGGGCGCCGTGTAGAAGACGCTGACCTTGTGCTTCGCGATCGTCGACCAGAAGCGCCCCGCGTCGGGGTAGGTCGGCACGCCTTCGAACACGACCTCGGTCGCGCCGCACGCGAGCGGCCCGTACGCGATGTAAGTGTGGCCCGTCACCCAGCCGATGTCGGCGGTGCACCAGAAAACGTCCGTCGGCTTGATGTCGAAGGTCCAGCGCATCGTCAGGATCGCCCACAGCAGGTAACCCGCCGAGCTGTGCTGTACACCTTTCGGCTTTCCGGTCGATCCCGACGTATAGAGAATGAAAAGCGGATGCTCGGCGCCGACCCACTCGGGCTCGCAGGTGTCCGCCTGCTTCGCGGCAAGCTCGTGCAGCCAGATGTCGCGCGACGCGTCGAACGCGACGTTGCCGCCGGTGCGCCGGTAGACGATCACCCGGCGAATGCTGTCGCACCCGCCCATGCCCAGCGCCTCGTCGACGATCGACTTGAGCGGCAGCGCCTTGCCGCCGCGCTGCTGCTCGTCGGCCGTGATCACGGCGACCGCACCGGCGTCGATGATCCGTTCCTGCAGCGACTTCGCCGAAAAGCCCCCGAACACCACCGAATGCGTGGCGCCGATGCGCGCGCACGCCTGCATCGCGACCACGCCCTCGATCGACATCGGCATGTAGACGAGCACGCGGTCGCCTTTCTCGATACCAAGCGAGCGCAGCCCGTTCGCAAGCCGGCAGACTCGCTGCAGCAGCTCGCGGTACGTGACCTTGGTCACGGTGCCGTCGTCAGCCTCGAAAATGATCGCGACCTTCTCGGCATTGCCGTTCGCGATGTTGCGATCGAGGCAGTTGTACGACACATTGAGCTCGCCATCCTCGAACCACTTGTAGAACGGTGCGTTCGACTCGTCGAGCGTCTTCGTGAACGGCTTCTTCCACAGCACCTCTTCGCGCGCCAGCTTCGCCCAGAAGCCGGGGTAGTCGCGGGCGGCGCTGGCATTGAGCGCGTCGAAATCGGCCTTCTTGATGGTCGCCTTGGCGACGAAGTCGCGCGGCGGCTCGAAGATCCGGTGTTCGTGCGATACCGATTCGATCGTTGACATGTTTTCATCTCCTCCGGAAGACCCAATACGTGGCGCGATGGGGTCGCTGACTTTGCTGTCGAGATTGCTGCCGTCTGCAGTCTAACCAAACGCCTGCGTGTGCCGCAATCGGACGCCCTCCGATGCTAAACTTGCATTCTCGTTCAATGCGTTAGCCGTCGCCACCGCCTCGCGTCACGCCGGTACGAAAGCCCCCATGACCGCAATCAAGCAGGAAGACTTCATCGCCAGCATCGCCGACGCGCTTCAGTTCATGTCCTACTACCATCCGCAGGACTACATCGAAGCGCTCGGCGAAGCGTACAACGCCGAGCAGTCGGCGGCGGCGAAAGATGCGATCGCGCAGATCCTCACCAATTCGCGGATGTGCGCCGAGGGCCACCGTCCGCTCTGCCAGGACACGGGCATCGTGGTGGCGTTCGTGAAGGTCGGCATGAACGTTCGCTGGAACGACGCTTCGATGTCCATCGCCGACATGGTCAACGAAGGTGTGCGCCGCGCGTATCTTCATCCGGACAACAAGTTGCGCGCGTCGATCGTCGCCGATCCGGCAGGCGCACGGAAGAACACCCGCGACAACACGCCGGCGGTGACGCACTTCGACTTCGTTCCCGGAGACACGGTGGAGGTGAAGATCGCGGCGAAGGGCGGCGGGTCGGAGAACAAAGCCAACTTCGTCATGTTGGATCCGTCCGACTCGATCGTCGATTGGGTGCTCGAAACGGTTCCGGACATGGGCGCGGGCTGGTGCCCTCCCGGCATGCTCGGCATCGGCATCGGGGGAACGGCCGAGAAAGCGATGGTGCTCGCAAAGGAGGCGCTGCTCGATCCCATCGACATTCACGAGCTCAAGCGCCGCGGCCCGAGCAGCACGACCGAATCGCTGCGGCTCGAGCTCTTCGAGAAGGTAAACGCGCTCGGCATCGGCGCCCAGGGGCTGGGCGGCCTGTCGACGGTGCTCGACGTGAAAATCCTCGACTATCCGACGCACGCCGTATCGAAGCCGGTCGCGTTGATTCCCAACTGCGCGGCGACGCGTCATGCGCACTTCGTGCTCGACGGCTCTGGTGTCGCGAAGCTCGAGCCGCCGGATCTTGGTCGCTGGCCGAACGTGGCGTGGGCGCCCGCCCTGTCGTCGAGGCGCGTCGATCTCGACACGCTGACGCCGGCGGAAGTTGCGCAGTGGAAGCCCGGTGAGCGGCTGCTCCTTTCCGGAAAGCTGCTGACCGGACGCGATGCCGCGCACAAGCGCATCGCGGACCTCCTCGCGAAGGGCGAGCCGATGCCGCCCGGCGTCGACTTCACCAACCGCGTGATCTATTACGTGGGACCGGTCGATCCCGTGCGCGACGAAGTCGTCGGGCCGGCCGGTCCGACCACCGCGACGCGGATGGACAAGTTCACGGAGATGATGCTCGGAAAGACGGGGCTCATCGCGATGGTCGGCAAAGCCGAGCGCGGCCCGGAGGGTGTCGCGGCGATTCGCCGGCACCGTGCTGCGTACCTGATGGCGGTCGGCGGCGCTGCCTATCTCGTCTCGAAGGCCATTCGCGGCTCGCGCGTGGTCGCCTTCGGCGATCTCGGAATGGAAGCGATCTACGAGTTCGAAGTGAAGGACATGCCCGTCACGGTTGCCGTCGACTCGAACGGCACGTCGGTGCACGAGACCGGCCCTCGCGAGTGGCAAAGGCGGATAAGCCAGATAGCGCTGACCCCGGTGGTATGAGCCATGAGCCCGACGGGCCGCCCCGAGGGCGAATCAGCTCCGAAGCGCGCAGCGCGGAGGGTAGTCCAAATGAGCCCGACGGGCCGCCCCGAGGGCGAATCAGCCCCGAAGCGCGCAGCACGGAGGGTAGTCCAAATGAGCCCGACGGGCCGCCCCGAGGGCGAATCAGCCCCGAAGCGCGTAGTCCAATGAGCCTCTTGCGCAAGCGGTCGGCGCCGCCTGCGACCGGACCGGCTTCGGCGCTCTCGCTGCCGCGGGTGCGGATGGGGCTCCTCACCAAGCTCAACCTGCTCACGATCGCCCTCATCTTCCTCACCGCGGCAGGCACGACGGGCTTCTACGTCTGGCAACAGTGGCGCGACGAAACGGCGGACCTGCGCCAACGCGGGGCATCGGCGCTGGTCATGCTTTCCGAGCTGTCGGAGTTCGGGCTGTACACGGCAAACCGTGCGTATCTCGAGGCAATCCTCGCGAGCCTGCCCGCCGAAGGCGACATCGCGTACGCCGCGGTCGTCGATCGCAAGGGCGAGACGGTGGCGGTGCGGCGCATCGCGGATGCGCTCGGGCCGGCGGGCCCGCCACCCCTGTCGACGGACGCGCCGTTGCCGCTTGCGGGCAGCACGTCGGCAGTCGACGTCATGATTCGCGGCAAGCGCTACATGGAGCTGATCGCGCCCGTGAGCGGCGACAAGATCATCTCCACGATGGGTATCGATCACATTCCGCCCCAAACCGCGCCGAATGCGGACGGCAACGGCGCTCCGGCATCGACGGCTGGCGCCGGCAACACGCTCGGCTACTTGCGCGTGGGCATGACGTTCGATCGCGTGCAGCAGCAATTCCGGAAGCACCTGGTCGGCGCCCTTTCCGTCATCGCACTGTTGATCGGGCTCACGATCGGTGCCACGTTCATGCTCACCCGCGGACTCGTCGCGCCGATGCACCGACTGATGCGTGCGGCGCGCGCCGTCGGCGCCGGCAGGCTCGACGTCTTCGTTCCGCCGCGCTCGACCGACGAGCTCGGCTCGCTGACGCAGGCGTTCAACCACATGACGCAGCGGCTTGCCGAATCCCGGGCCGAGGTCGGGGATTACCAGCGCACGCTCGAGGAGAAGGTCGCGCAGCGCACGCACGAGCTCGAGATCGCGACCGCGCACGCGTACAAGCTCGCGCAGCACGACATTCTCACGGGACTGCCCAACCGGGCGCTGCTCAACCAGCGGCTGAAGCAAATCCTCGCGTTGTCGCAGCGCAACGGTGCGCACGTCGCCTGCCTGTTCCTCGACTTCGATCACTTCAAGCGGATCAACGACACGCTGGGCCACGACTCGGGGGACCAGCTGCTGCAAGCGGTGTCCCAGCGCCTGATCGCCGCCGTCCGCGAGTCGGACACGGTCGCGCGGCTGGGCGGCGACGAGTTTGTCGTCATCCTGCCCGGGCTCGACCCCGCGCATGCCACGTTCGAGACGATGACCGTGCTGGCTCGCATCCGCGAATCGTTCCTCGCCCCATTCAAGCTTGCCGACCAGACGCCGACATTGACGTGCTCCATCGGCGTGTCGATGTTCCCGCTCGATGCGAGCGACACGGTGACGCTGATCAAGCAAGCCGACACCGCGATGTACGCGGCCAAGGAGGTCGGGCGCAACGCGTATCGTTTCTACACGGCCGACATGAACGCGCGCGTCCAGGCGCGGCTGCAGCTCGAGACGGACATGCGGCGCGGCCTTTTGCGAAACGAGTTCTTCCTCGCGTATCAGCCGCAGGTCGATCTGCAGACGGGGCGGACGCGTGCCGTCGAAGCACTCATCCGCTGGCGCGATCCGTCGCGTGGCGTGATTCCGCCTTCCGAGTTCATACCGATCGCCGAAGAGTCGGGCATGATCCAAGTGCTCGGTGCGCGCGTGCTGCGCGACGCGTGCCGTCAGCTCGCCGCGTGGCACCGGGCGGGCATGATGCTGCGACTATCGGTCAATCTGTCCGTGCAGCAGCTGCAACACGACAGCTGCCTCGCCGTCGTCGACGAGGCGCTCCGCGCGAGCGGCCTCGCGCCGCAGTATCTCGACCTCGAGATCACCGAGAGCGTGATCATCAGCCACCCGGAGAAAGCGGTCGCGACGCTGGTGAAGCTCAAGGAGCGGGGCATCTCGATCACCGTCGATGATTTCGGCACCGGATACTCGAGCCTGTCTTATCTCGCAAGGCTGCCGATCGAGGCGCTCAAGATCGACCAGCGCTTCGTGCACGGCCTCGAGCGCAACAGCAACGACGTGGCGATCACGCAGGCGATCATCGCGCTGTCGCATTCGCTCGGCTTGCGCGTGATCGCCGAAGGCGTGGAGACACGCGCGCAGTTCTCCTTCCTCAAGAATCACGGCTGCGAATCAGCGCAGGGATTCCTGATTGGCCGGCCGCTCGAGGAAAGGGATTTCCTGGCGTGGTGGAAGGCGCAGCAGGAAGAGGCGCGCAGCGTCACGCTTCAGCCGGATATGTGGCAACCCGAGGGTGGCTGACTACGGATCGAGTGATTTGATCGCCGTGAATGTGCCAGGGTAAAGCCGCTCTAGGGCGCCCTTCGTCACATCCGCGAGCAGCGAACTCAAACCACTCGCCAGGGTCCCCGCATCGCAGACCGGTTCGCGTTGCGCCCACAGGCTGGCGAGCCGACTGCCGTGCTCGTCGACGATTTCCGCGACGAGAGGCGTCCAGAAGGGCGGATACTCGGTCTCCACCCAGTCGCCACGGCCACGTCCGTAGTGCGCGACGGCGAGATAGCGCAACACCGCCGTTACCACCAGGCTCGAGAGGAACGCATTATCCCAGCGGAGCATCGCCCCCGATTTGCCGCGCGCGACGTTGAGGCCCCGCGCGATGCCGGCGCCACCCAACGCCCCCAGCACCGCACCGGTCAGCATTCCGGCGCCGAACGTGAGGCCTCCCACAGCGAGGTCGGCGGCAAGACCACTGAGGGCACCGGAGACCACGCCGCCCATTACCGCTGCCTTGCGTTCGCTGACCGGCGCATCCAACGCGATTCCGCCGGCCAGGCGCTCGAGCACTTCGCCTTTCGCGCGGCCATCAAGCCCGTGCAAAGCGATCAATTGATCGGTGCAAAGGCGCAATCCTTCGTCGAGCCGCATGGCCATCACGCGCGACGCGCCTGTTTTGGCGCCGTCCACAGGGTCCGCGACCAGACCAAGGCTGCTGCCGATTCCCCGCAGCGTGGCGCCGGTTTCCGGAAGCGATTCGCGATCGCAAGCCGCCGCAGCGATCGGCGCGGCGAGTGCCGACATCGCCTGGTCGAATTGTGCGAGGCGCCTCTTCTGCCACGTGTCGACGACGCGTCGCCAGACCGCCCGGCGTGTTACCGGAAGAGCGTTCCCAACGAGCTCGAAGAGCCGGATCTCCTGAACCCAGCAGCGCGCGAACGCGTCGAAGGTCGTCACCGCCCGGATGATTGAATGCGGCTGGAGCGCGGTGCGCCAGATGGCTTCCTCGGCCTGCTCTTCGTCACGCGGACGCGGCCGGCCGGTCTGGTTGATCAGGACGACCACCGGCTTTCCGATCCATGCGAGGATGCTGAGCTCCGATGCGAGGTAGCCGGCATCTTCAGGAGACTCCGACGCGTTGACGAGATAGAGCACGACATCGGCCTCATCGCGAACGTTGCGGACGACCTGCTGCGATAGAAAGAACGCGCGATCGCGGAAGCGGTCCCAGACCTGCGACAGAAACCAGCCGATGGGATTGCCTTGCTGTGTCAGCCGCCGGGCGAGCCGCGCGCTGTCGCCGAAGCCCGGCGTGTCCCACAGGACGACCGTATCGCCCTCGAGGGTCGTGAGCAGCGGATACGGCGTGGCCTCTTGCGTGACATGCTGCGCGTCGCGCACCGTTCCGACATCCCGGCCGACAAGCGTCCGCGCCAGTGTCGTCTTGCCGACGTTCGTGTGCGCGATCAGGGATAGCGCGACGGTGGAATCGGACTTCACGCCGCGCTCATTGGCGACCGGCGATTGCCGCGTCGAGCGCCTGCTCGGCAGCCGCGAGATCCGGCGCCGACAGATCAACGAACACGATCGGTACCTGCGCATCTTGCGCAAGCTGCCGCCACGCCGCGCGCCGATCCGCAATGCGCGCCGGCTCCGGTCTCCGACGCGCGACCCAAACGCCCTCATCCACCAACGCCAGCAACGCCTCGGCGCCCGCCCCTTGGCGAACCAGCGTGGACAGGAATTCGCCATGCACTTCACGCTCGGGCGTCGCGCTTGCGTTGAACAGCGCAACGAGCGTCGTCGCTGCGCCTGGGTTTGCGATGCCGGCGGGTACATACTCCGTCCCGTATGCCACAGGCGGTGTGACGGTCACTGCCGAGCTTCCGCCAAATGCGCGCATGACGACGGCTTCGAGTCCTGCGATAGCCGCGGCGGGCGGCGTGTAGCTGTACGGAATGACGCGGACACGCGCCGCACCTCCCCGATAGCCGCGCAGCAGACGCTGGAAATACGGTTCGTCGAGCGGCAACGCAAAGTGCGCCGAGCGATGGCGCTCGACCACACCGGCGACGAGTGCGAGCGCGAGACGCGGCACGATCACAACAGCGGCCACGGTCGCGGCCATCAAGTGCAACCAGCGCGCGGCATTTTCACTGCCCGGCGCGCGGATCGCCGCCACGGCATCGACGCCCGGCACGGCAATCCCGGTCAGCAATGCGCCGGGCGCGTACGCAAAGGCGACGATCGGACGCACAATCGACGCGTCGAGGAACGTGCTCTCCCAGTTCGCGCGGTACTCGAATGCAACGCCGCGAAGATAAAGTCCCGCAATCACGCCGGCGGCCAGCGCTGCCGCCGCGACGTGCAGAATGCGCGCGGCGCGGGTCGCGTACAGGGAAGCGGATCGGCGCGTCCAGTCGTCGACGAACGCGACGACCCCTTCCCGCATCGCCCCGACGCGGCGTGGCCGCGCGAGACCGCCGGCCAGTCGCGTAAGTGCGCTGCGCAGCGGTCCCAATTCCCCTTTTTCGCCATAGCGCGCGACATAGCTGACGACGATGGCGACGTACACGGCGAGGTTCCAGATCAACAGCCCGAGCACCGGGGGCGCCAGGATATTGATTCGCTGCGTGGGGTCGATCTGATCGAGGACGATGCCAAATGCGAAGGCACCCACAACGACGACGATCCCCACCCATGACCGCCACTGGAGCGCGCGAACGATTCGCGGCAACGCGGTTTGCCGCACACCCAACCTCTCGATCGTCAGCGTCGCCCTGCGGACGAGGAACGCCTCCGGTACGCCCTCGGCTCCAACGACCTCTGCGGCAGCGCGACTCGCCCATGCGCGATCCTCGTCTGTCCAAAGCGTGCGTGCGGTATCCGTCGTTTCGACGGCCCGCATCGCGACGACCTTCAACGCGGACGATTCGTCCATGGCAGGCGATTTGGCGTGAGGTGCAAAGAGTGCGGAGCGGGGTGCGGCCAGGCCAACTGGCAGTGGTTGCAATCGGCACATGACTATACCGCGGCGCATTTCCCAGGTTGACGGGCCGTCCGCTAAACTGCGTTCCGTTCGGCGAGAGGCAAGGAGAAAACATGCAGTTCTATCTCAACGGGTACGCGCCCGGCGATCCCGACATCCTCCCGCAGCCATCCGGTGCCGCGGAGCGATTGGCGGACCTTCCCCCCGACGTCGACGTCCTCATCGTCGGCAGCGGGCCGGCCGGGACACTCCTCGCGGCGCAACTCTCTGTGTTTGCCGGAATCAGCACCCGGCTGATCGAGCGTCGCAGCGAACCACTCGAGCTCGGGCAGGCGGATGGCGTTGCGTGCCGCACCGTGGAAATGTTCGAGGCTTTCGGGATGGGCGCGAAGCTAACCCGGGAAGCGTACTGGGTGAACGAGACCGTCTTCTGGCGCCCGTCGCCCGACGATCGTTCGCGGATCATGCGCACCGGACGCGTCCAGGACACCGAGGACGGCTTGTCGGAGTTCCCGCACGTCATCGTGAACCAGGCTCGCATGCAGGACTATTTGCTCGACTACATGCGCAAGTCGCCGACGCGTATGGAGCCGGATTACGGCGTCGAGTTCCTTTGCCTCGAGATCGACGCGGAGGGTGCTTACCCGGTCCGCGCCACGGTGCGCCAAGTGGCGAACGGCACCGAGCACTCGATCCGCGCGAAATATGTCGTGGGATGCGACGGCGCGCGCAGTCTCGTGCGTCAGTCGATCGGCGGCGAGCCGCGCGGCGATTACGCGAATCACGCCTGGGGCGTGATGGACATGTTGGCGGTCACCGACTTCCCCGACATTCGGCTCAAGGCAGCGATCCAGTCGGCAGAGGAAGGAAACATCCTGCTGATCCCGCGCGAGGGAGGGTATCTCGTGCGGCTCTACGTCGACCTCGGCGACGTCGACCCGAACGACCGCGGCGCTGTTCGCGCCCAATGCACGCCGGAGAAAGTTATCGAGATCGCGCGACGCGTGCTTCGGCCCTACACGCTCGACGTCCAAAACATCGTGTGGTTCTCGGTGTATGAAGTCGGCCAGCGCGTCACCGATCGGTTCGACGACGTCCCTTCGATCCAGGCCGGCTCTCGCGAACCACGCGTCTTCATCGCGGGCGATGCCTGCCACACGCACAGCGCGAAAGCCGGCCAGGGCATGAACGTTTCGATGCAGGACGCCTTCAATCTCGGTTGGAAGCTCGCGGCCGTTCTCGAGGGGCGTGCCAAGCCCGAGCTCCTGCGCACCTATTCGATCGAGCGCCACGCAATAGCGCAGCAGCTGATCGAGTTCGACAGGGAATGGTCGAAGATCATGGGCTCGCATCCCAAAGACGTGGAGCACCCCGAACTGGGAGGCGTCGATCCGGCCGAGCTTCAGGCGTACTTCGTCAAGTCGCTGCGCTATACGGCGGGCGTTGCGACGCATTACCCACCAGCGACGAAGCTCACCGCAGGAGCCACCCATCAGGATCTGGCAAAGGGCTACACGGTCGGCATGCGTTTCCATTCCGCGCCTGTGGTGCGCCTCGCCGATGCCAAACCGATGCAGCTCGGCCACGCTGCTCGCGCGGACGGCGCCTGGCGCATCTATGCGTTTGCCGACGCGAGCAGAGAGCGACTGTGCAAGCTCGCCGATTTCCTGATGGGCTCTCGCGATTCGCCGGTCCGCCGGTTCACTCCGGCCGGCGCCGACATCGACAGCGCGATCGACTTTCGCGCGGTGTTCCAGCAATATCACCGCGATCTGAGAGTGGAGGAGCTGCCCGCGCTGCTGCTTCCGCGCAAAGGTCGCTTTGGGCTGATCGATTACGAGAAGGCTTACTGCCCCGACCTCAAGAACGGCGCGGACATTTTCGACCTGCGCGGCGTCGACCGTGGAAAAGGCGCGACGGTCGTCGTACGTCCGGATCAGTACGTCGCGAACGTGTTGCCGCTCGACGCGCACGACGAACTTGGTTCATTCTTCGGAGGATTCCTGATCGACGTTGGCTAGCCCGGAGATGCGAGGGCACGCGAGACGGTCTCGATTTGGCTGTTACAGTCCCCTAAGTGAGGTCATCCGGCCGGTCCACGTCGCGCAGCGTTCCGGCGTCGTCGACGTCAATTCGCACGAGCAAGTCGCGATGCGCTGCAACGACCGACTTGGCCCCGTCGTCGTTCGAGAGCACCGAGAGCTCGGCGAAGCAAGCGGCTCCAAAGCCGACGGGGTGGCCGCGCAGCTGCCCATAAAACGGCGCGGCAACGACCGCTCCGTCGGCGATTGCCCGGACCACGCGTAGGATCGTCGATTCGGCGATCCACGGCATGTCGCCGAGCGCGACGATCCAGCCGGCGGCGTCTCGTGTGGCCTTGACTCCGCATGCGAGGCTCGCGCCCATCCCGTCTTCGGCATTCGCGCACGGCACGATGCGTGCGCCTGCCGCTCGCAGCGCTTCCGCGAGCGCCGCATCCCCGGGGCGCACCACGGCGATAACCTCAGGCACTGCTGCAGCGAGATTCCGGCAGGCAAGCGCGCCGACGTACTCGTTGCCGGCGCTTGCGAGGGCTCCTGGTCCCGGACTGACCGCCGCTCGCACTTTTGCAAGCAGTTTTTCGCCGCCGAAGCGCTCGCCGCGCCCGGCCGCAAGCAGGATGCCGACGATGCGCTTTCCATCGCTCACCTGGGGACGCCTGTGCGCGAGCGTTTGCAGGACCATCCGGGATTCGGGAGCGGATCCCCTCGCATACTCATCTCGCTTTATCAGCGCTCTTCGTACACGCCCAGCTTGCGCTGCAGCGGCGATTCGTCGGCGCTGATGAGGTAAAGCGGCGCACGGCTCGAACGATTCGCGACCCGCACCGCGGCAAGGCCGGGCGCGCAGAACGTGTCCGCCTGCTCGAGCGTGATGGCTGTCGCATCGACCGTTGCGTTCCCCGCACCCTCGATCACATGAAAGACCTTCGCGGCCGACGTCCGCATCAACACGACCTCCTCGCCCGGCCGCAACAGCAGCGCCGCGAACGCGATCGTGTTGAGGCAATCGCCGCCCGTCTCCGGATTCACGTACGCCACTTGCACGACTTCGTCCGGCTCGCAACGCGCGGCCTGCGCATCGAGCGCGTGGCGCGTGCGCCGCCACTCGTAGCGCAGCAGCGGATAGGGTCCTTGCACGCGCCGGCCGTGCGCGATGGGAGCGAGTCCGCCGGAAGCGTATGAATAGTCCGGCCGGTGCGCCGTTTGCGGCGTGCCTTCGACGACATACGAGACATCGAGGTAGACCATCAGCGGCAGATCGAGCACATCGAGCCAGATCATCGGACCTTGACCCTCGTGCCGGTGCTCGTGCCACTGTCCCGTGGGCGTGAGGATCAAGTCTCCGGGTTCCATCGCGCACGCTTCGCCATCGACAAGCGTCACCGCGCCCTCGCCTTCGATCACGATGCGCGCGGCGTTCGGCGTGTGCCGATGGCTCGGCGCGACCTCGCCTGGCAGGACGAGCTGCACTCCGAGGTAGATGGTCGCCGACGCCTGCAGATTGTCGAGGCCGCGGCCGGGATTCGCGAGAACGAGCACGCGCCGCTCCGCTTTCTCCATGGGCGTGAGCTCGCCGGCGCGCAGCAGGAGTGGGCGGATCGCCGCCCACGACCAATGCGCGGGGCGGGTGTTCGTGCGCGGCGCATTCGGCGGCAGCAGCGCGCGCAGGTTCGGCCAGAGCGGCACGAGGTTGGCAGAGGTGAGCGCCGCGACGTAGTCGCGCGGCAGCTCGTCCAGGGTGCCGAGTGCTTTCATGGACGCAGTCTTGAGCGGAGAATTGGCACGCAGCGGCGAAGTTGCGCCTGCGGCTTGCACGAATGTACGATTTCATGCGGATTCGTTCAACCCGCATCGCTCAAGCCCGCGGCCGCGCGGGCGAGCGCCCGCCGGCAACCGGGGGAGACTGACATGACGAAAGCGAAGCGAATCCTTGCCACGATGCTGATCGCAGCCGGCTTGCCGGGATCGGCGCCGGTGATCGCCCAGGAAGCCGTGCCGGTTCGAATTGGCGTCATCGCCGAATTCTCGGGCCCGTTTGCCGACTACGGGCAGCAGATCGTGGGCGGCATGAAGACCTACCTCAAGCTCAACGGCGACGTCTACGGCGGCAGGAAGGTCGACATCATCATCCGCGATACGACCGGCCCTGCGCCCGACATTGCGAAGCGCCACGCGCAGGAGCTCGTGACGCGCGACAACGTCGACATCCTCGCGGGGTTCGGGCTCACGCCGAACGCGCTCGCGGTCGCGCCAATCTCCGCCGAGGCGAAGAAGCCGATGGTGATCATGAACGCGGCAACGTCCGTGATCACGACGCGGTCGCCGTACATCGTGCGCGTGTCTCACACGTTGCCGCAGGACACCCAGCCGATGGCGCAATGGGCGGCGAAGAACGGCATCAAGCGTGTGTTCACGCTGGTATCGGACTTCGGGCCCGGCATCGACGCCGAAACCACGTTTGTGAAGTCGTTCAAGGCGGTCGGCGGAGAAATCGTCGACAGCGTGCGCTCGCCGCTCACCAACAACGACTTCGCCCCATTCCTGCAGCGGATCAAGGATACGAAGCCGGAAGCAGTGTTCGTGTTCCTGCCGCCCGGCAGCCAGACGATCGGCTTCATCAAGGGCTACGAGGAGCGCGGGTTGAAGCAGGCCGGCATTCGCATCATCGCGACCGGCGACCTGACGGACGACGGCGTGCTGCAGGCGATGGGCGACCCGACGCTCGGCCTGATCACGAGCTTCCACTATTCGGCCGCGCACGACTCGCCCGAGAACAAGGCGTTTCTCAAGGCGTACGTCGACACGAACGGCACGAAGCTGCGGCCGAACTTCATGGCCTGCGCCGGCTATGACGGCATGGCGGCGATCGCCGAAGCGCTCAGGAAGACCGGGGGCTCGACCGATCCGGAGAAGTTCGTCGCGGCGATGAAGGGAATGCGGCTCCAAAGCCCCCGCGGACCAATCATGATCGATGCGGAGAGTCGAGACATCGTGCAGACCGTCTACATCCGTCGCGTCGAGAAGGTCGACGGAATCCTCTACAACATCGAGTTCGACAAGTTCGTCGACGTCAAGGATCCGGGGAAGCAGCCTTGATGGGACCGGCAGGCGAAGGCGAAGCGCGCGAGCGCCTTGCGATCCGCGAGGTCGTGGAGAACTGGGCGCTCTGGCGCGATGCCGGCGATTGGGAGCGCTTTCACACCGTCTGGCATCCCGGCGCGCGGATGATGGCAACGTGGTTTCAGGGGACCGCGGAACGCTTCATCGAAGCGAGCCGCGAAGGCTGGAACAAGGGTGTCAGCATCCTGCATTTTCTGGGCGGATCGGCCATCGACGTCGCGGGGCACCGGGCGATCGCGCAGACCAAGATGACGATATCGCAGCGCGCGAATGTCGACGGCGTCGCCTGTGACGTCGTGTGCACCGGGCGGTTCTACGATTTTTTCGAGCGGCGCGACGCGTGGCGCATCGTCCTGCGGCAACCGATCTACGAGAAAGACCGGTTGGATCCGATTGACCCCGCTGCGAAGTTGCAGCTGGACCCGACACTCCTCGCGCAATTTCCGGAGGGCTACCGCCACCTCGCGTATGCGCAGACGAGGATCGGCTACACGGTGAAGCGCGACATGCCGGGCCTCAAGGGTCCGGAAGTCGAGAGGCTTTATGCCGCGGGCGCTGCGTGGCTCGGCGGTAATGAACTCGCTTGGTAAAACGACGGGGCGAGCCGCGCTGTCCGGTTCAGACCCGGAAGGATTGCTGCACTTCCACCGGGAACAGCATTTCGGCCTCGAGCTTCCGGCAGCAGACACCCTGCTCGAACGCGTAGCTCAGGAAGGCATCGAGCGTGGTGCGATTGCCTTCGATGCCGTAAGGCCATGGATTGGCGCCGAAGAGCTCCCGCGCCCGCTCGAGCTCGTCCGGAATCCACGGCAGCGGAAAGTGCGATGCCGTCACATCCGCGACGCGCTCGAGACTCCGGCGCCGCGCCTCTTCGAATGCCTTGTAAAGATTCATGGCCAGCCAGCGGTGGCGCTCGAAAAGTTCGCGCCGCAACGCGACGACGTGCATGATCGGGAAGATTCCCGTCCTGCGCGCATAGGCGACCTCGGCCTCCCGAGGCGATGCGAACAGGCGCCGCAGGCGCGGGTCGGCGGCAATGAACGGCGCCGGCGCCCGCGCAGAGAGCACGGCGTCGAGGTCGCCCGCGAGCAGCATCTCGGAGAGCGACCTGTCGGCCACGACGTCGAGACGATATCCGGAAGGGAGCTCGAGCGCGACCTTTTCGCGACGTCCCGGGTCGTTGACACCGCCCTGGTGCCAGTGGATGGACGCGAGGTCGATGCCATACTCGTGACAGAGAAGGCCGCGCGAATAGACGGCGGCCGTCTGCGCCCACTCCGGTACGCCGATGCGCTTGCCCGCGAGCTGTTCGGGCCTCTCGATACCGCCGTCCCTGCGGACGTAGATCGACGAATGGCGAAATACGCGAGATGTGAACACCGGAAGCGCGACGAACCGCCCGTCATCCTGCGCCGTCAGCGCGGCGAGCTTGGCAAGCGAAACTTCCGAGGCATCGAATTCACCGTGCACCAGGAAGCGGTAGAACATCTCCTCGATCGGCAGGCGCAGGACGTTGAGGTCGACGCCGGCGACCGGTACGGTTCCATCCGCGAGGTCGCGGACGTGGTCGTACTCGCCGATCGCGAGCGTGAGCGGTATTTTCGCCATGGAAGCGGCGTTGCCGCGGATCAATCGAGCTTGATGCCGGTCGACTTCACGATCCTGCCGTACTTGTCGTAATCGCTGCGGATGAGCGCCGCGAATTCCGCCGGCGTCGTCGCAAACGGCTCGACCCCGCCGGCCGCATTGAGCTTCTGCTTGAC
>Ga0207691_10002500_pt1 | contig 17981 bp, 7 predicted proteins | sample KBSM13metaG_FD_184327 | JGI IMG/M metagenome (GOLD analysis project Ga0207691, IMG submission 184327) | Miscanthus rhizosphere microbial communities from Kellogg Biological Station, Michigan, USA - KBS M1-3 metaG (SPAdes) (version 2) | ecosystem: Host-associated > Plants > Roots > Rhizosphere >... | reverse complement strand
GGGCTGTCGAACTTCGCCTTCTACATGAATTCGCCGATCGGCAACGACAACGCGGACGGGGATCTCACGCGGGCCGAGCGCAACCAGGTGAACGTCGATCGACTCGGACTGTCGCACCAGGACAACATGGAAGCGCTGCTCGTCTCGACGCGGTTCGAGGGCGGCCGGCTCGCCGAAGTGCGCGTGCATCCTGCCGACGTGGGGAAGGGGTACCGGCCACTCTCGAAGATCGGCATTCCGATGGTGCCGGCACCGGCGGTAGCGCAGGAGATTCTCGCGAAAGTGCAGCGGCTCTCGAAGCCATTCGGTACCGCTCTCGCCATTGAAAACGGCGTCGGCGTCATTCGCATCGCGCCGCCGTCGACGGCAGCCCGCTGACACGGCGCGCCGCCGTAGATTGCGCCGGTCCCGGAGACGACATGGGGCTGGATCAGATTTCGGCTCATGGCGTCGACGTCCTTACCGGCTCGAGCACCTGGTCGAACTTCAGCCCGCTCGCGCCTTCGCCCTGACCGACCTCGTTTCGGAACGCCGTCCAGAGCCAAGTCGAGCCGTCGGTCCAGCGCGCCAGGCGACGCTGACGGATGATGCGCACACCTTCGCGAGGAACCTCCTCGTCGTAAAGCAGAAGGCTGGGTGTCGAAGACAGCACGTCGCCTCTCGCCGAGTGAACTGTGGTCGTGCCATCGGGCTGCAGCATCGCCCCGCGCTTCAGGCGTGTCAGCACCTGACCCGGAGTGTTCGGCTGCAACGGGTTTGGAAGCTGTACGGGCACGAGCGGAATCCAGTTCGCAGGCACGTGCGACGACAGCAGGTAGCGCGGCAGACCGAGCGTCTGATCAGCGGTTGGCGGTGGCACCGAATCCCGCTCTTCGTAGCGTCGCACGGGCTGCTCGATTGGATTCTCGATTGTCCGTTCGATCGCCCAGGCGACGTTCGCCATCTCGTCTCGCATGAACAGCACTTCCTCGAGCGGCGCGCTGTCGAGCGTCCGCGGCAGGGTAGGCGGAAGGAAGAAGCGGTTCGGGACCACCTTCAGCGCCGCACTCGACGGCGGGTTCTTCACAGATGGCTGCCACATCGAGAAGAAGGCAGGCGGCAGGGCCGGATCGTTGATCGGTCGAACCAGATTGCGCACGCCAAAGGTGTCGGTCACGACCAGCGAATCGACCCGCGTCACGGACCCGACGGGGAGTGTCAGCGGCACGACGAACCAGTCGTTCCCGTAGCTGCTCGCGTACTCGATCATCATCAGGTGCGCCAGGTCGGTAGGGCCGACCGGGATGAGCCCGTAGGCAAGCCGAGCGTCTTCCATCTCCCAGAAACGCGGCGCCGGCGCACTGGGAAATGTGACCGGGGCGGGGATCACGGCTTCGACCAGGGACGTCGTGACCTGATCCGCGGCGGTCGTGAGCGACGCCTGCCTGTTGAGATCGAACGAGCTCCAGTCCATCGGGCCGTCCACCTCAGACGCGGAAAACGTCGTGTCGTCTTCCGCATTCGCCGACAGGCGGGCGCCGACCGACAGCGCGTATTCCAGCCGCGGCGGATTCCATGCATCGTCGGTTGTCCCTGCCGGTTCGCTGTACATGGCGTCGAACCAGGAGAGCCATGCAGCTGCCGCGGCTTGAACCTTCGGCCGATCGGCCGTGGCAATGTTCAGCGCGGCGTCGGCCACGAGTTGCGCGGCACCAGACGTGCGGAGTGCGGTCGCAATCTGACGGCCGTCCGGTGCGCGCCCCACCATCGACTGCAGGTACCGCGACGTGGCATTGTCGATGAGCGCGATGCTGTCTTCATCCACTGGCTGCAGCGCGAACTTGGTGACGAACACGGATCGATAGCTCTTCGAGACGGTTTGCAGCTCCAGCATCCGCAGGAAGTGCAGCCCTGCATCGACCGCGAACGTCAACATTCGAGGGTCATCAGCGCTGGCGGCTCGCATGCGGCGCCGCTCGACGAGGACTTCGAGCGGCGCGCGCCCCGCATCGTAGGGGAGTGCCGGGATAATCGCTGGACCGGCTCCCGTGGGCTTCGCGACCTCTCCCAAGAACTGTCGCGTGAGCATCGCGCTGGTAGCACGCACTCGAGCCTGAACCGGCGTGCCCGCGTCCTCACCTTGGAATTCGCCCATCTGCCATTGCCGCGTCAGCATCCAGAGTGGATCGAACAGGCGCGCGCTCGAGGTGATACCCATGTCCGCATCGACGCACTGCGGCTCGAGTCGCGTCCAGCTCGTGATCGACGACGTGGTCGGCGCACCGGACAAGGTCGTCTTCGAATCGGGTGGAGCGACGATCGGTGGTTGCTGCTGCACCGCAATCGGCGTCGAAATCTCGCCCGTTGTGCCGAATGTGTCCGTCGCGCGGATCGTGAGCGTGTGATCGTTCCCGGCGGTGGTTGGCGGCAGCGGCAATATGATGCGGAACTGCGACCAGTTCCCGCTGACGTTCACCGCGTTGGCGAACTGACCGCCTTCGACCTTGTACTGCACCACCACGATGGGCGCCTGCGGGCTGGTTGCAAACCCCTCGAACGCAAAGCTGACAGGCATCTCACGCGCGATGATCGGAGACGCGAACGGGCTCAACCCGATGTTCGGGGGAATGGCTGGAAACAGCCGCACCATGTACGTTGTCGACACCCTCAAGGTGGCGGGTGCGCCGGACGTCGCGAACCTCGCTACTGCGGCAATGCTCAGCTGAACCATCGATCCCCACGGAATCGACGAAGGCACGGTCCCGCTGCACTGCCAGTTCAGCGTGGTGCCGACGAAGTTGGCCCCCATGTTCGGGCCCCCGGGTCCGAACTGCACGGTTACGCCTTTGGCGGTCAGCGACCAGTCGTCAGGCGCGAACAGCCACGAGATGTTTCCCGCCATCTGGAACGTGCGATCCACTGGCGGAAGGTTGCCCGCTGGCGACGTGATATTGAGGAAAAGCTGCGGCGGTGGCATGACGTCCCCTTAAATCGTGAGCGGCACGAAATCGGTCGAGACTGCATGGTCCTCGGTGTTGAACGCGAGGTAGAGCCCCGGGAGATGCTGCGCGGCCGCACCAAGCGCCTCGGTGTCCACGGCGCGCAGCTTCGCGAGGTCCAGCGTTTCCATCAGCACGCGCCGCAGCGATTCCGTGGTCCAATCCTGCCCGGGCACGGGCGGCACGGCAATCAGCACGCACTGTGGCGCACAGGAATCAGGCACGTCGAATTGGAAGGCGATCGCGCTGGTCTCGCGCGTGTTCGGCACGATCTCCACCCACTCGTCCACCAGCAGGCCCGTCATGACCAGCGTCGGGTTGAGCGGCCCAATCGTGTGAAGCACGAGCGACAACTTGCTCGGTGGCATGGCGGCGGAAGGGGCCGGTGACAGGCCGACCCAGCGCTCGCCGGAGACGAAGGGCAACTGCGCGACGCTCAGGTTGAGCCGTGCGCCAGCACCGAGCACGTCCGCGCGTTGCAGACAAGCCCCCATGTGCGCAACGCCTTCCCGCACTCGCGCGGAGCGCGCGAACCACGTGTTGGCGGCGAGTGCGTCCCCACCCTGGGCGGCCGTGCTGGCCGCAAGCGCACTGGCGAATTCGCTTGCCGTTGTCGCATCGAACGTGAACTTCGGCAGAACGACGAACCCCGACCCGAACACGGCACGCAGCCGGGCCACCAGCTGTTCGCGGCGGCCCCGCTGATCGGCTGCGGCTGGCTCGGCGCGCAGCAGCGCGCCTTGATTCAATCGCGCGTCGCTGACCTTCAGCAGCGCCTGTCCCTGCCTGGCGAGCGCCGCGATCGCCGCCGGGCTCTCGCCCGCCGCGCTGACCGGAATGGCCGGCGCGATGCTGAACGAGCCCAGCTTCAGGAGCGCCGTACGCAACATCTCGGCGGTGGTGGTCGTGCTGACGCGGGCGATCAGATTCGCGAGCGCCTTGTGCGCTGCGTTCAGCGCGTTCTCGGCCTTGACGACGCGCGCGTCGAGATCGACCAGATCGATCGTCCCCTGGGCGATGCGCTCGGGAGGATTGAGATCCTCCGGGTCGGCGCCGCGCGCCGCGCGCAGCAGGCGCCGGATGTCACGCGCCTGCTCGAGCACGTCGAACAGCGTCACCTCGCCAGCGGCGAGATTCGCCGGCCGTGCGTGTTGCAGCCGAAGCGTCGCGAGCGGATCGAAACCGCCGGCCTTGTGCTTGGCGTGGTAGAGCACACGCTGCTCGATCTCGCTGAGCGTGATCTCCGATTCCTGTGCTGCGCGAGTGGTGGCTTCGACGTCATACACGACATCGAGCGGCGTGATCTCGAGCTCGCTCAACGGGAAGCTTCGTGTCTCGGCGACCGCACCCGTCGCATCGTCCACCCGCTCGACCGTGCAGCGGATCTTCGTACCGTCGCCGAACAGCTTGAACACCCAGAAGTTCAGCATCTTGTCGGCTGCTCCGCGGACCGCGCCGTCGACGCCGAGCCAGCCCGGCGTGTTGACGTTGGGGCCGCTCATGAGCAGGAGGACGCGATGGGTGATCGACGTGCCGGAGCGCGGGGTGCGCGTCACCTCCAACTCGGGCGGCGGCGCGTCGCCCTGCGCGATCGCGGCAAGCGTGCTCGACGTACGCGAGGTATTGCCGCGCACCATCTGGTACGCCGATTCGGCCGTGAGGGCATCGCCGAGGCCGTCGATCATGTCGTCGAGCGAGCCCATGATCGCCGTGAGCGCCGAGAGGTCGCTGGTGCCCATGCTCGCCGTGTTCAGTTCGGCTAGCACTGCGCTCCGGTCTTCCTGCCATCGGCGGTGGAGTACCAGGCCGTCAACCACATTGTTTGCGGCGATCCTGTCGACCGCAACGCTGATCGGCGCGCCAGCGCGGGCGACGAGCGGCGCGATACGACGCAGCGGCGCGACGAACCGATCCAGGCTGCGGCCGTTGTCCACGACGGTGTCGTGAAGCAGGCGTTCCACGCGATAGCCGAGCAGGGCGCCGAGCGGCTGACCCTGCCGCACACCTTCGAGCAGCCGTGACGCTTCGCGCACGCGACGGGAGGAGAGATCGATCGCAAAGGGACCGTCGGGCTCCGGCACGCCGGTTGGTCCGAGTTGGGCGTTGCGGAGGGCCGCGGCGGTCGCAGCGTGCGCCACCGACGGTGCATGAATGAACCCGGTGTCGCCCGTGGCCGTCTGAAGCGGACCGGGCTCGCCAGCCGGCAGCGTGGTGACCGGCTTCACCATTGATGGCGGAATCGGCTTGAGGTTTTCGACCCACCCGTATGCGCCGACGTATTGACCTGCCGGGCCGTCTACATGCATCGACGCGAGCCGCTTGGTCGCGATCGCCGTGACCCACGCGTCGAGCCGATGCGACGAGAGGTCCAGCGTTCCCTGCATCAGGTGCGACAGCGCTTCGGTGTCGAGATCCTTCAGATGCTCGAGACTGTCGCGGAAGTCCCCCAGCGCCGCCAGCGCGGGCGCGGAGAAGGACGTTTGCGATTCGAGGAACTCGCGGATCGTTCTGCCGCCGGTTGCCGCGAGGCGCTGCTCGAGCTGGCGCTTCCAGTGGAGCGTGGGCTGTGCCCCGGTCACCAGATCTACGAGTTCTGCGTCACGGAGCAGCGTGGCGAGGTTCGTACCGGTCTCGTCGGCCTGTAGCCTTGCCGCCGCGTACGCGATTTCCCGCAGGAGCGCGTGGCGCAGGAGCGCGTGCAACAAGCTCGTGCTGTAACTCCTGTCGTTCGGGTCCGGCCGCGCAAGAATCAGTTGCGCGATGTTCTGCTCATTCAGCAGCGTCGCGATGTAATTGGGAGCGAGCTTCGCCCAGGGCGAGATCTCTCCGCGCTGCACGAGCGGTGTGACGACCGGGCGGCGCCAGCCCGCATGGCGGACACGCGAGAGCCGTGGGCGCCACGTCACGCCGAGCTGCTGTAGAAGCGCGGTCTGCGCAGGATCGCTGTCGGCAATGCCGGAGCCGACGAACTGATACAGATGCTGCAGGAAATGGGTGCCAAACGAGTTGCGCGTCCGATACGCATGCGACACGGCATCGGTCCGCATCACGTCGTTGAGATCGGCATCGGGATCCGGTGGGTTCTGCCGGTTGCCGATCCGCGCGACCGATGCCGCAGCGGGCCGCCAGATCGTCTCGCGCAGCGACTGCAGCATGCCCCTGAGCCAGACATCTTGCGCGCTCGTTTCTTCGGCGGCGCCCGGTTGCCAGAGGTCGAGTGACGTCACCGGCAGGATGCCGTACGGTTGCGCCCCGCAGCGGATGGCGGGGAATGGTCCGAAGGCGCGCACGTGATCGAGGAAGTGCCGGCGGGCCCACTCAAGGTCCGCCGGCGTCAGCCCCGCCTCCGATCCGATCATGTTGCTCAGGAAGTAGCCCCATCCCACCTGCCACAGCGCGGCGTTCATACTGCGCATGTCGCTGTCGTCGCGCTCCAGCCCGCGCTCGACACGACCGAACGTCGCGAGCATGCGATCGAACGGCAGGCCGAGTGCAGTGCCCACGCGTTGCGCGTTGTTGTCGTCCAACGTGGGCGTGTTCGTGACCTCGATGGCGAAGCTGCGCTCGTGGCCCGGATCGTCGGAGCGGTACCCGGCGCGCCGGTCCTCGGTGTTGTTCGTCGCGGTGCCGGGCCGGATGAAGGCGAGGCCGTCGGTATAGTGATGCGCATCGAGGAGATCGGCCAATTGCGTTGCTGTCTCTGCGACCGTGAGCGACCTCACTACGCCGAAGACCACCAGACTGTCGATCCCGGCCGTCATGATCGCCGCCGAAAGCGGAATGCGCAGTGCCATGCCGGCGTTTTCCGCGTCGGCGAAGTCCGTCATCCACTTCATGCCGGCATCGATCGCCAGCAGATCACCGCGGGTGATCGCCGCGTCGGTCTCATCGTCAGGAGCCGGTGCAAGTGGATTCGGACCAACAGGGAGGGGACGCTGGATGGGTCCGCCGGTCACGGTGATCGCGACATTTCCGCCCGAGTGCACCATCGCCACCCAGCGATCCGGCAATAGTCGCGCCTGAGGCGCGTGACGCCACGTCTCGCTCAGCTTGGCGACGACGATCGGCGGGAAGACTGGCGGTGCTTCAAGGGAAGATCCGGGAAGCGTCTGTGACGTCGGGCGCTGCGACGCATTTGTGGGCGCCAGCACCCGAACGATCCACGCCGCACGCTTCGCGCCGAACCGATCGGCGATCTGCCGCCACGCATCGGCTCGTGCCGACTCATTGCCGCCGGCCATCCAGTCTTGCTGCCAGTAGTGCTGCCCCCAGGTCTGCTCGTCGGCGGTGAGATCGGGCTCGTGGCTGTCGATGTGGATCTTGTCGGGAAACACTCGCACCCGCAACTCGGTGGCGCCGTTCGCGAGGGCGAAGAACCGGGTCTCGAGTCGAACCGGCAGCAGCACGAGCGGCAAGTCGCCCGGGCACAGCGACGATGCTGGGGTTCCCGCGCTCGCTGCCGGAATCGCCAAACCGCTGTGGAAGAAGGTGCTCATATCAAGCGTCTCAAAGTCAGTGCGCCACGAGTTGCGACGCGTGAATGGTGATGCGGACCGGCAGGCGGCGCGTGATTTCCGCCATGTGCGCCGAGTTCTTCCCCCACGTGCGCCCCTTGAGAGGCACGCCCGATGGCGGCTGCGTACCGATCGCGAGGTGGCTCTTGCTGCTGAGCGCTGCCGTCACCGCCGCATCGAGTCCGAAGCGCGGTTCCGTCGGGTGCTCTTGAATCACGACGAAATAGCCGGGACTCGTGGCCGAGCCGATCGCCGCGGCCGGCGTGACAGGGAACCCGACGAAGGTGACATCGGGATCCATTGAGCCGTTGAAGATGGGAAAGATGTCTGGCGCCGATGTGCCCGTGGCTGCGGGCGTCAGGTAGATGATGGCATTCGGGTAGCGGCGCAGCAGGCTGCTGCGCAGCAGTAGCACGAACTGATCGGTGGAAGCATTTGCCGGTGGCGTGCCGAGCGCGCGACCGAGATTCGTGCGCAGGTCATCGATGTCCGCCGGAGTGCTCGCGCCCGTGTCGGTGCCCCAGAAATGCCTGAAGTACGTGGCTTGCTGGTCTGTCGGGAATCCACGCCAGAGGAACTCGCGCCCCATCTCGAAGTTGAGGCCGATCATGTATGCCTCGACGAAGGCGCGATTCGTTTTGAGTCCGACGACGCGTTCCGCCTCGACCTTGTCGAGGCCGGGCAGGAGCAACTCCTGCGACTTCTCCTTCAGCACCTCGTACATCGGTTGCGGGAACACGGGCGCCATCATCACGGCCTCGGTGCCGATCGGCGTCACGCCTGGCGCGGCGGGCGGCAACACGTTATCCCCGGTCGACACGAGCGTGCGCGCGAGATTCGCCAGCGCCGCGCGCGGCCGCATCTGCTCCCGGATCAGGCCAGCCATCGTCGCCATCGCGTGATGCTCGAATGTCGCCGGAATGAGGATCCCTCGAAGGCGCGACAGGTGCGCCGCCGCGGCGGCGCGGAAATGGCCTGGATAGTCCCAGGCCGGCGGCAACGGATCGACCGCGGGCAACGGCGGAAGCGGTTGGCCTTCAGGGGCGATCACGAAGCCCGAGTTCCAGATCGCGGTGACGATCGAGTCGACGGTCGGCAACAATGGCGCGACGGAGAACGTTGTGTCGGGCCGCGGCGCAGCAGGAAGCGCGGTGTTGAAATTGAGACGCGCGACCCACGTGTTGTCGGCGGAGCGCGTGAACCCCTGTGCTGCGACTCGGCGCGTCAGCGGCCCGCGCTGCCGTCCGATGCGGCGCATCGCGGCGCGCGTGGCCGGCACCGGCAATGAGCTCCGCATCATCTCCGCCGTGACAGTACGGAGCTGCGCGTCGCCCGACATCATCCGAACTCGGCTGAACACGGGCGACGCGAATCGAAGCGTCATCTCTTCGGAAAGCCTCGAGAGGTGGCGCGCATGCAGGCTGTCGCCGACAGCCATGCTCAATTGCAGCTGCCGCAGCCGCTGATTGACCTGCTGGATCTCAGCCGCCTGCTCCCACGCTGAAGCCATCAGCGCTTCCTGGTGCTCTTGAACCACCTGCGTTCCGAGCGCGGCGGCCGTTCGCCAGCGCGGATCCAGGTTCAGCTCGTCGAGCCAGTTGCCGGCACCGGGCGTGACAGTTGCGCGACCCGCATGCCATCGCCCGTACAGCGGCGGCGCCAGCAGCGGATCGCTCGACGGAGTCATCACCTGATTGAGGCCGGGCTGATTGACGATGCCCGCGAGCGACGTTTCGAAGTCTGGCGCGACTGGATCGGACCAGAGCACCGGCGGCGGCGTGCCGCCGAGCGGCATCAACGCGCCTTCCATCTGCACGGTCGTGGTGCGAGATACCGAGTCGGGCAGCTTGAATCCCGGCTGGCCGATGACGACGGTCCGCTGTCCCAACCCCAATGGCGTCGCGATTTTGAGCTGCCGTGCGAGCGATGCGAAGTCGCCGCCGACGCCAGTGCGGAATTCCCACGAGTAATACACGGGCAACTGGATCTGCACCGGCGCCGTCGCGGTGAGCGTCCACGCTGGCGCGAGCGCATTCGACGCGGTGAGATCCGTGTCTGCGATCGGCAGGCCGAGGCCCGCCTTGCGACCGAGCTCGAATGTCGGGACGACGCACGCGAAGTAGTCGGTATTGGCGGACAGGATCCTGGGGCACACAAGGCGGGACAGTGATAGGTCCGGTGCTCCGTTCAACGCGTCGGCGACGGCGGTTGGGTTCCCCAAGTTGTCGGCCGCCGCCTGACCGTGCGACCAGGCCCAGCTGTCCTTCAGATCCGGCAGTTCGGCGAATGGCTTGGCAGGGGCCGCAATCCGCAACGTGGGAAGCGGCGCGTCGACGGTGCTCGTCAGCTGCACGCCGTCCTGCTTCCGCACGACGACGAGACAGAGCCACGGCCGCAACTGTGCGTTCGTGTTCGCGCGGGCGGGTGTGAACAGCCACGGGAAATCTGCACGGTCGAACTCGATCGACGGAAAGCAATTCGGTTCGAAGTCGCTCGTATTCGGCCGCGGATCCGTGCGGATGACTTGATGGGCGTCGATCCCCACGACGTCGGCGGGTCCACGAAGCCGCAATGCCACAGGCGCGAGCGGTTCGTCGTTCACGGCGAGCGTCACGGCCACATCGGCGACCGCCGGTTGACTCGATCCGAGCGTGTCCACGGTCGCGATCGCACCGGCGGCACCTTGCCGCACCCACGGAACGAAACTCAGGTTCGCTGACATGACTTTCTAGCCCTCGCCTTCATCCGCTGGGACGACCTGCCAACGAGCGCCGCCGCGATTCATCGCCGCAACAGCGGCTTGGAATTCACTGAAGGTTCGCAGTGCTGGATCGACGGTCGCCGCGGGGCCTTCGGCGAGCGGAGCGATGGACCAGCGCGTTGGCGCAAAGCGCGCTGCGCCCGTCACGCTGCCGTTTCGGAAGCGCGCGCGGCCAGTGCGCCGGATCGGCGCGCGTGCCGCCGCTCCGCTCTGCGCGAGGATCTCAAGCGCATCGGCGGGAAGCACATACGACGATGAGGCTGGGGCTGGCGTGACGGTCGGCGCCGGGCCGTCCAAGGTGATCGCGACGACCTCGTACTCGAGCGGCGCCGGAATCGCCTGCGACGCGTCGAACGTCACGCGCGAATCACCGAACACGCAGCCGGCATCCATCGACTCGAACGACGGCGCAGCCAGCTTCTCGTCGTCGCTCATCACGAAGAACTGAGCGGGCGCGAAGGCCGCCTGGACCGGTACGCTCTGCAGGATGTCCTCGCCGAGAGTGGCCGACACTGCGAACCGCCGCCTGCCCGCCACTGGCGCGCTGCCGAAGATCTCGACGTCGCGATGTGTATTGAGCGGGACCACCTGCTGTTTCACAAATAACTGGCCGAGCGGGTCGAGCACGATCGGCGCGGCGGCGGCCGCGGGAGGCAGACTGCGCAACGCTACACCGTGGGTCTGCGTCGCGGTGCGCTGCGTGCTCCAGCTCGCGGGGGAAACGAGTGCCTGCTTCAGCTGCGCGAGTACGTCGACTGCGGCCGGGAGCGGAGGTGGTTCCCCTTTTACCAGTGTCGCGTCGAAGTGCACGCTGAAGTCGCACCAGAGGATCTCGAATGTCGCCTTGCCGCTGATGCGGAGGGGACGCGGGCCTTCGAGTGCACCGCGCAGCGCGACCATGAAGAGATTGTGCGAGCCTCGTTTGAGCTGCAACTTCGCGTGGAAATCGGCGAGGAAGTGCAGCGGCGCAAGCTGCACGAGGACGTCGAATCCGACGTTGCCTTCGACGCTGAAGCCGGCTGCAGCCGCATACAGCGAGGCATCTGCTCCGAATTGGACCGTGTTGGACGTAATCGCGAAGTACGCCTCGCACGTCAGACGCGGGTTGGTTCCGGAGCTCAGGGCAATGGCTACGCGCTTCAGCGCCGGAACGGTCGTCGGCGCAGCAAAGTGCGGGTTGAATCCGCCAACAGCCAGGACGAACCCGGGGCCCTCGTCGAAACCAGCCCGCAGCGCGGCCGATCCCGTAATCGGAAACTTATGGGCGAGACGCGAGTCCACCAGCACGGCATCAACAGCGGCAGTGCCGGCGTCGAAGTCGATGACACCCATGGCCTCCATGTTGAGACGCACGAGGTCGTTGGTGGCTGAGGGGAGCAATGCGCTGATCCGGCCGAGTGCCAGGAGCCGCTGGCGCGACCCGAATTCGAGGATCAGCGCGAGATCCATGATCACGAGCGTCGGCGTGAACCAACCGATCTTGGCCATCAGGCCGAGCAGGTAGCTGCCGCGTCGCGCGGGGAAGGCGCTCGCGAGTCCGCGAATCAACATGTCCGCATTCCCCACCGGGTCGCGCGGAAAGAGCAGCGAGGCGAGAGCGCCGCTGCTCAGCCCCGCGCGGAGCACGTGCTCGTCGAACGTGCGGTTCACGCCAACCATGCCGCCGATGCCGAGGAGCGTGAATCCCAGTCCGAGCGGGATCGGACGGAAGTCTTCGGCCGTGATGAACACGACGAGCGAATAGCCGCGGCGGCCGTCGGGCATCCGCGTTGAGATGAGGCCGAACGCCTTCAACGTGAGCTGCTCGCGCAGCGACAGTTGCATCGCCCCTGCATACAGCTCGCGAGCCTCGTCGCGATACAGGAACCCGCCGCCGCTCACCACACCGCTCGCATCGACCGACAGCGCGATGCCGGATGGCGGCTTGAACCCGGTCGACAAATCGAGGGGAGCTGGAGTTGCGCCGCCGCGCGGAAAGCCGAGCTGAAGCATCAGCCCGACGCGATCGATCAGCGCGCTGACGGGCCCGAACCCGGCGCGCACGCTGGCGGAGACCTCGCCGGCGATTCCGCTGGCACCGGCAATCAAGCGCAGGTGCGCGGAGGGCACCGTGACAGGACCGAACGATCGATTCACCGGAATGGTGGCGTCGAGATCGACGCCGGAGGCAAGCGCAGACTGCAGCGGTCCACCGTCGGTGCCGCCGAAGTAGATGCCCTTCTCCGTGGACACGCCAATCGTGAGGCTGGCGTCGACCTCGATGCCGTCCTTCGGCAGCACGTCCGCGAGGAAGCCGTCGGTGTCGTCGGCGTCCGGCTTGATGACGAACTTCCCCTGTTCGACGGCAAACTCCGCGAAGGCGTCGACCTTGCCTCCGGTCGTGACCCGCGTGCCCGCGGTTGTCGAGACGCCAGCGAGCTCGAAACGGCTCGCCTCAGGAGTTCCAATCGGGATGAACGGCGCGCTTGTGCTCTTGTAGCTGACGGACGTGGCGACAGTGCCCGAGGCCGGTACCGGCGTGCCCGACGAAAGGCCGGCGACGATGTCGATGTCGCGTCCCGGTCGCACCAGGATGCCCGCGCCGCCGGCGAGATTGAGCGTGCTCTGAACGGCGAGCGACAGTTCGTCAGTGAGCGGGATCTGTTCGGACACGCCATCGGTTGCAAACGGCAGGAGCGCAAATCCCGGCTTGGCCGCGGCGGTCTCGGGCAACAGGAACAGGCCTGCGCCGGCGTTGAGCACGGTCCGATTGATCGCGTCTTCGAGCAGGATCAAGCGGAGGACGGCATCGGTCGTGGCGTCGGGCTGAACCGCCCCGTTGTTCAACGCGGTGACAGTCGCCGCCCCGAGCAGGTCCGCCCGAACTTCGAGACCCCAGGCGTCGAGCAGCCTCGCGATGTTCTCGATCAGGTCGACGCCGGCAAAGTCGCTCTGTCCCCAGTGATACGCAGTCTTCAGCAGCGATAGCGGATTGTGCAGCAGCTGCGAGAGGCGCTCCCATGCGAACCCGCGGAACAGATAGGGCGGGCGCGCGCCTGCAGCCGGCCGATCGTTCACGCTGATGATGCCGAACGCCATCAGCAAGTACCCGATGCGCGGCTGGTTGTTCAGCAGGTAGTCGACGACGAGATAGTCCACGAGCTGGCGTGGGAACTCGTTCTTGAAGTCGGCCGCGAGGGTCGCGTCGGACGACACGCGAGAAATCGCTTGGAATACTGCACGCACGCCGTTGAGGATGCGTGCCGCGTCCAGCGTGCCGAGGCCGTCAGGGTCACCCAGCAGGGTGAACACCTGGTCCACCGAAGCCCTCAGCGCATCAAGGGCAGGCGGCGCGCTCTCGAAGTCCCAACCGAGATCTTCGAGGAAATCACGTAGCGCCTCTGGTGACGCGAATGCCGCATGGAGCGGCTGTAACGTGGCGGCGAGCTCTTCAGCCAGCATGATGACGACTTTCGATCGGTCGCAAGGTCAGACCGTTTCGAAGAACCGCGGATCGGTGACCTGGAGCGCGGTGATCCGCGCGGGCAGTGTCGATCCGGCGTTCGGGTAGAAGTTGAAGATCAAGTTGCCATCGCCGAAGAACCCGTTCGCCGGCGTCGTCGCGGGATCGGTGACGGCGAGCAGGATCACAAACAGGATCCGGCTCCCGGTGCAGATCAGGCGCTTGCCGCGCGCCGGCGTGCATGTCCAGTCATAGCCGGCGAAGAAGTCACTGAACGTGGCAAAGCCTTCGCGTTTGTACACCGGAAACGCATGGGTGTCGTCGAATCGCGGGTCGTTGCGTATCGACGTCTCGAGATCCGCGAGCTGGGCGGTCTTGGTCGTCGGTACGGTGGCCTGAGGCGGATAAGTGATGATCCAGGGACCGAACCTGATGTCGGTGGCGCGGTACTGTCGTGGCGTGTTGATGGTGGCGCGTCGGCCGATAGTCACGCCCAGCCGCGATGAGATCTGTTGCTGATTCGAGACCTTGAAATTCACTGGGATCAACCGATTCCAGTCGGCGGTCGGAACGACGCTGTTGTCGATCAGCCGGAATTGCGCGGCGTCAAATGCCGTCAGGACGGCCGCACGGTTCGGAAAGTGTTTCGCGCGCCGGATGGCGAACTGGTAGCCGAGATACTCGAACGATCCTTCGTTCGGCGCCGGCGTGGCTCCGTGGAAATGCTTCGGGGCCGTCACTCTCACGTGCCCGCCAAGGGCGGCTTTCAGCTTCACGAGGAACGGCCGCGCCTTCCCGATGTTGCAGCCCTTAATGTGAACACCGTGAGTGATCTGGCTGCCTGACGTGAACCCGATGAGCGGGTCGGGAATCTGGATGGACTTCGTCGGGTCGTTCAGCGTCTCTTCGAGCGTCTCGAACACGGTCGGACCGTTCTGCCCCGGAAACGACGGCATGAAGAGCTCGCCTTCGTCGTTGGCGTGCGCGCCGAACAGGAGATCACCGATTGGCTTGGTGATACTGGTCGTGGTGTCGAGATGGCTGAGGAGCGGTGCCACGGCGGTCACGCCTCTGGCGGCCACGAGTGTCGTCGTGGCCCGGCGCGTGAACATTCCACGCAGGCTGTTGATGTGCGCGTCGCCGCCGTTCGTGAATCCAAAGTCCATATCGTCGTCGTATCGAGCCTCGCGCGGCTGTTGCCGGCGAAGGGGCTCGTGTCCTGCTGACTGGTGAATCGAAAACGGGATCCAAAAGACGACAGCGCTCGAAAAAATATGCGATAGCTGAGCTGTGAAGAGATTGCGAACTCGGACCCAACTCTGGCGCAGGTCGCTCCGTCGAAGATTCATGCGGTCCCTGGCCTTCGACCTCCGTGACGCACTCCGCACCTTCCGGCACGATCGCGCCTACACGCTGACCGTCGTCTTCACGCTCGCGCTGACGATCGGCGCGACCACAGCCGTTTTCTCTATCGTCAACGGTGTCCTGCTCACGCCGCTCGCGTACGACGGGCCGGACCGGCTCGTGGCACTGCGCGAGCTGTGGCGCGAGGCGGGCGATGGTCCGTTCGCGGTAAACGACCGTCACGCCAATTACTGGCGCGAGCACGCAAGATCGTTCGACTCGGTGGCGCAATACATCACACGCGCGGCAAACCTCACCGGGCGCGGCGAGGCCGCGCAGGTCAACGTCACACGCGCCAATGCCACGCTCTTCGACGTACTGCGAACGCAAGCCGCGATCGGCCGCACGCTGACGCTGGCCGACGAGCCCGAAGGCGCGCCCGACGTGATCGCGCTGACAGATACGTCCTGGCGAAGACGATTCGGCACCGATCGTTCCATCGTCGGCCAGTCCGTTGTCCTCGACGGGAAGCCGTACACCGTGGTCGGCGTGCTTCCGGCGGCTTTCGCGTTACCGGATCAGCGCCAGAATGAGCCGGTCGAGGGGTTCATCCCGCTGCGGCCGAACGCGGGATGGATGGGCGATCACAATAATCAGGCGATTGCCCGGCTGCGTCCCGGCGTCACGCTCGAACAGGCGCGCGCCGAACTCGACGTCCTGCAGGCGCAGATTGGTGCGATTGTCGCGAAGGACTTTCACGAGCCCTACACGCTCACGAGCGCCGTCATCCCGCTCACGGAGCACATCGTGGGGCGCGCGCGCCGCGGCCTGCTCCTGCTCCTGGCCGCGATCGGCGCAGTGCTGCTCATCGCATGCTCGAATCTCGCGAACCTCTCACTGACGCGCGCGATCGGCCGATTGCGCGACGCAGCGATCCGGTCGGCGCTCGGCGCGAGCCGGGGGCGCCTGATCGTGAAGTCGCTGATCGAACAGTTCCTGCTGGCGGTGGCAGGCGGCGCGCTCGGCCTCTGGGTCGCGTCGATGACGCTGCGCTTGTTTATTCAGACCGCACCCGTCGATTTGCCGCGCGTCCGCGATGTGACGCTCGACGAGCGCGTCCTCGTGTTCGCGGCGGCTGTGTCGATCGTCGCAGGCCTGCTCGTCGCGCTCGTTCCCGCGTGGCGACTTGCCAGGCGCGATGTGCAGGCGACACTTCGCGCGCAGACCAGCGCCGTCGCGAGCGATCGGCACAGCCTGCGCAGCCAGGGCACGCTGCTCGCGGTCCAGGTGACGCTATCGGTCATGTTGCTCGTTGTGACCGCGCTCTTTGGCGCCAGTCTCGTGCGCGTGCTCAACGTCCAACGCGGCTTCACCGCCGATCGCGTGCTGGCAGTAGAGCTCTCGCTGCCGGCTACGCGGTACGCGACGGAGCAAGTACGACAGCCCGTCTACGATCGCCTACTGGGCGCCGTTCACACATTGCCGGGTGTCAGGGCGGTGACAACGACATCAGTGTTGCCGCTGCGCGGGCCCATCGGCACGAACTCCATCCTCCCAGAGGGGAAGAACTGGACGATGTCGGAAATGCCGATCGCGAACTTCCGCTTCGTCGCGCCGGAGTTCTTCCGCACGCTCGGCCTCGACGTGAAGCGCGGGCGTTCGTTCACGGACGCCGAGCGTGACGCGCAAAGGCCGGCGCCGGCACTCATCTCCGAGTCCACTGCTGCGCGCATGTGGCCCGGCGAGGATCCGATCGGCAAGCGCTTCAGCCGCCCCCTCCCGAACGAACAAGGCTTCGAGGTCGTCGGCGTGGTCGGCGAGGCACGCATGACATCACTGGACGAGGCGCCGCCGCTGATGGTCTACATCCCGTATTGGTGGCGCAGCCGTCCCACGCTGGCGCTCTTGATCAAGACGGAGGTCGAGCCGACCTCGTTGATCGCCGGCGTGCGCCGCGTGGTACGCGAGGTCGATCCGGAGATCGCGGTCGGCGATGCGCGTCCGCTCGAGCAGATCGTCGATTCATCAACGGCGAGCCGACGCTATCAGACGCGACTCTTCGTAGCGTTCGGTCTCGCCGCGCTCTTCATAGCGGCGGTCGGCGTGTATTCGGTCACCTCGCACGGCGTGTCGAGCCGCCGCCGCGAGATGAACATCCGCGTCGCCCTCGGTGCGCAGGCGTCGCAAGTCGTGCACCTGATCCTGCGTCAGGCGACGACGCCCGTGCTGGTTGGCCTCGCCGCGGGCATTGCAGGCGCGCTATCGGTCGGTGGCGTGGTCGCCAGTCTGCTCTTCGAAGTGCGTGCCCGAGATCCGTTCATCGTGATCGCTGTTGTCGCCGTGGTCGGCTGCATCGGACTCGCGACGAGTCTGTTTGCTGCGCATCAGGGACTCGCGATCGATCCGGCGAGAGCGCTTCGCGAAGACTAAGGCAGCCTGTGTGGTGAAGACGGCTCTGTTAGCATGTCGCGCATGCTGGAGATGCTGCGTGATTTGATCGCCCACAAAGCACACGCGAATGCTGCATTGCTGACTGGTATTCGGCAGAACCCCGCGGCAGTCTCCGATCCCGAGCTGTGGGAGCTGCTCCACCACATCCTGCTCGCCAATCGGTTCTGGCTGCTCACTGTTCTAGGGTTACCGTTCGTTTACGAAGACGAGGCCCGCCCCTCCGCTTCGTTCGACGCACTCATCCATCGATACGACAGTACTCAGGCGCAGGAGGCCACGTGGCTCGAGACCGCGACGGAGGGCGATCTTGCACGGATTCTGGAAGACGCTCTCATTCCGAGTGGCAAGTGTTCCGTCTCGCAAGCGTTCATGCAGGTATGCATGCACTCGCATGGCCATCGGGCTCAGTGTGCGAAGCTACTTCGGCGACATGGCGGCGTGCCACCACCGACAGACTTCATTCTGTGGCTGACGAGTCGCCCATAAGCGGA
>Ga0207691_10002499_pt1 | contig 17981 bp, 8 predicted proteins | sample KBSM13metaG_FD_184327 | JGI IMG/M metagenome (GOLD analysis project Ga0207691, IMG submission 184327) | Miscanthus rhizosphere microbial communities from Kellogg Biological Station, Michigan, USA - KBS M1-3 metaG (SPAdes) (version 2) | ecosystem: Host-associated > Plants > Roots > Rhizosphere >... | reverse complement strand
GCCCTGTTCGCACCACCTCAGCGCCCGTAGCTCAGCTGGATAGAGTGTCGGCCTCCGAAGCCGAAGGTCGCCCGTTCGAATCGGGCCGGGCGCGCCAAAACTTCAAGCCGTTAGCTCGTGGATAACTTTTCGTTATCTGCTGCCGTGACGCCGTTGCGGCGCCGAGAAGATTTGCAACCATCTCCGCATGCGGTGTTAACGTGCTGACGCAAGGTGCGGTACCGCTGCACTAATCCTTCAGACTCCCGAACCCCCATCTCCTGCATTACATTGCGCGGTGTGCCGAGTGGCTGTCTGATCGACTCATCTTATTTAAGAAATGTGTCGCAATGGTGACGCCATTCAATTCAGTGCGCGTGTTCGTGCGTTACGTGAATTTGAGTGCGAAATTGGCATGCGTCCCGAGTAACTAATTTAAAACCTTCGCGGTTTATAGCCAAATCTTCGCAGAAAGCCGTGGGTACGACTCCCGTCGACGCGTAAAAACTGCAAGAACCTGGGACACAGGAATTTCGTAAATGTGTCGCGCTTTGGCCGGTCGGGCTGGCTCTGAATATTCCGGATTCATCTGATTTACAGCACCAAAAACTGCGAGTAGTGTTTCTCGCTCGTTCGAAATCTGTGCTGAGGCAGCCCGCGCAATGGCGACGCCAGACAAGGTCTTCAAGCAGACGTACGCTTGGTACACGGCGTCGATCGGCCGCGCGCTCGCCGCGAGCGCGATTCCCGCGGGACAGCAACCCGCAGTCAAGCAAGTCATCTGGCAGGTTTTAGGCGTTCTCAATTCTGCGGCACCGCCCGCCAATCCCGATTCGGCCGATTTCCGCGACAATGGCGCGGCCGCGGAGTCACTTGCGATCGCCTGCCAGGTCATTGGTGAAGCACTTTCCGCTTTGGGCTTCATCAAGCAGGCGGTCGACGGTCTCCAGGGCGGCAACCCCGCGTCCGCCCTCGCCGTCATCGCGCCGGTCATGCAGCAAATCGACCGCCTGACCAACCTGCAGGCGAACAGCCGTTATCCCAGTGCGTTTTCGATCGGCAAGATGCTGTTGATGTTGAGCGGCGACGCGCAGGCCAATCCGCCGGCAAACCACGAGGCGGACAAGCTCGCCGCGCTGCTCGGCGCAGTCTCCGCTGCCGACGTCGCCAACGCCCAGTCAGCGCTCGGCATCGTCACCCTGCTGATTGGCAGCATGCTCGACCGCTCGTTCACCGCGCCGTCACCCGCGGCCGCCGGCGCGTTCGTCACGCAGGTGATACCTCCGTTCGCGCTCAAGCCCTCGTTATCGCTGTCGGTTCCCGGTGGCTTGAGCGGAACGGTCGCCTTCGACGTCGGACCGCCCAGCGCGATCACCGCTAGCCTCAGCCTCAACTTCACGCGCTCGCAGCCCATCGACGGCACCAACATTGCAATCACGCTGAAGGCCAACTCCGGCATCAACGTGATGGTACCGGTCGCGCCGCCTGGTAGTGTCGCGGTCAGCGGCAACTATGCGATCGGGATTGACTTGCGGCGGACGGGTAATGCGCTGACGATCGGCGGCGACGCGCTCGGCGTCACCCTGTCAGTGGGCACGCTCGGCGTAGTGCTGCAACTCGCGAACGGCGCGCCATCGTTGCAGTTCATCGCCAAGGATGCGAAGGCGGTCATCAAGCCGACCGATGGCTTTCTCAAGCTCATTCTGGGCGACGGCATCACCGTCGGGTTTGACATTTCTGCGCAGGCCGATGCCGCCGGCAAACTGCGGCTGGTCAACGGCACCGGAATGCACGCGAGCCTGCCGGTGCCGACACTACCCACCGGCCCGTTCGAGCTGCAGCTCATCAACCTCGGGCTCGAGGCACAGGGCGGGAGCTTCTCGAAGCTCGCGGTGGAAATATCCGCATCATTCGGCGTGTCGCTCGGCCCGTTCGCGGCTTCGGTGGACCGGATGGGCGTGCTGCTCAAGCTCGACCTCGGTGGCGGCAATCCCATCGCGTTCGAGTTCAAGCCGCCCAACGGCATCGGGTTGTCCCTTGATGCGGGCATCGTCAAGGGCGGCGGTTTTCTCGGCGTGGACGAGAACGGCTACGCGGGCATCCTCGAGCTCAAGATGCTTGTCGTGGACGTCAAGGCCATCGCGCTGCTCAACACGCATTCCGAAGCCGGCTTCTCCCTACTGCTGCTGATCTTCGGGCAATTCCCCGCGATTCAGCTGTCGTTCGGGTTCACCTTGACCGGCGTCGGCGGACTCATCGGCGTGCAGCACACGGCGAGCCCCCCCGCGCTGTCGAACGCGTTGAGCGCGGGCCAGTTGGACGCGGTGCTCTTTCCGGACAATCCGGTAGCCAATGCGCCGCAAATCATCAACGCGCTGCGCACGATGTTCCCGGTTAAGGCCGGCGGTTTCATCATCGGCCCCATGCTCGAGCTCGGCTGGTCGACGCCGAGTCTTGTCACGGTACGCCTGGGGCTCCTGGTCGAAGCGAGCCAGTTCACCCTGCTGGGCCAGGCCATCGTCGCGCTGCCGCCTTTGGTGTCGGCCGATATTGCTCTGCTGTACCTGCGTCTCGACTTCGTGGGCTCGGTGGTGTTTTCGCCGCTGAAGATCGCGTTCGACGCCAAGCTGATCCATTCGCGCGTCGCCTTCATCACGATCACCGGCCAGTTCGCGTTCCGGGCATCGTTTGGCGACCAGCCGACGTTCATCATCAGCGCGGGCGGCTTTAATCCGCACTTCAAGGAAATCCCGTCCGACATTCCCGCGCCTTTTGACCGCGTCGGGGCGAGTCTCGACATCGGCATCGTCGGCATTTCGTTCAAGGGTTATTTCGCAATTACATCAGCGACGGTGCAGGCCGGCGCCGAGTTGCGCGCATGGGCCGACATTGGCATCGCCAGCATCGAGGGCGGCATTGGCTTTGATGCCATCTGTTATCTCGAGCCTAAGTTCTATTTCCAAGTCGATATCTTCGCCTATCTTGACGTCCATGTTTTCGGCATCGACTTCGCGTCGATCCATCTCGACGGCACGCTGGCCGGCCCGGGACGCTGGCACATCGCGGGCAATGCGAAGGTGCACACGCCGTGGCCATTGCCGGACTTCTCGGTCCACATCGACGAGCACTTCGGCAACGACCTCGACACGCCGCAGATCACCGTAGACATCGCGGATCAGTTGAGCAAGGAGATCGCGAAGATCGGCAACTGGAGCGCGCAGCTGCCGACCGGCGGCGACAGCTTCCTGAGCCTCGGCAAGATCGATGCGGGCAACGACCTGCTCGCGCATCCGTTGGGAGCGCTGACGTTCCAGCAGAAATTGCTGCCTTTCGAACTGCGTATGGACAAGGCGAGCGGCAGCAAGATCAAGGGGGCCAATGAATTCTTTGGCGGCGCGCTGGTGCTGACGCAGGGCGCCGTTCCCGCGTTTGTCGGTGCGGCGTCGGCGCATGCGATGAACGACTTTTTCGCTGCCGCGCAATTTATCGAGATGTCACAGGACGACAAGCTCGCGAAGCCGTCGTTCGAGTCGTATGCCGCGGGCTACCAGCTCGCCAGCGAGGACTTCGACATGGGCGAAATCATTCCCGAACCGCTGGGCTATGAGGAAGCGGACTTGGGGGCGGTGGCGCCGGTGCTGAAGATTAACCGGCGCCGCGCGAAGGATGCGTATCACGAGGCGACCCATGGCCCGGGCTTGGCCTTTGGCGCCGCCGGTCGCTCGCCGCTTCGCGACCGCGAACTCCAGCAGCCCGCGCAGTTGACCGCATTCAAAGTCGATCCCACGCCGGTCACGGTCGCGGACAAGGCCACGCTGGCGGTCGCCGGCGGGAGCGGAACTTACACCAGCGTGTGGCGCGCGGCGCAGGCGCGGACGTCCGTCACGAACGTCGACGTCGCGAATGTGCACGTCGTCGAACTCGTCGAGTTGGCGGCATGAGCATTCCTTATCGCTTCATGCCGTGGTCGCGGCGCGGTCTCGCCCGCGCCCACGCCAATGTTGATACCGCCAATGGCCCGCTGGCGACGCGTCCGCGCATCACAGTGGGCCTCACGCTGCAGTCCAAACAGGATGGGAATCTGGCGACCGCGGTGTCTGGCAACATCGATCTCACGCTGTACGGGCCCTCCGACGTAATCGGCATCGACCAGCGCCTGATTGTGCGTACGGACCCGCGCCCGAACTCGACCGACTTCGAACCCAATTACCTGACTATCGTGGATTTCGATCCGCCCGATTTCCCGTGGTTGCTGACGCCTGCGCGCGCCAACGACACGGGGCACCTGCGCCCGTGGCTGGTGCTCGTGGTGGTCGAACGCGCGAAAGTCGCGCCGCCCGCGCTGCGTGCAGGTCGACCGTTGCCGTCGATCAGCCTGACCGCGTCGCAGGTTAAGACGGAATTGCCCGACTTGGCGGAGTCGTGGCTGTGGGCGCATGCGCAGGCGCTGTCGACAGTTCCCGTGACGGCCGATGCGCAAGCGCAGCTCAGCGCCGCGCAAACCCTGTCAGGCGAGATGCGCAATTCGCCGGAACGCAATGTTTCGCGCCTCATTTGTCCGCGACGCCTGACCCCGCGCACCGACTACGTCGCCTGCGTCGTGCCGGCAACCGACGGCGGTCGCTTGCGCGGCGTCGGCCAGCCCGTCGTGGGCGACACGCTCGCCCCGGCATGGTCGATGCAAGCCGCCAATGACATTGAGTTGCCGGTGTACTTTTCTTGGACTTTCTCGACCGGCCCGGTGGGCGACATTGAAACGCTGGCGCGACGATTGCGTACGCCCGCGCAATACGGCGGCGATGGCACGCTGCTCGCGCAGTTGCACCACATCGGCGAGCGGCCGGTGCATGTCGACGCCGACCATCTGCTGTTCAACGGCACCGTGCCGGGCCGGACAGTGTTCGAGGGCGCAATGGTGGCGCTCGGATTCACTCCGGAGGCGAGCAACGCGGTCTATGCCGCCAAGCTCGCCGAAATCCTTAATAGCGGATCGAAGCGCGTGGCTGACGGCACGCTTCCCGCCGCCCACGTTCCCACGCTCGCGCCGCCCATCTATGGCGAGTACCCCGCCAAGCGCCATAAGGTAGACACCGGCAAAATCGCTCACCACTGGCTGGATGACCTGTCGCTGCAGCCGCGCTATCGGCTCGCGGCCGGCTGGGGCGCGGAAATTGTCCGCCAGAACCAGGACGAATTCATGCAGGCCGCGTGGGAGCAGCTGGGTGACGTGCTCGCGGCCGAGCGCGCGTTCTCGCTGGCGCGCCTCGCGCGCGATGTGTTGAAACGCGTCGAAGTGCGTCACCTGGCCAAGCTGTCGCCGGATCGCGTGCTGTCGGTGATGTCGCCGGCGCGCGCCCGCATCGCGATCGCGGCCGGTCAATCGCTGTACGGCCGCATGGCCGGCGCAACCTTGCCGCAGGAACTCTTCGATGGTTCGATGCGCCGCCTCGCCAGTCCGCGCCGCTCGACCTTTAAGATGGCGCGCTGGCGCGAGCGCAACCTTGGGCTTGCGCCGGTCACCGTGCAAATGAGCGCGCTGGTCGACAATTTCGCCCACGCATCGACGCGGCTGACGGCGATCGACCCCAACCGGTTCGTGCCCGACGGCATCCTCGGAAGCCGCTCGTACGACAGCGTGCCGCTGCCCACCAATCTGGACACCGCGGTCAACCTGATGCCGTACACCGGGCTTGCGCTAAGTCTGACCGGAAATCAGATCAAGGCGATCCAAAGCTCGAACGCCGTTGCCCGCAAGCAGGCGGCCGTCACCAGAAAGCGGCCGCTGAAAATGGGCGACGTGTGGCACCACGGCTTGCTCACCGAGACGCACGCGGTCCGCGTCGCCGAACTGCAGAGCATCGCGGGCGTCCCGATTACGGGCAACATTGCTCAACTGATCCAGCAAACCAGCAAGCGCGGTACGGAAGGCGTGCTGCTGGCCGTCCGGCAGGGCGCGGTGACGAGCCAAGCCCTGCGGATCGACGCACGCAGCGGCACACTGAAGGTCGTCGGCAGCGCGCTGGTCGCGCCGCGAACCGAGGCCGTGCGGGCTTCGCGCGCGGCCGGCACATTAATGACCGCGGTAGCCACCGTTCCGCTTACTTCGCTCAAGCTCTACGGCAATGCGGCGGTGTTCTCGACCTTGCCGCCCTCGACCCTCGGCGCCGCCGGCGGCGAAGTGAAGATCGGCTTGAGCGGCCCGGGCAGTTTCACCAACGTGCCGCCGGCTCCCAACAATGCGGTCCCGTCGATCACGCTGCCGCCGGCGCTGAAGGATCGCGCGACACTGCACCGCTACTCGACCGCGTTCAAGGACTATCAGCGGGTCATGCTGCCGCCGGCCGATACGCTCGTCATCGTGCGAGCCGTTGACTTCGCGACGGCCGCCAATGCCGCCGGTACGCGCGCGCGCGTCGATGCCAACCGCACAGTGCCGGCGCGCCTTGCCAGTACCCTGAGCCTCGGCGCCCAGGCTGTGGGTTTTGCGAACGGCACGCTTACTCACCAGTTTATCAGCGCGAGCCTCGACGCCGCGTTCATCGATTGGCTGCGCTATGTCGTGCCGCGTACATTCGACCGCGTGATGGCGTTCCCGCGCCTGCTGTTCCCGCTGTCACGCAAGCTCGAGATCATCGCGCCGGATGTGTTTCTGCCGGGTGTCGGCGTGTTGCCCGATGACTTCATCATGGCGGTGCAGACCAATCCGCGCTTTGTCGAGGCCTTGATGGTCGGCGCCAACCACGAGATGGGCCGCGAGATGCTGTGGCAGGGCATGCCTACCGACCAGCGCGGCACGCCCTTCCAGCACTTCTGGCAACGGCTGGATGGCAAGACTGACATTGAATGTATCCACCAATGGAATGCGCTGCCGTTGGGCACGCAACCGGGAAGCACGCCGATGCTGGTGCTACTCATCCGCGGCCAGCTATTGGCGCGGTTTCCCAACCTGTCGATTTACGCCTATCCGATTGTTGGCAACGAGACGCGGCCCGGCGGTGCAGAGCCCCTACCGCAGCCGGCACCGCCAGACGCCGTGCCGGAAATGAATCCGGCCAAGGCGCTCATGCCCGTGCTGCGCGGCAACCTCGGCCGGGATATCAGCTACGTCGGGTTCGCGATTCTGCCCAAAGACATTGGCGCGTATTTCTTTATCATCGAAGAGCACATGACCGAGCCGCGCTTCGGCTTCGATGAGCGGGTGGGCAACGGTCAGAACAGCAGCCTTTGGCAGGATGTCGACTGGGTCGACATCGGTGTCGGTAACGGGCACTACTTCGGCGCGGCGGCGCTCAAGCAGGCGCAGCCCGCCAAAGTGCCCAATAGCGTTTCGCACTGGGTCCATCCGCACGCGGCGACGGTCGCGGATGCCGCCCTGCAGCGACCGTTCCGCGGCTACTGGCGCGGCGATGCGCTGAAGACGCCGGACGCTTGAGCCGCGGCTTTCCGACGAACGAACCTAAACACGATCATGCCCCGCATCGACATTGATCTTCGCAGCTTCAAGGCCACGCGAACCGATCTCGAGCAATTGGCGTTGCGCCAGCGCACAGCCGAGACCGAAGTCGCTGCGGCGAAGAGTGCGCTGGACGTAGCCGTTCGTGCCGGCGCCAACGCAGACCAGACGCAACAACTGGCCACGCGCCTCGCCCGAGCGCAGGGCGCGCGCAATTCGCTGGTCGAACAACGAGGGGCACTGCAGCGCAGACTGGATGACCTGGCGAATGGCCTCGTGCATCAACGCGACCCTGAGGCTCTGGTCGGCAGTCTCGATGGCCACGTGCCGGTCGCACTGCTGCCGATGCGCATCGAGACACGCTATATCGTGGCGCCGAGGCAACCGGCCAGGCTGCGCATTCGGATTTATCCCGACGACATCAACACTATCGACCACGAACCCGCGCCGACGGGCAGCGAAGCACAGGCGGCGCAGGCGTACTGGACCGCGCGCTTTGCGCACGACGACGACGAAGCCGCGCGCATCCTGCGCGATCTGACGACCAACTACGGTCGTGGCCGCGCCACTTGGCTCGTGCGCGTCTTCACACCGACCAATCCGCTGCCAGCGGCCGACGCACAAGCAGCGCCCGCGTTTCCGCCGATGGACACCATCGATGCGCTGGCGAAGACCACGCGCGCCGTGCTGCTGCCCGAGCGCTGGTGCGCGATTGGTTACGCCGCGGGGCGACATGAGGTCTTCCGCGTGTGGGGCAAGACGATTCCCGACGAGCTGGTGCTCACTCCGGACTGGCTCGCAACTGACAACGCCGAGGCGTTGCTCGGTGGCGAGCGCGCCTGGATGGTGGACTTCGACGCAGCACTTGCGAAGGGCATGGCCATCGAAGTGACGCAGGCCCAGATCGTGCCGCCGCCCAACATCCGAGTCGTCCGGCCTTTCGACCTCGCCACTGGCACGCTCGAGCGCCTCGTCGTCGTCGGCTTCGAGTGGACCAGGAGCGCCGCCGACAGCGTGGTGGATTTCACCGACCTGCTCGCCGCGCATCGCGATTCGACCGGACTCGGATTCGCCGCGCTGGGCACCCCGACCAATAATACCGAAGCCAAGCCCTCCGGATACAGCCCGACTTCCCAGAAACTTCCGCCGCCTCCCGTGCCGGGTGACAGTCCCGAGGACCAGGACGCGTTGCAGCTCCTGAACTGGGCGTTCGGCATTGCGCCCGACGCGCTGCCCGCCGACAACATTGATAATCCGCATCTCTCGGACCAGCGCACCGGCCTGCACATGATGAACGCGCTATGGCGCGGAACGTTTGGGGACTACCTCACGCAGCTATGGAATCCGTTGGTCAACGGCAAGGAGGCGCTGACCACGTCCGCCCTCTACGCGCTGCGGCGTTACGCGACCACGTATGTACGTCCGACGGGCGCGCTGCCGCTACTGCGCGTCGATAAACAACCGTACGGAATGCTCCCGCTCGTCGGCAAGCGCTTCGCGGATCCGGGCGATTCCGCCGTGGAGACTGCGATCGGCAAGGTGCTGGGCGTGTTGCGTCCGATGTGGGAACTCGCATGCGCCAATGTTCCGCTGCTCACCGATGGCGACGTCAACAAGGCCAAGGACATCCTGCAAACCGCGCCCTGGTCGCAGGCGGCGTACTACCGCGACAAGGATGTCCAGACTTTTTGTGTGAGCCCTACGCCGTTCAGCGATGCGCAATCGAGCGGCCGGATTCCGGTGGTCCAGAACATCGTTGCGGCGTTGGGGCCGTACCACTATTGGGACGTCCACATCGGCGTGTGCAATGACTTCCTTCCCGATCCACCTTATTCCGCGGGCTATCTGGCGGGTGTCCCTTGGGTGCTCGCCAACGCCAAGGATCCGACCAAGGAGGCCAGCGACGAAACCGAACCCGTGCCCTACCTCGCGGCCATCGCCAGTGTCGCCACCAAACCGCCGGGCGACCCGCTGCTCGAAACGAGCCAGGCCGGGCCCGCGCTGCTGCAGGCGCTTCTCGCTTACTCCGTGCAGAAAGAACAGCACGATGCGGTCGACCGCTACGCCGTCAGCAGCGGCGCCGTTGATCGCGTCATCTCGCGCGCGAACACACTGATGCCCCACGTCGAGACCTTGCCCGAGAACGAGGCGATGTTCACGGTCCAGACGCCGAAGGAATTGGCGCGCGTCACGATACCCGCGGTCACCGGGCGCGCGACGCTCGGCGAGCATGTTGCGAACACGCTCAACGCGCAACTCAAGCCCGCCGCGAAAAGCAAAGCCTGGGCTGCGGCCGACGGACTCTACAGCGGCGTAAACCAGCTGTTTCCGCAAACGCGCGATCTCGGCGTCGTTAAGCACAGCCTCGATTTCCTGGCCTCGCGCAATGTCGGCGAACTCAACATCGCGCTGCGTTCGACGCTCGATGCGTTTTCGTACCGGCTCGACGCGTGGATCGCGGCGCGGGCTAATCGCCGGCTCGAGCAAATGCGCGCGGGCCGGCCGACCGGCTTATACGTCGGCGGCTACGCGTGGGTCGAGAACTTGAAGGCCGACGCGCGACCGGACAGCGAAGGCTACCTGCTCGCGCCGTCGCAGGCGCAGGCCGCGACCGCCGCGATCCTGCGCAGCGGGTTTATGGCGAATCACGAGCAAGGCGCCTTTGACATCGCGCTCGACTCCAAGCGCGCGCGCCGCGCCAAGGACATATTGCAGGGGCTCACGCGCGACCAGCCGCTCGCGGCGCTCTACGGTTATCGCATCGAGCGCGGCTTGCGTGATGCGCAACTCGGCAAATTCATCTGGCCGCTGCGCCTGGCCTATCCATGGCATCCCGTGGGCAGTCCGCCGTCCGGCGATGCAACCGAAGCCATCGGCGCACGCGACGTTGTCGACGGCGTCGCCGTGCTGGCCGATTGGGAAATCGCGCCGGCCAATGTGTTCGCAAAACTCGACAGTACGCTGACGGGCCTGAACCCGCCAGCGCCGGCCATACTACCCGGAGAGAAGCCGACCTTCACGGCCATCATCGCGGATGCGCTGGACCTGGCCGACAGCGTGAGCGACCTGCTGCTCGCCGAAGGTGCGCATCAGATCGTGCAAGGCAATCCGGTGCGCGCAGCGGCGGCAATGGCGGTCGCCGACAAGCAGTCGCTCCCGATCGAGACGCAAGTCGACCAAACGCCGCGCGGCGGTGTCAGCTACACGCAGCGCATCGTCGTGCTGTGTCCTGATTCGCCGGATGGCTGGCCCGAAGATCGCCGCTCTCGCGCCGAGCCTGCAGTGACTGCCTGGGTCGCAACGATGTTGGGTGACAGCGCGCGCTATCGATTCGTCGCGCGCGTCCATCGCATGGACAGCCAGGGCCATGATGTGATCGATGCCAATCCGGTCGTCGCGACCTGGGACGATCTCGGAATTTCGCCGTTGTCAGCGGTACTTCTGGCCGAGGGCGTCGCGGCGCCACGGCTTGCAGGCCACGCGGAAACCGGTTTTCGCAGCGTCGTCGCGTCGGCGCTGATCGCCAAGATCGTCGATGCCGCGACCGTGACCGCGCTCGACATCCTGCCCGACGCCGACAACGCCCAATCGCTCGGACTCGCCCCCTTCGAAGCGATCGCCATGACGCTCAAGGCGTTGATAGACAAGGCGCGCTTCGCGACGCGCAAGGACTTGGTGCGCGTCGATGACAAGATCGAAGCAACTCTGCAGCCGCAGGGCGAATACCCCGGCGTCGATGTTGCCGAGCTCGTCGGACGCGCGAACACAAGCGTCGCCGAGTTCGATACTGCGCGCGCCGCGCTGCTCGCGAGCGCGGATGCCGACGCGTTGTTGGGAGCCCTCAAGGGCGTCACCGACATGTTGCCGCCGGTGGCATGGCCGGCGCAGGTGTTCGCGATCGATGCGCCCGGCGCCGATCCTGCATCTCGCAACGCCCGCGCGGCCGAGGCAATCACCGCGCTGACACCGATCCTCGACGCGCTGCACGCTGCATTGCATGCCGACCCGCCGTTGCTCGATGGCCAGGCGGGCCCGACCGACGCGCAAAGGGCCCAGCATGCGATCGAGCGGCTCAAGCGCCTCTTCGGCAAATATTTCCCGGTGTTGCCGAGATTCACCCTCGGGCCGTATGCCGCTGAATTCAACGCGTCGCTCGCCGACCAGAGCGCATTGACGGCGACCGACCCGTGGCGCGTCAACGGCTGGTTGACCCAGGCAGCGCGGGTGCGCGAAGGCGCCGATCGTTTCGCTGCAGCCGTTTCGGCGCACGAGGCGTTGTGCGCGCCATTCGCACAGGGCGACCTCAAAGTCGTGCAGTTCCCGCATCGGGCAAAGCAGACCTGGGCCGCGCTTCCCGAGGCCTGGCGCGAGGAGGACGGCACGCCATTTGATCCCAAGCAAGTGCCGGAGGAATTGCGCGACTACCTGGCGGCCAAGCCGGGCACGCCGTATCGCGACATCAACAAAGTCGCGCCAGCCATGGCCATTACTCTGCATGCGCCCGCGGTCGAGGCGCTCGCCGCCGACGCAACCGTAGCGTCGTTCGTCTGCGACGAATGGCCCGAGTTCATCCCGGATCCGTTCCAGACCACGGGCATCGGGTTTCACTACGACGCGCCGGGCGCGCGCCCGCCGCAGACGATCCTGCTCGCGCTGCCACCGAAACTCGGCCAGGACGCGTGGAGCTTCGACGACGCGGTCGACGTGATCCACGAGGCCTTCGATCTGGCCAAGCTGCGCGGCGTGCGTCCGTCCGATTTGGCGGGCGGCCTGGGCGCCATTTTGCCAGGCAACTATCTGCCGCACACCTACACCGACGACCTGCCGAGCGTGCGCGTGCTCGAGATGTTGCGCGAAGCGCGGCAGCGTCTCCTGACGTTCGCGGGGCAGTCGACCGCGGCGTTCACCCTGGGCAAGATCTGAAGCGCGAGGAGACACAGTGCGCTACGAATTGAAGAAATCCGCGGCATCGCGGAATTTCAGCGGTGTGAAGAAGCCGTCGATCACGGGCACCACGCGCCTGGAAACGCAACCGACCGCGATCAACCTGCGAGCCGGACTTGCAGCGCAGTTGGCTGACCCGCTGTGGCTGCTGTCGCGGCAATGGCAGTTCAACGAGTTTCAGGGCGAGGATGCCGGCACGCCGTTGCGCCTGCAGTTCGCAGTGCAAGGCGTGAAGGTGGACGCATTTCGCGCCGGCACTGATTCGGCAACGCCATGGCAACCGATCACCGATCACGACGTGCCGATCGAGACGCGCGTCGAGGCCGAGCCGGTCTGGTCCACGCACGCCCGGCTGCGCGGCGAGGCGGGCCTGCATGCGCTGCGGATGGCGACACCGGCCGTGCGCGTGGCGCTGCTCGCGGCTTTTCCGCTTGCGCTTAACGCACCCAGCGATCCGGATGCCGATCGTGCGGGCCTCTTGTGGTCGACGCTGCTGGGTGCGCGGACCATCGACGCGCGCGCGCTCGCGGACGCGCTGAGGCCGCTCGTCGATGGCGCGGGCAAGCTGGCAAACCTGCCGGCAAGTCTGGCGCTCGGCGGTGCCGATGCGGACGACGCCAAACCCATGCTCGCGACCTGGCTCGCCTGGCTGGATACTTTGCTCTACGAAGGGGACCCAGCTCAAACGTCGTGGCAACGAAATCGCCTGGAATACGCATTTGCATTGAAGGCGGGCGACACGCGGCTCGAAGCCGGTGAGTACACCGACGGCCATGTCGACTGGGAGGACTTTCGCGCGACGGCGGTTGTTCCCGCGGGCGAATCGGTGCGGCAGACGTTCTCGGTTGCGTCGCGCCATCCGACGCCGGTGCGCTATCCCGGTATGCCCGCCGAGCGCTACTGGGAGTTCGAGGACGGCAACGTCAATTTTGCGGGCGCCGAAGCCGGCGTCACCGATCTGATACGCATGAGCGTGACCGAGTTTGCGCTGACTTTCGGCAACGACTGGTTCCTCGTGCCGGTGCGTCTGCCGGTCGGCTGGGTATATCGCGTGGCGGACTTCGTCATTACCGATAACTTCGGCATCGCGGCTTCAGCCAATCCGATCGCGAACCCGAACGGCTCACAATGGACCATGTACTCGATGACTGCGGACGCAACACTGCAGGGCCGGCTTAACCATGTGATGTTCCTGCCGGACAGCCTGGATGGCGTGCAGGAGGGGGCGGTGCTCGAGGAGACGATGCTCGCTCGCGACGAGATGGCCAATCTGGCGTGGGCCATCGAGCACACGGTGCAGGGCGAGTCGGGCGAACCGCTGAATCGCGACCTCGAGGCGAAGGCGCTCGCCTTCCAGCAGAGGATCGCCTTCGACGGCGGCGTCGACAGTCCGCAACTGGTCTATCGGCTGCAGACTCCGGTCCCCTCGAACTGGACGCCGTTGCTGCCCGTGCGCGACACGCCGCTTAATCTGTCCGACCCGCTGTCGATTCGTCTCGCACGCGCTGGCATGAAGCGCTTCTACCCGGAGGCGAGTGTCGACGTAATCGGCGCGGTCGACCCCGGCTACATCGACTTCCTCGCGCTGCTCGATGCGCAAGACAATTTCGTGACGCGCATCGCCATTGGCGACGGCCTGCGCGCCTATGTGTTTTATCCGCGGGGATGGATGCTGCGCCGCGACCCGCTGCATCCGATGATCGACGACGATACGCTCGTCATCGAGGAAGAAGAGGTGCCTCGTATCGGTGGAACGCTCAAACGCAAATTCCAATACGCGCGGAGCAGCGACGGACGCAGCTGGCTCTGGATCGGTCGCAGCAAGACGGCAGGGCGCGGGGAAGCGCAAAGCGCCTTACGCTTTGATGTCGCGGTGAAGCGGGAAACGCTGCGGTAAAACTGCTGTGCCGTGGTTGTGACGTACGTAGGCCGGTCAGGATTGTTGGTGCCGCGACTGACCATCCAATTTCCAACGCTTGATCTTATCCGCTACGGCGCAGCCGCGGGCGCTTTATCCATGTAGTGGATCGCCATGGCTTTCAGGGTTTGCACGTCGCCGCCGCCGATCCACCGATAGCCGTCGTACGGATACGGCGAGTACCAGTACGGCGAGTACCAGTATGGCGGGGAATAAAACGTGCGGTACGGATAATATCGATAGCGCGGATAGAATGCATACGCCGGGTCGTAGACGGGCCAGGGCGGATAATAGACGGCGGTGACTTCGAGCCGCACGATCGCGTCGGCGCCGATCGCGCGGGCGCGCTTGCGCGCATCTTCGAGCAGTGCCGACTCGCTACCGCCGACACTCCCCTGTGCTTCAATCAGTGCGATTTTCACATAACGCTGCGGCGGATAGTCGTAAAGGATCGCGACCTGTTCGGTCGGCGCGAAGTTCTGCGCGGGGTCGAGCAAGGTGACTTCGGTCGAGACCGACGCGCAACCGGCGAGGGTCGCTGCGGTCAGTGCCAGGATCAACCGCATTAGATTAAATGCGCGCATGTCGAAGTTAGACCCTTCGCGGCGGCGAACCGTTCCTGCTTTCATCATAGCGCCGATAAGACACCGGGTCGCGCGCCTCCGTATCGCCGGCGGGCGTTTCACCAGTATCATCCGCTAAATGGCCGAAGTTCAAAAGTACGACGCGCTGATCATCGGTGGAGGCCACAACGGTCTCGTCTGCGCTTGTTATCTCGCCGCGGCGGGGCTCAAAGTGCGCGTGCTTGAGCGGCGCAGCGTCATCGGCGGCGCCGCGGTCACCGAGGAATTCTTCCCCGGCTATCGGAATTCGACCGCGAGCTACACGGTGAGCCTGCTGCATCCGCAGGTGATTCGCGATCTTCGCTTGCACGAGCACGGTTTGCAGATACTCGAGCGGCCGGTGGCGAATTTTCTGCCGCTCGCGAACGGCCGCCATCTCACCATCGGCCCCACGCTGGAAGCGACTCAGCGCGCGGTCGCGCCGTTTTCCACGCGCGACGCCGCCGAGTTGCCGCGTTATTACGCGATGCTCGAGCGCGTCGCGGACGTGATGCGCCAGCTCGCTGTCGCAACACCGCCCAATGTCGGCGGCGGCGTGCGCGACGCGCTCGCGGCGTTGATGGCAGGAAATCGCATGCGCAAACTCGATTTGGCCGCGCGGCGCGACGTGCTCGACCTCTTCACGAAAAGCGCGGGGCAGATGCTCGATGCATGGTTCGAGTCGGCGCCGCTCAAGGCGGCGTTCGGGTTCGATGCGATCGTCGGCAACTTTGCGAGCCCGTACTCGCCGGGATCCGCTTACGTGCTGTTGCATCACGTATTCGGCGAGGTCAACGGCAAAAAAGGCGCGTGGGGCCACGCCGTTGGCGGCATGGGCGCAATCACGCAGGCGATGGCCGCGGAGGCGCGTGCGCGCGGCGTCGAAATCAGCACCGCATCGCCGGTTGAGCGCGTCGTCGTGAGCGGCGGTGCGGCCCGGGCGGTGATGCTCGCCGACGGTACGCAAATCGCCGCGCGCTGCCTGGTATCCAACCTGAATCCGCGGTTTCTTTATCTGAGTCTGATCGACGCCAACGAGCTCGATGCCGATTTTCTCGCGCGCGTACGCAATTACCGCTGCGAATCGGCGACGCTGCGCATGAACGTCGCGCTCTCCGAACTGCCCGACTTCAGCGTGCTGCCCGGCCGCGAGACGCAGCCGCACCACCAGTCCGGCATCATCATGGCGCCGTCGCTCGCCTATATGGAGCGCGCCTATTTCGACGCGCGCACGGCCGGCTGGTCGCGCGAGCCGATAATCGAAATGCTGATTCCAAGCACGGTCGACGCGACGCTAGCGCCGCCCGGCCGCCACGTCGCGAGCCTCTTCTGCCAGCATTTCAGTTACGAGCTGCCGGACGGCAAGCGCTGGGACGATTGCAAAGAAGCCGCCGCCGATCTCGTGATCGACAGCGTGAACCGCCATGCGCCGAACTTCAAAGCGAGCGTGCTCGGGCGCAAAGTATTGTCGCCGCTCGATCTCGAGCGCGATTTCGGCTTGACCGGCGGCGATATATTCCACGGCGCGCTGACGCTCGATCAGCTCTACAGCGCGCGCCCCGTGCTGGGCCATGCGGCTTATCGCGGCCCGCTGGCGCGCCTGTACATGTGCGGCGCCGGCACGCATCCCGGCGGCGGCGTGTCGGGCGTGCCTGGCATGAATGCGGCGCGCGAAATCGCGCGGGACTGGCGCGCGGGCCGGCTCGCCGGCTGAGCATTGTTACGGAGCGATGGCATGCGCGACACCCACGATTTCACGATACTCGTCCTGCCCGGCGTCAACGGGTCAGGAGCCGGGCATTTTCAGACCGCGTGGGAGGAGGCCTTTCCGGAATTTCAGCGGGTCGAACAGGCCGACTGGGACCATCCGGTGTACGCCGATTGGTCGGCTCGCCTCACAGCGGCGGTTGCGCAAAGCACGCGTCCGGTCGTGCTGCTCGCGCATAGCCTCGGCACCTCACTCGTCATGCGGTGGTCATTGGAGCAATCCGCGTTCGCGGAAAAGGTGGCCGGCGCCTTCCTCGTGGCGCCCACCGATCGCGACCGTTTCGACGGCGTGCCCGATTCGCCGGTGCGGGGCTTCGGGCCGATGATATTGAAGGGCCTGCCGTTTCGTTCAGTCGTCGTGGCCAGCCGCAATGACGATCGCGTGACTTTCGAGCGCGCCACCGAATTTGCGCGGGCTTGGGGCGCGACGCTGGTCGACGCCGGCTATCAAGGGCATATGGGATCGGCCGCGCAACTGGGCATCTGGCCGCGCGGCCTGCTGTGGTTCGGGCAGTTCCTGGCGTCGCTTAAGACGGGCTAGCATGGCGACGCGGGGGAGGGCGCCCGCATCATTGGACGGTCCAGACACTGCGCTCGATTCTGGCGGCAAGCGCTTCGGCCGCGTAAGGCCATATCTTCATTTCGGTCGAGGCCGCGATGCGCGCCGTCGCCTGCTCATAGCTCGCCATGTCCGCATGCTCCCGCTGCCAGATCACTTGCGGCAAATCGTTGCCCGGCGTGATCAAACGCAGAAGCCTACCGCGCGCGACCCCGAACCGGGAAAAGAGGTTTGCCTGTTGCTCAGCGACTGTGAGCGCCCGATCGCCGTGCGACGGCGCGCAGAAAATCCAGTCAAGCGCCACCACTCGCGATGCCGGCGCTGGCACGGCCGCTGCCGCATCCGCGCTGATCTCGAATAAAGGGCGTTCGAACCGGCGGCACAGCTTGCGCATACCGGCCCGGATGGCTTCAAACTCCGCGCTCGCGGCGCGCGCCGCCATGTCGGCATGATGCCCGTCAATGTTGTCGAATTGATGTTCCCAGATGACATCCGGCAATTCGGCGCCACCCGCGCTGCGAGCGAGCACGCGGCCGCGCGGCACGCCCATGTTTTCCCGGACGTCACAGGCGCGCAGACGCTGCCGCAACACCGCATCTTCCTGGCCCGGATGCGCATAGTAAAAATTGAAAGAGGTGATCATGTCGATTATTGGGGCTCGATGCCCGCGGCTTTGATGATCTTGCCGTATTTGATCAGATCTTCGCGGAGAAAGCGCGCGAACGCCGCGGGCGTGCTGTCGGCGGGCTCGATGTTGAA
>Ga0207691_10002493_pt1 | contig 18001 bp, 15 predicted proteins | sample KBSM13metaG_FD_184327 | JGI IMG/M metagenome (GOLD analysis project Ga0207691, IMG submission 184327) | Miscanthus rhizosphere microbial communities from Kellogg Biological Station, Michigan, USA - KBS M1-3 metaG (SPAdes) (version 2) | ecosystem: Host-associated > Plants > Roots > Rhizosphere >... | reverse complement strand
GCCGCGACCGCGGCCTCGATCTCGTCGGCGCTATGGTAGCAGCCAAACCCGAAGCGGATACGCTCGCCGCGCACGTCGGTGACGATGTTCGCGCGCGCGAGCCGATCGTGCAGCGCCTGCGCGCCGGAGAGCTCGAAGGTGAGGAAATGACCGCGCCCGATCCCGACCGCGATCGGCGTGACCAGCCGGGCATCGGCGAGCGGCCGCACCTTGGCGCGCGCGACCGCCGCAAGAAAAAGATTCTGCAGCGCCAGCACGTGGTCGTGGATCGCACCGACGGTCAATCCGATCTCGTCCATCCAGTCGAACACGGCGGCCTGCCGGTAGAGCCCGGTCGGATCGAACGTCGCGCCCATGAAGCGGGTGCCATCAGCACCGTAGGCGACGGAGCCGTCGCCCTTGCCGCCGAGCGCGCCGAAGGCGGCGAACCATCCGGTGTCGCGCGGCCGCATGGCAAAGCCTGGCGGGCAATACATGAAACAGACGCCTTCGCCCGCCATCGCATACTTGTAACCGCCGGCGAGATAGAACGCGCGGCCGGCGCTGACCGTCAGGGCGGTCGGCACCGCCATAAAGCCGTGGTAGCCGTCGAACACGACCAGCGCGCCGTTGTCACCAACCGCGCCGGCGATATCGTCGAGCGGCCCGCTGATTGCGGCCGAATTGAAGAAGACCTGGCTGACATAGACGAGATCGTGGCCGCCGCGACGCGCGGCGGATGCAAAACGCTGCGGAAAGCTCGCGAACGGTTCGGCGGCGATGCGCTCGACGGCGACCAGTCCGTCTTCTTCCAGGCGGGCGACCTGGCGCGTGAACGAATAAAATTCGCTGTCGCTGGTGAGAATGCGCAGCGTCGTGCCCGCCGGCAGCGCCGAGAGCAGGCGCCGGAAGAAGTCGTGGGTGTTGGGCGCCACCGCGATGGTGGCGGGATCGGGCAGGGCCAGCACCGCGGCAATGCCCCGCTGCACGCGCGGCATCAGCACCCCAAGGACCGTCTCCCATTTTTTGTCGGCAAGCCGCGCGGCATCTTCCAGTGCGCGGCGGTGGCCACGGCACGCCGCGTCCGGCCAGAAATGATGGCTGTGCGCGGCGAGATGAATGCGCGCGGGATCGGCGCCCCGGAATTCGCTGAAATGCTCGCGCAGATCGAGCGTCACGCGTTCGGCCCCGCCGTGTACTTGTAGCCCATCGCGTCCTCGACCTCGCGCGGAAGCTTGGGCAGCCGCGAGCGCGGAATGAGATAGGTCGACAGCCGGAACAGGTCGGAGAAGATGCGGTGGCTTGCGGCGGTGTCGCGCAGATAATCGTGACCCGCGGATCCCCCGGTGCCGATCTTCACGCCGATCATGCGCTGGACCATGAGCGCGTGCCGGTATCGCCACAACGTCAGCAGCTCGTCGACATTCATCAAAGCCGCCAGCAGCCGGAACGGCTGTTGCAGCACCGGCCGGTCGCGATAGACGACGATGAACAGCGCCGCCTGCACGGCGGCGCGCGACATCCGCCACGGTGACGGACCGGAGTCGGGCGCGAAGATCGCCTGGAATTCCTGCAGCGAGCCTTCGATGCGGCCAGCTTCGGCCTCCCGCTGCTCGGGGCTGATCGCGACATTCGCGCGCACGCGGGCCGCGTCGTCTTCGAGCATGCGCTTCACCGCGTTGCGGTATTCGAGCGAGAAATCGTAGTCGGGCCGGTGCACGAACGGCGTGCGCGACAGCCACCGATCGAGCTGGTCGATCAGCTTCGGACCGCGATCGGCCGCGCCGACGCGGGCTCTGTCGGCGTCGTCGAGCGTGGCGTCGAACGGCTTGCCGGCGTAGTTCGACCGCGCGCCCCGGGAGAGACCGAGCCCGATCTCGATCATGCGAAACTGCGCCGACTGGAAGCCGGACGCCGGAAACAGGAAATCGCGAAAGTCCAGGAAGTCGAGCGGCGTCATTGTCTCCAGGACTTCGAGCTGCTGGATCAGCAGCTTGAGGATCTCGTTGATGCGGTCGAGCCCGTGCACGATGCGGCCGAAATACTCGTCCTCCAGCACGTTGCCGCCGAAGTCGACCTGGATGCGGTCGAGCTCGTGCAGAATCTGCTTGAACCACAATTCGTAGGTCTGGTGCACGATGATGAAGAGCATCTCATCGTGCGCGGGCCGGCCGTGGCGTACGCTCTCCGGCGCCTGCGCCGACAAGAGCTCGGGCAGCTTGAGATAGTCGGCATAGTAGAAGCCGCCTGTGGGGGACGATCCGGGCATCGCGGAACCTTTCCCATGGCGCGTCCGACAGCAGCCGGCGGTACCGCCGGCCGTGGCTATGGAGTCCGGGCTCGCACCGTCGGTGCGGCCCGGAACGGCGGCTGACTTATCAGTTCTCCAAACCCGTCGGAACGTTCTTGTTCTCGCTCTTGAGCTTCATGCCGGAGGCGAGCGCCATAGTCTCCAACAACGCGGCGAAGTCCTCCTGCAGATACTTCTCGGGGTCGGACTTGAGCGTGGCCGCGCCGAAATGGGTCTGCAGCACCTCACGCGTGGCCGCCGTGACCGGCATCGGCACGTCCCATTCGCGGCCGAGCGCGAGGCCGAGGTCGAGATCCTTGCGAAGCAGCTCGGGCGTGAACGTCGTCGTCCAGTCGAGATTGACCAGGGCCGGCGACTTGTAACGGGTGAACATCGACCCCATCACGCCGTTGTTCATGAACGACAGGAACGCGTGGCGCGGAACGCCCATCTTGTTGGCGAGCAGCGTGATCTCGATCAGGTTCTCGATCACCACCGCGAGCATGACATTGTGGGCGATCTTGCAGATGCGCGCGAGCTCGCCTTCGCCCACGTAGGAGACGCCCTGCGGCGCTACCACTTCCAGCATCGGCGTAACCGTCTTGCAGGCGGCCTCGTTACCGGAAACGACGGTGGAGAGCTTGCCGGCCTTGATCACCTTGGCATTGCCGCTCACCGGCGCCGCGACGAACTCGCTGCCGAACTGGCTGAGACGGTCGCGGATCGCAGCGGATTCCTCCACCGAGATGGTCGAGCAGTCCACGAAGATTTTTGGAACCTTGCCGCCGTGGCCGGTGACGCTGTTCTTGCCGAAATAGACCTGGTCCAGGTCCTTGCCGGTGGAGACGATCGAGAACAGGACGTCTACGTCCTTGAGGTCGAAAAGATTGTCGACCACCTTGCCGCCGATCTTGGCCAGCGGTTCGGCCTTCGAGCGGGTGCGGTTCCAGATCGAGACGTCGTAGCCGGCCTTGAGCAGGCGTTCGGCCATGGGGTAGCCCATGCGGCCCATGCCGATCCAGCCGATCCGGGGCTTGTTCTGTGCCATTGCAATCTCTCCTTATTTCCGCACGGGTCGAATGCGGCGGTCTCTAGCACGTATCCCGTTGGGCTCGACGCACAGTAGCCGCGTACTCGGTGTGCTCCCTCCCCCTTGTGGGGAGGGGTGGGGGTGGGGGTGGGGCGGTCGTTATCGCGCTGAGCATGTGCTCGGACACGCCGCTCGCGCGCAGAGTCCATTTTCAACGCGCTCGCTCTAGCACACCGGGAAAGCCTTTGTCGTCACGGATGGGTGTCCGCCGGCGCTACGCGCGCTTGTCGTCGGACGGCAGGCCGAACGTCCATTCGGCGACCCGCCGGAACAGGACCAGCGCGGTACGGCACCACACCAGCACGATCAGGATGCGCATCAGCTGAAAGCCGGCGATCATGGTCGAGTCGAGTCCCAGCACCTTGCCGGTGAGCACCATTTCGGCGATGCCGGCGGGCGCCACCGCCAGCACCATGGTCGGCACCGAATAGCCGGCGAGCCACGCCACCGCTGCGCCGAAGACAGCCATCGATCCCGCCCCGAACAGCACCACCACGCACGACGCCAGCAGCAGCCGGAACAGGCGGGTGAGAAATTCGGGCCTGAACTGGGCACCGAGCGCGCTGCCGATCACCACCTGGGCCGCGATGATCAGGATATCGGGCAGGCGCCCTTCGAGCCAGCCGAGGTGGCTGACGGCGCCCGCGATGAACAGCGGTGCCATCAGCCAGGCATTGGGGGAGCGCGTGCGCGATAGCAGCAGCGCCGCGATTCCCGAGACCGCGATCAGCGCAAGCACCGGCAACCATGGGAGCACCGGCACCGCGAGCAGCGGGTTCTGCGCGCCGCTGCCGGCGAAGAAGATCACCAGGAACGGCGCGAACACCACGATCAGCGCCACCCGCGTCGTTTGCGCGACCATGATCGGCTCGAGCTGACCGCCATAGATCGGCGCAAGCGTCGTGGTCTCGATCACGCCGCCCGGCACCGTGGCGAAGAACGCCGTGGTCCGGTCGACCCCGGTGAGCCGCATATAGAGCAGGCCGCCGACCGCACCGACTAGGGTGGAAACAAAGGCTGTCGCGATGATCAACGGCAGCAGCGTGACGAGTTTCGCGACCACGGTCGCGGTGAACTGCAACCCGGTCGAGGCGCCGACCACCACCGTCCCCGCCGGCCGGCCCCAGGGAATCAGCCGGACCGGCGCGCCCGCAAGCGACAATGCCGTGGTGGTGAACAGCGCGCCGAGCAGCCACGGCAGCGGCAGATGGGCGTAGCGCGCGGCGAAACCGCCGGCAACGCCGGCGGCGAGCGTCCCTGCCATCGCAAGCACGGCGGCGAAGGCCTTCGGCATGGGTCGGGCGGTTCCGTGCATCGCACTCGATGCCAGCGATCTCGGGTCAAGCCGCGAGCCGCGGCGATGGCGGTGGTAACAGCCTCACGCCCGCAAATCCATGGTCGGCCACGCGCGGCACACATGCGCGCGCGGTGTCCCGACCGCCGTCTGCAACCGGCTTGTCTTTGCAGCAAGGATGGGCGACGGTTCAGCGCGAAAGAACAATCCGCATGCAAGCGGAGCAGGTCGCGACGCCAGCGCGGCGGCCGAACGCGGGAGGACCACATGCGGTGTCCATCGAATGCAGTATTGAACCCAACGATCGTCGCGCTCGCCGCCCTGCTCTGCGCCGCTCCCGCCGGCGCGCAGGACTACCCCACCAAGCCGCTCAACATGGTGATCCCCTTCCCGCCCGGCGGAAACACCGATCTGATGGCGCGCGCCTTGCAGCCCGAGCTGGCGAAGGCGCTGGGTCAGCCGGTCGTGGTGGTCAACAAGGGCGGCGCCGGCGGCACGATCGGCGATATCGAAGTGGCCAACGCCCGGCCCGATGGCTACACCATCGGGCTCACGCCCAACAATCCGCTGACGGCACAGCCGCACATCCAGAAGCTGCCCTACGACATGGCGAGCTTCCGCTATGTGTGCCTGACCTACGATGTGCCCTACGTGTTGATCGCATCGCCCAAGGCGCCGTTCGCGACCTTCGCGGAGTTCATGGCCTTCGCCAAGGCCAAGAACGACAATCTGATCTATGCCTCGCCCGGGCCGGGGACGCAGCCGCATCTCGGCATTCTCGCGGTGCTGAACGCCATCAAGGCCGAAGGCGTGCACGTGCCTTTCACCGGCGCCGGACCGATGTCGCAGGCGATGCTCGCGGGCACGGTGATGGCGATGGCGGAATCCCCCGCCGTCGCCAAGGCGAGCAATCTCAAGGTGCTCGCGGCGTTGTCAAAGACGCGAATCGCGGCGCTGCCCGACGTGCCGACCATGGCCGAGCTCGGCTATCCGGCCGAAGCCTTCACCGCGGGCGGCATCGTGGCACCGGCCCGGACCGCCGACGCCGCGGTCGCGCGGCTGCAGAAGGCCTGCGCCGACGCCGTCGCCAGCGAGGGCTACAAATCCGCCAGCGACAAGCTCAACGCCATCCCACGCTATCTACCGGAAGCCGAATTCAAGGCGCTGTTCGAGGCCGACTCCGTGCGCAACGCCGAAGCGGTGAAGAAGGCAGGCATCACGCAGTAGTGAGGACTCGGTGTGAACGAACAAGCGCCGGCAGCCGCGCCGCGCGCGCGGCTTGTCGCCCATGCCGTGCTAGCAGGCATCGGGCTCGTCGCGCTCGCGATCTCGCTACGGCTTGGGCTGTGGCGGCAGAGCTCGCCCGGCGAGGGGCTGTTTCCGTTCCTGACGGCGCTCGCCATGGTGACGTTCAGCGTGGCCGGGCTCGTCCGCGACTGGTTAAGGCGCGAAGCCGCACCGGCACGCGCCGCCGTCGACCGCGCCGGGCTCATCCGGGTCGGCGCCTATCTCGGCGCACTCGTGTTCTATGCCGTCTCGCTTGAATTTCTCGGCTTCATCGTCGCGACCGCGCTCACCATCACCTTCATCCTGCGCGCCGCCGAGCGTTATCCCTGGGCCGCGACGTTGGCCCTGACCGCGGGCACGGTCATCGGCTGCCAGGTCCTGTTCGTGCTCTGGCTCGGCGCCATGCTGCCGACCGGCACGCTGTGGGCGGATGTGTTCCAGTGACGAGACGGCTTGGATGATGACGACCGGGCGGTGAGCGAAGCGCGATGGACGTCCTGCACTCGATCGCTCTCGGCTTTGCCACGGCGCTGACCTGGCAGAATCTGATCTATTGCTTTATCGGCGTGTTCGTCGGCACGGTGATCGGCGTGCTGCCGGGGCTCGGGCCGGTGCCGACGATTTCGCTGCTGCTGCCATTCTCCTTCACCATGGATGTCGCGTCCGCCGTCATCCTGATGGCCGGCATCTACTACGGCGCGCAGTACGGTGGCTCGATCACCGCGGTCCTGGTGCGGATCCCAGGCGAGGCGTCCTCCGTAGTCACGTGCCTCGACGGCTATGCCATGGCGCGGCAGGGCCGCGCCGGCGCTGCGCTCGGGATCGCCGCCTTCGGCTCCTTCATCGCCGGCGTCCTGGTGACGGCGGCGCTTTTCGTCGTCGGCCCGGCGCTGGCGGATTTCGCCCTCGCGTTCGGGCCGGCGGAGTACACCGCGCTGGTGCTGCTCGGCCTGCTGCTGGTGACGCAGCTATCGTCCGGTTCGCAAGTCGACGCGCTGCTGATGGTCGCGTTCGGTCTCCTGCTCTCGACCGTCGGCAAGGACCCGATCTACGGCACCGAGCGCTTCACGTTTCACATCTTCAGCCTGTTCGACGGGCTCAACATCGCGCTGCTGGCCATGGGCGTGTTCGGCGTCGCCGAGCTCCTGATCATGGCGGAGGGCGGCAGCGCCGCGGTGCAGCCGGTCGTCCAGCCCAAGCGCCTGCTCGAGCTGCTGCCGAACCGCGCCGACTGGCGCGCCAGCGCGCTGCCGATCCTGCGCGGGACCGGGCTTGGATTCTTTCTCGGGCTCCTGCCCGGCGGCGGCGCCACCTTGTCGTCGTTCAGCTCGTACGTGCTGGAGCGGCGGCTGGCGCAAGCGCCGGAGCGTTTCGGTCACGGCGCGATCGAAGGCGTAGCCGGACCGGAATCCGCCAACAACGCGGCGGCGCAGTCCGCCTTCGTGCCGCTGTTGAGCCTCGGCATCCCGGCCAACGCGGTCATGGGCGTGATCCTGGGCGCGCTGCTGATCCAGGGCATCACGCCCGGCCCGACCTTGGTGGCGAACCGGCCCGACATCTTCTTCGGCGTGATCGCGAGCATGCTGATCGGCAACCTGATGCTGATCGTGCTCAACGTGCCGCTGATCTCGCTGTTCGTGCAGATCCTGCGGCTGCCCGGCTCCATCCTGGCGCCGCTGATCATCGTGTTCTGCGTGATCGGCGCCTACACCTTGTCCAACAACGTGGTCGAGGTGATCATCATGATCGGCTTCGGCATAGCCGGTTATCTGATGCGCAAGGTCGACCTCGACCCCGCGCCGCTGGTGCTCGCGTTCGTGCTCGGCAACATCCTGGAGACCAACTTTCGCCAAGCCCTGCTGGTGGGCAAGGGTACGCTGGCGCTGTTCTACACGCGTCCGATCGCGGGCGTGCTGATTGCCTGCAGCGTCGCGCTGATCGCCCTGCAGGTGGGGCGCGCGGTGATGCGGCGGCACGACGCGGCGTAGGGTGGCAAAATTTCGCGCGTGCAGACCTTATTTCGATGACAACCCCTGCTTGTCCAGGAGGGTGCTACCGCACTATCGTGCGTCATGGCCGATCTCGCGCCGACCGTCTCGCGCCACGTTCTCGCTGCACCGGCCTCGGCGGCCGCGGGCGAAAGCCGGTGGCGCGTCGTCGCGCGCACCGCCTTTCCGTTCCTGGTGGTGGCGGTGCTTTGGGAATTCACGGCGTATCTCGGCATCTTTCCGCGCAAACTGTTTCCGCCGCTGGAAGACGTCGCCGCGACCTTCGTCCGCCTAACCGCCAGCGGGATCCTGCCGCACCATGTGCTCGACACGCTCATCCGCCTCGCCGCCGGCTTTGCGCTTGCCGCGGTGGCGGGCGTGGCGATCGGGCTGGCCATGGGACGCTCGCGCCGGGCGGAGGACATCTTTCTTCCGCTGGTCAGCATCGGCGCGCCAATCCCGGGCCTCGCCTACACGCCGCTGTTCCTGCTCTGGTTCGGGCTCGGGAACAAGACCACCGTGCTGCTGGTCGGATTCGTGTCCGCCTTTCCGATCATCTTCAATACCTGGACCGGGGTGAAGGCGGTCAAGGAAATCTGGGTGCGCTCCGCCCAGGCCATGGGCGCGGACAGCCGGCGCCTGTTCCACCACGTGATCCTGCCGGGCTCGCTGCCTTATGTCCTGACCGGCCTGCGGCTCGGCCTGGCGCAGGCCTGGCGCATCCTGGTCGGCGTGGAGATGCTCGCGGCGGTGCCGTGGGGGCTCGGCTGGATGATCTTCGGCGCGCGCGAATTCCTCAACACCGACGTCATGCTCGCCGGCGTCTTCGTCATCGGCGTGATCGGGCTCGCACTCGAGAAGTTCGTGTTTCAGCGGCTCGAGCAATACACCGTCGTGCGCTGGGGGATGATGACGTGAGCACTACCGCCGCCACCACGTCGGCTCCCACGGCATCGGTTCAGGCCGCCTCCGCGCGCGCGACCTCGGCCTACCGCGCGGGATTGACGCTGCTGGTCGTGGCCGCCGTCTACGAGGCGACCGCGCGCAGCGGCGCGTTTCCGCCGGCGCTGCTGCCGACACTGCCGAAGGTCGCCGCCACGCTATGGGATCTGCTGCTCGACGGCACGATGCTCGAGCATGCCGGCTACACCATGTACCGCGTGCTGTTCGGGCTTGCGCTCGCGGTCGCGGTGGGGCTGCCGCTCGGCATCCTGATGGGGCGCATGCGCTCGGTCGAAAACTTCTGTCTCCCGCTCGCGAGCGCGTTGATGCCGATCCCGTCGCTCGCCTGGGTGCCGGTCTTTATTCTGTGGTTCGGGCTCGGGAACACCGTCGCGATCCTGATCGTGTTCTACGCCGCGCTGTTTCCCATGCTGCTCAATGCGTGGTCGGGCGTGCGCGCGGTGAATCCACTGTGGCTGCGCGCGGCCGGCGCCATGGGCGCGGACGAGCGCGCGCTGTTCTGGAAGGTGATCATCCCGGGCGCTTCCCCGTTCATCATCACCGGACTGCGCCAAGCCTTCCTGCGCGCATGGATCGCGGTGGTGGGCGCGGAGATGCTCGCCGCCTCCGACTGGGGCCTGGGCTGGGTCATTTTCGACGCCAAGGAATTTTTGAACGCGGACGTCATGCTCGCCTCGCTCGTGGTCATCGGCCTGATCGGTTTCGTGTTCGAGCGGCTGGTGTTCGGCTCGATCGAGCGCGCCACGGTCATGCGCTGGGGCATGGTGCGGACGGCAAAGAGCTGACGCATGACCCCGAGAAGTCGCGGATCGGTCTGAAGCGATTTTGCTTCGGCAACGAGCGGGGACATTGGCTGCGGCTGACAACATAACAACAACGCGATCCAGTCAGGATCGGGCCAGAGCGACAACAGGGAGGAAACCATGAAGCGTCTTGCTCTGCTGGTTCTCGCCGGTCTTGCCGTCGGTGCGCCGACGGCTGCTTGGGCGCAGGACTTTCCCACGCGGCAGATCACCCTGATTGCGCCATGGCCGGCGGGCGGGGCGGTGGATGCGGTCTGCCGCGCGCTCGCGCAGCCCCTGTCGGAGCGGCTGGGCAAGTCGGTCGTGGTGGAGAACCGGCCCGGCGCCGGCTCCGTCATCGGCACCGCCGCCGGCGCCAAGGCCGCGCCCGACGGCTACACCATGGTGATGGCCGGGAGCGGTTCGCTCGCCATCAGCGCCACCATGTACAAGAAGCTGCCGTACGACCCGGTCAAGGATCTCATCCCGCTGACCATGGGCGCCAAGATTCCGTTCGTGCTCGTGGTCAATCCGTCCTTGCCGGTGCACTCGCCGGCCGAGCTCGTGGCCTATGCCAAGGCCAATCCCGGCAAGTTGTCGTTCGCGTCCGGCGGCCCGGGCTCGCCCCATCATCTCTACGGCGAGCTGCTCAAGAGCATGACCGGCATCGAGATGACGCATGTTCCCTACAAGGGCAGCGCGCCGGCGCTCACCGACGTGATCGCCGGCCATGTGCCGTTGCTGTTCTCGGATACGGTGCCCTCGCTGCCGCAGATCAGGGAAGGCAAAGTCCGCGCCCTCGGCGTGTCCACCGCGGTGCGGCTGCCGTCGGCGCCCGAGATCCCGCCGATTGCCGAGGGCGGCGTTCCCGGATTCGACGCCGCCGGCTGGGGCGTGTTCTCGGTGCCGGCCGGCACGCCGAAGGAGGTGGTGAGCAAGCTGCAAGCCGCGCTCAACGGCGTCCTGGTATTGCCCGAGGTTCAGCAGCAGATCATCAGGCTCGGCATGATCCCGGGAGAGCCGTCCTCGCCGGAGGAATTGCAGCGCTTCATCAACGGCGAGATCGCTCGCTGGGGCAAGGTCGTGCAGCAGGCCGGCCTGGCCGGGACGGAGTGATCGGCACGGCCGGCGTAGGGTGGGCAAAGCGAAGCGTGCCCACGCGTATTTGTTTCACGTCACGCAAATATCGCGTGGGCACGGCGCCCGCACCAGCGAATATTAAGTCAGCACCTGCGCTCGCGCCTTTGCCCACCCTACGCTGCTAGCGTCCGCCGTGATTACAAAAACCGCGTCGGCCACATCAGCGTGCGCCACATGTGCGACGACGGCGTGTTGTCGAGGCCGAGGCCTTCCTTCGGCTGCCTGAAATTGCGCCCGATGATGTCGACGAAATCGTCGAGGTCGACCTTGGCGTCGGGGTCGAACGAATAGATGTCGTTCACGCAGATCAGGCGCGCCGTCATGTAGTATTTGTGATTGCGGGCACGCTGGTATTCCGCCTCGATATACGGCTCCGGCTTGTAGTCGGCGCCGAAAAATTTCACGTACAGATCGGGATACTTGTACCCCACCGACTCGTCGGGGAAGAACCGCAGTGCTTGGTGCACGCGCACCGACCAGCTCACCTCCTCGTCGACATAGGGCTCGATCAGCTGGGCGCCCCAGTAGCCGTGATCGCAGCGGATGAAGCTCACCACGCCGATGTCGTGCAGCAGGCACGCCAGCACCACCTTCTCGTCGAGGCCGGCCTTGAGCGCGTGGGTCGCGCTCTGCAGCAGGTGGTTGGTGGAGGCGAAGCGGTGCTTGAAGAAGTCGATGAGCGTGGGCTTCTCCGGCATCTTCGGCAGCCGCGGATCGGCTCCCATGAGGAAATGCTTGCCCGGGTTCTGCGCCATCAAATGGGCACCGCTCACCATGTCGGTCTGCCCGTCGGCCAGCGTGAACAGCACCGACTTGGTCGCGATCTTGTCGTTGAGCTCCTCCATCATCCGCTCTTCGAGCTCATCCGCCTGTTCCGACGGGGTCAGCGGTCGCGATGCTGCTGCGTGCGGTCCCATGTGAACGCTCCTGGTGTCCCAGTTCGAAGTTCGCAAACCTTGGCGGCGCGGCACTGGCGTTGCGGCTAATTGTCCGGCCTGCTCGCGCATGTCTACACCGAATCAGGGCCCGGCGAAACGGACCCCGCCGACAGTTCTGGTCAGGAACGCGCAGAGCATCTATGACAGGCGATCCAGGATCGTGATGATGCCGCACATCGAAGTCGCCGACGTCTCGCTCACCTACGACACGCCGTCCGGTCAGGTTCCGGGGGTCGACGGCGTCAGCATCGATATCGAGGCCTCCGAGTTCCTCTGCATCGTAGGCCCCTCGGGCTGCGGCAAGTCGACCCTGCTCAACATCATCGCGGGCTTTCTCAGCCCCACCGCGGGCGAGATCCGCATCGGCGGCAAGGTCGTCACCGGCCACGGGCTCGACCGCGGCGTGGTGTTCCAGGACTTCGCCCAGCTCTTTCCGTGGCGCACGGCGCTCGGCAACGTGACCTTCGGCCTGGAGATGAAGGGGATCGGCAAGGCAGAGCGCGAGGAGATCGCGCTGCGGCAGTTGCGGCTGGTGAAGCTCGAAAAATTCGTGCAGTCGTACCCGCACCATCTGTCCGGCGGAATGCAGCAGCGGGTCGCCATCGCGCGGGCGCTCGCCTACAATCCGTCGGTGCTGCTGATGGACGAGCCGTTCGCGGCGCTCGACGCGCTCACCCGCGACGACATGCAGCGGCTCCTGGCCGACGTCTGGCGGGAGACGCGCAAGACCGTGATCTACGTGACCCACAACGTGGCGGAGGCGGTGTACCTCGCCGATCGCGTCGTGGTGATGACGCCGCATCCCGGCCGGGTGAAGATCGAGCTGCCGATCCCGCTGGCGCGGCCGCGCGATCCGCTCAGCGTCGAATTTCTGCAGTATCAGAAATCGCTGCTGCAGCATCTCGGCCAGCAGGCAGTCGCCGCGGTCGATGCGAAGAGCTAGAGAGATGTATCACGGGTAACGAGTCGAGAATTGTGATGACCAGTACAGTGTCTCTGATGAAGACCGGCGTTTGCTTCGCGCTCGCACTGCTCGCGCTCGTTGGCACTGCAGACGCGCAGGAGCCCTATCCGGCGCGGCCGATCCGGCTGGTCGTCGGCTTCGGCGCCGGCGGGCCGACCGACATCCCTGCGCGCTTCATCGCCGACAAGCTCGGCGACGCGCTCGGCCAGCGTGTCATCGTGGAGAACAAGCCGGCCGCCTCCGGCATGATCGCGACCCGCGACGTGCTTTCGCAGCCGCGCGACGGCTATACCCTGCTGCTCTGCACGCACTTCGAGGCGATCAACACCGCCGCCTACAAGAACGTGCAGTTCAAGCTCAGCGATCTCGCGCCGATCTCGCTCATCGCCAAATACTATTACGGCCTCGCGCTGGCCAATGTGATTCCGGCCGACACGATCGAGGCGTTCGTGCAATACGCCCAGGCCCATCGCGGCGAGGTGACGTACGCCACCATCGGCGTCGGCTCGGCGCAGGAGATCCTGGCGCGGCAACTGGAAAAGCTCACCGGCATCACCATGAACCGGATCCCGTTCCGCGGCGGCCCGCAGGTGGTGCAGGAGATGGTGGCCGGGCGCGTGGACTTCTACGTGTCGCCGACGCTGGCGATCGTCCCGCAATATGAAGCCAAGCAGATCAAGATCCTGGCGGTGTCGGCGCCCGAGCGCCTGAAGAACCTGCCCGATATTCCGACCCTGACCGAGAAGGGCATCGACTTCGTGCGGTTCGGCTGGCTCGGCATCTGCGCCGGCGCCGGCACGCCGCAGCCCATCATCAACCTGCTGCACCGCAACCTCGTCACCATCGTCGCCACGCCCGAATACCGCGCGATGATCGAGAAGGCGGGCTCCTTCGCGGTATCGTCGACGCCGGCCGAGCTGGACAAGATCATCACGCAGACGCTGGACGAGGTCGGCTCCAGCATTCGCGAATTCGGCCTGCAGCAGGAATAAGCATGATCCCGAAAAGTTGCAGACTTTTCGGATAAGATCATGCGGCCAAAGAGACCATGGTCCCGAAAAGTTGCAGACTTTTCGGATAAGATCATGCGGCCGGAACATTCTTGGATCGAGGTGCGATTCATCTGAGACCTCAGTCAGTCGATCGATCGAGACAAAACGGCGGGCAACGCCGATTGCAACAACATCACGGAGGACATGCGATGAGGAACGGGCGCGTTGACTTGACACGACGGCAATATCTCGCGGCGAGCGCCGGCCTGGTGGCGGCGGGCCTCGGCGGCGCGCGACCGGCATTCGCGCTCGACACCATCCGCCAGGGCTTCCAGACCAACATCTGGGGGATGCCGACCTACTATCTGCTCAAATCGGGTCTGCTCGAGAAGCAGGGCATCAAGTTCGAGGAGTTCGCCGTCCCCTCGGGCAATCTCACCATGCAGCAGATGGTCGCGCGGCAGGTGGACATGGGCACCTACGCCGCGCAGTCGTTCATCATCGGCCACGACAAGGGCGGCCTGGTTGCGATCGCCCAGATCGAATATGTCGGCAAGACCGCGCAGATCGTGACCCGCAAGGACCTCAATCTCACCAAGGTCAGCGAGCTCAAGGGGCTCAAGGTCGCGAACCAGACCGGCTCGTCGGTCGGCAATGTGTTCATGGACGTGATCATTCCCGGCGCCGGCCTCAAGAAGGGCGACTTCCAGGAGGTGCGCATGGACGTCAACAACATGGTCTCGGCGATGGCCGCCAAGACCGTGGACGCCATGGTCAACGTCGAGCCGTACAACGAGATCGCGGTCGCCGAAGGGATCGGCACCTCGATCATGGATTTCTCCCAGGTCGACAAGATGCCGGTGTTCATGGCGGCGACGCCCGACTTCGTCGACAAGAGCCCGGACACCGTCGTCGCCTACCTCAAATGCTGGCAACAGGTGGCGCGCGACTTCAAGGACAATCCCGGCAAGGTCACCGACGTGATCTACGCGTTCTTCACCTCGAAGGGTTACACCCTGTCGCGCGACACCTTCGCCAAGGCGCTGGCACGGGTCCAGGTTGATCCGGGCTTCCCCACCGATCTCGTGCCGGGCCTGCAGAGGGACGCCGAGGTGCTGCTGCGCGAGAAGAAGATTTCCGCCATCCCGGATTGGAAGAAGGCGCTGCGCCCCGACCTCTGGGCCAAGGCCAGCGCGTAACGCCGCGGTCGTCGTATCCGCACATCCATCTCGGGTTTACCCGAGATCGGCGCTTTAAGTATGCATGTCGGCTATAGCCGACATGCATTGGGGACCTATCTTGCCATACACCGCGGCCTCTGGGACATGGGTCCCCGCCTTCGCGGGGACGACATTTCATTCGTTGGCCGCCATCTCGCCCTCCGCGCTGAAACGCGCTAAGGGTGCGCTCGATTTCAGGGCATGGAGAGAATGGAATGAAAGCCGCAAGGAAGAAAGTCGCGAAGAAGGCTGCAAAGAAAGCCGCCGTCAAGAAGCCGGCGAAGAAGGCAGCCCCCGCCAAGGCCAAGAAGGCGATGGCGAAGCCGGCAGCCAAGAGTGCAACCAAGAGCGCAACCAAGACGGCAGCGAAGCCAGCACCCAGGAAACCAGCCGCGAAGACGACCTCGCCCAGCAGCAACGGCGGGCCCATCACCTGGAATTTCAAGCTGCTCAGCCACCACCTGCTCGACGGCTTCGGCGGCATGGGCGAAGGCATGTCGATCCAGATCGCGCCGGACGGCCGCCGCATCCTCTGGCTGGCGCATGAAAGCGCGCCGAAGAATTTCACCGCCGTCGACGTGTCCGATCCGCGCAAGCCCAAAGTGGTGGTGCAGACCGACCTGCCGCAGGCCCACATGCGCTCGAACTCGCTCGAGACCTGCGGCAACCTGATGGCGGTGGCCTACCAGACCCAGAAGAAGGGCCAGCAGCCGGCGGGGATGGAGCTGTTCGACATCTCGGTGCCGGAGAAGCCGAAATCGATCTCGTTCTTCGACTGCTCGGGCGAGACCTCGCGCGGCGTGCACCAGCTCTGGTTCTGCGACGGCGAATACGTCCACACCGCGTCGGGCGCGGCCGACTTCAAGCCGACGCATCCCAATGACGACCAGTTCTATCGCTGCATCGACGTGCGCAATCCCTCCAAGCCGGTCGAGCTCGGCCGCTGGCACATGCCCGGCACCAAGCAGGGCGACAACGTGATGCCGCCGCCGCGCCATCCTCTGGACAAGGGCTACCGCGCCCACAATTGCAACGTCTATCCGCAGCGGCCGGACCGCTGCTATCTCGCCTATATCGACGGCGGGATGTTCGTGCTCGACATTTCGGACAAGGCCAACCCGAAGCGCATTTCGGAATGGACCAACTCGCCGCCCTATACCGGCTTCATGCACACGGTGGTGCCGCTGTTCGACCGCGGCCTGATGCTGGTGACCGACGAGTCCACGGAGAACAACGCCAAGGACTGGCCCAAGCTGATCTGGGTGCTCGATGCGCGCGAGGAGACCAATCTCGTGCCGATCTCGACCTGCCCGCTGCCCGACCACCAGGCCTTCGCCGCCAAGGGCCGGTTCGGCGCCCACAACATCCACGAGAACGTGCCGCTGCCGACCGCGTGGCAGAACGACCAGATCGTGCTCGGCACCTTCTTCAACGGCGGGCTTCGCGCCTACGACATCGCCAATCCGTACCAGCCGCAGCAGATCGGCGTGTTCGTGCCGCCGGCGCCGCCGATGGCGCCCACCGGCACCATCCAGCTCAACGACGTGTTCGTCGACGAGCGCGAGATCGTCTACACCGTCGACCGCCACATCGGCGGGCTCTACATCCTGGAGATGGATTTTTGATCATCATCCAGAAGGCGGCCCTCGACGAATGATAATATTGCACGGATCACACTTGGGGTAAGCGACGCCGCGCACTCGGTGCGTTCCCCTCCCCCTTGTGGGGAGGGGTTAGGGGTGGGGGTAGCGATGTGGGGCGATTCCGCTGCCCCACGCACCACCCCCCTCCCCAGCCCTCCCCCACAAGGGGGGAGGGAGCAGACCGAGTTTGTCGCGTGCTGAATCCAGTTCGCAGGAGTGGGCCGCGCCTCCATGCTCGATCTGTTTCCTTCCCGCGACGCTGGCCCGTTCGGGCGAAGGCTCAAGCGCGCGCGCGGCGCGCGCATTCCGGTGACTGTCGTCACCGGCTTCCTTGGCGCCGGCAAGACCACGCTGGTGCGGCGCTTCCTGGCGACGCCCGAGGGCGCCGGCACCGCCGTCGTCATCAACGAGTTCGGCAGCGTCGGCATCGACGACGCGCTGGTGCGCGGCTCCAGCGATGAGGTGACGCTGCTCGGCAACGGCTGCCTGTGCTGCAATACCCGCTCCGACCTGCAGATCGCGCTGCGCAATCTCGTGGCCGAGCGCGCCCAGGGCACGGTGCCGCAATTCAAGCGGATATTGATCGAGACCAGCGGGCTGGCCGATCCCGGACCGATCCTGCAGACCTTCGCCACCGACCGCGCGCTGGGCGCGGAATTCCATGCCGAGGTGGTGGTCACCATGGTCGACGCCGCCACCGGCCTCGACACCCTGGAATGGTCGGCGGAGGCGAGGAAGCAGGCCATCCTCGCCGACCGGCTGGTGATCTCGAAGACCGATCTCGCCAAGCGCAGGAGCGTCGAGCGGCTGACCGCGCGCCTGCGCGCGCTCAATCCGCACGCCAGCGTCCACACCGCGGTCGACGGCGAGCTCGATCCGCGCTGCCTGATCGAGAGCGACAGCAACGAGAGCAACACCGGCGCGACCGCGCGTGCGCCGCGGCGTGCCGGCTTCGTCGCCGAGGCCGAGCACAGCGACGGCATCGCGAGCTTCGTGCTCACCGACGACGCGCCGCTGCCGTGGGACACGTTTGCGCGCAGCATGGAGACCTTGATCGCGTTGCGCGGCCCCGATCTCCTGCGGGTGAAGGGCTTCCTCAACGTCACGGGTTGCCGCGGCCCGGTGGTGGTGCACGTGGTCCAGCACCTCGCCCATCCGCCGGTGGAGCTCGCGGCCTGGCCGGACAACAACCATGCGAGCCGGCTGGTGTTCATCACCCGCAACATCCCCGAGCGCCAGGTGCGCGATCTCATGGGTGCGGTGCGCGCGCTGGCGGGCGGGCGCAGTTAGCGGATGGACGAGCGGCCCAGTCCGCTTCGGCGCAATGGAACCCAGAGTGGACGCTCTTCGGGCTCGCCAGTGCCCTGATCCTCAGGCCTTCCGAACTTTCAGGGCGACCCCATGAGGAATGCCAAACAAGTCAAATTTGAC
>Ga0207691_10002490_pt1 | contig 18013 bp, 16 predicted proteins | sample KBSM13metaG_FD_184327 | JGI IMG/M metagenome (GOLD analysis project Ga0207691, IMG submission 184327) | Miscanthus rhizosphere microbial communities from Kellogg Biological Station, Michigan, USA - KBS M1-3 metaG (SPAdes) (version 2) | ecosystem: Host-associated > Plants > Roots > Rhizosphere >... | reverse complement strand
CTTCGCTGGACGAGGTCTTAACCTTCATCGTCAACCTCCCGCGCGCGGAAGAACAAAATCGCCGCGACCAGCAACTGACCGGCTCCATACGAAATTCCCATCGTCCATGGAGAGAACGCCCGCGCGTCCCCAAGCGAAATGCAGCAGAGACCGCTGAAGAGGTACCAGACACCTGCGGAAATCATCGGCCGCGGCAAAAAACGGCACGAGGAGAACACGCCCAGGCTGAAGATGATCTGCCAAAGCCCCGGCAACATCCACAAAGAACCGGCGACATAGCGGAAAAGCACGACTGTCATGAGCGCGCCCGCGCCAACTGACGGCAGAAACTGCTCAACCGCCATCCGAATCATCTCGTCCGCCATACCGGAATGAATCCGGCGCGTACGGGCATACATCTCAGTGCCGATCATCGCAGCCGACAACGCGGCAGTTGTGATCCAGATCGCGAGATAAACGGAAATGTTCCTGGTCGGGTCGGGTAGCCATCTGGCCTGTGCACCCGCTGCTAAAATCGCCGTCGCACCGGTGGCGGCCAGGGTGGCCGGGCCATATCCGCGAAACTCGGTGCTGCGGGCCATTTGCCTGCGTATGTTGCCGATATCGCCCAGCGCCTTGTCGAGTTCGTTCATGCGTGACTCACTTTGTATTGCAAAGTAACCCGGCCAATCGTCGATTGTCAAGGGTCGATTGCAAATTCCGTGCTCGCTCAACCAACTACCGTTTCCAGATGTGCACTCTACGTGCTATTGTCGCCACACCCGGATAGTTCTTGCGGTGTTCCATGAAGCACGTCGCACTTGGTTTTCGGGCCCATTCCGGCTGGACCGCCCTCGTAGCGATCACACTTGAACAGGGCATCCCCCGCGTCCTTTTGCGCGAGCATCCTCACCTCGTGAAGACTTTCACCTATGAGTTTCGTCAGCCCTACCACACCGCACGGAAGGGGTCGCTAGATGAAGCTCGCGATTTCATCTCGCGTGTTCGCTCCGAGGCAAGGGGTCTTGCGTGGCAAGCCATCAGCTCTGCCCAATTGAATTTACAGGGTCAGGGCTATGAACTTAAGCGATGTGGTCTGTTGCTCTCCTCTGGAAAACCACTTCCAGATATCCCGCAGATTCTGGCGTCTCATGCACTAATTCACACCGCTGACGGGGAGCTCTTTCGCGAGGCGCTGCTTCACGCTTGCGAGCGCTGTGGTTTAGGTACCTTCAAAGCTCCTGAACGCGGACTCCTAGAGCGAGCGTCTCAAGCGCTACAGCGGAAAGGTGATGAACTCGGTTGTTGCCTCGCCCATCTCGGTGCTGCGGTTGGTTCCCCGTGGACGCAAGACGAAAAGTTGGCCGCGCTGGTCGCGTGGCTTTCGCTCTCAGTTCCAACCTGTAAGTCTTAGAAAATATGAGGAAATCCTCTCCAGGCAGAAATGGCCGCCAGTCACGCATGCCAGTTTCTCTCTATGTCCACGACCTCAAAACGATGATCAAACTCGATGCCCAAGACTTCGATTTATCAGTTACTCTTTAACGCAGTTATGTTGCGCACGGTCTCAATAATGCCGAGGGATTCCCATGAAACGCGCCTGCTTCCCCTGTTTGTTCCAATTTCTGATCGTATCTGTTGCCTTCTCCCAATCTTCAACGATTCCAATTCTTCCAACCGCTATCCAGGGTTCCCACCGGCCCATCGGAACTCCTTTCATACCTGGGCAGGAACGCAGCTTCGGTAGTCTCCAATCTCGCATGTCCGTCTTGCCTCGCTCGGACGCGTTGGCGTACGACGGGAACGCTCTTAGCAAGAAACCTCAGCCCGGACACGCGTTCTCTGATCAGGCGTTCCTTGCCGCGCCGGTCTACGGCTCTGGCGGCACGCTTGCCCGAAGCCTGGCAATTGCAGATGTAAACGGCGACGGTGTGAATGACGTGGTTGTCGTCAATGAGTTCGGCGATAGCGCTGACCCCAACAACGGCAATGTGGAAGTGCTGCTCGGCAAAGGGGATGGAACATTCCAGACCGCAGTGTCCTACCCATACAACGGGAATCAAGCGACTTCTGTCGTGGTGGCAGATGTGAACAGGGACGGCAAGCCGGATATTCTTCTTGCCATCGCCTGTGCCAATAGCCCTCAATGCACGATCGGGGGCGTGGGTGTTCTGCTGGGAAATGGAGACGGAACCTTTCAGCCTTCGGTAACCGTCAACTCGGGCCAGTATAACGACCAATCGCTAGCGGTCGCCGACGTCAACCGGGACGGCAAGCTCGACCTGCTGCTCACTTTCTATTGCACGAGCAGCTGCACTGCCGACGGCGGAGTTGCCGTCTTCCTGGGCAATGGCGACGGCACGTTTCAAGCTCCGGTGACTTACGGTTCGGGTGGATTTGGAACGACATCGGTGGCGGTTGCGGATGCCAACGGCGACAACAAGCTCGATCTGTTCGTCGGTGGCTGTGGCGGTCACTCCAGTTGCGTTGGCGGCGGAGTGTCTTTGATGCTGGGCAACGGGGACGGCACATTCGCGGCGCCGGTGAACTTCTACAGCGGCGGCCAACCCTCCTTCTTGAGCGTGGCGGACGTGAATAAGGATGGTAGCTCGGACCTGATCCTCGGAAACGGCGGAGTCGTTGTTGCACTTGGCAATGGCGATGGATCTTTCCGGGCTCCCGTGACCTACGCGTCCGGAGGACTCAATCCGGCGTCCGTGGCAGTCGAAGACTTGAACGACGATGGCAGTCTCGACCTTCTTGTAGCCAATGAGTGCGTCAGTTCTGGGTCATGCTCGGATGCCAGCGGCAACGTGAGCGTGCTGTTTGGCAAGGGGGACGGGACTTTCAAGGCCGCCGTTCAATACGGTTCGGGTGGGAATGATGCTGTTTCCGTCGCTGTCGGAGATGTGATTGACGGCGGAAAACCGTTTGTCGCGGTGGCGAACGAGTGCTTCAACACGACAAATTGCCAGGAAGGCAGCGTTGGCGTACTGCCCGGAAAAGGGAATGGAGTCCTTCTTGCGGCGGCCACCAATGACTCCGGTGAATACGGCGTCCAATCTCTGGCCATGGCGGATGTAAACCGGGACGGAAAACCTGATCTGCTGTTAGCAAACCAGTGTCGTAGCGCCAGCGATTGCGCGGGCGGCAGCGTAAGCGTGCTCCTCGGCAAAGGTGACGGAACCTTTCAGCCAGCGGTCACCTACGATTCCGGTGGATTTACCGCCACGTCCGTGGCTGTTGGAGATGTGAACAAAGACGGTAAGCCGGACCTGGTCGTAGCGAATCAGTGCACCGTTTCGAACTCATGTGGCTTCGGAAACGGAGACGTCCTCATCGGCGTGCTCCTTGGAAACGGCGATGGGACTTTTCAACCGGCAGCGACTTTCAGCGCAGGCGGAGTCGGAAACCCTGCAGCTCACCCATTGACGCTCGAGGATGTGAACAAAGACGGCAAGGTTGACCTGATCATCAGCAACTGCGCGAGCTTCGATAACTGTGGCACTGGTGGAGTAGCTGTGTTGCTGGGCAACGGCGACGGAACATTTCAGCCCGAAGTGAACTACAACCCCGGAGGATTTCGTGGCAACTTCGTCGCAGTTGGGGATCTCAACAAGGACGGCAAGTTGGACCTCGTAGTTGCGAATGAGTGCGACAACGATATCAATTGCGGCGTCGGCACGCTTGGCAGCGTCGGAGTGCTCCTCGGCAACGGCGACGGCACCTTCAAGCCGGCCGTGGCATACGAGTCGGGTGGATATAACGCAGCAGCTGTCGCCCTCGGAGACGTAAACGGCGACGGCAAGCTCGATCTGCTGATCGCAAACCAATGTGACAGCACGCCAAACTGTTCGAACGGCGCAAGTGGCAGCGTGAGTGTGCTGCTGGGCAACGGCGATGGGACCTTTGGCGGGGCGGTATCGATCGCGACTCCGGGACAAAACATTGGAGCCCTGGAGATCGGCGACTTCAACGGCGACGGGATGCTAGATGTTGCTTCCGGAACCGGTGGAACTCTCTTGCTGGGTAATGGCGATGGCACCTTCCGGGGTCCGCTCGCCCTTGGTGCGTTTGGCCCCGGTATCGACATGGCCGATCTGAATATGGATGGAAAGCCCGACCTTGTGGTGGGCGGAGCAACCGTCCTGCTTAACAATTCGATATCGAAAGTGCAGCTCCACAAGCTTCTTCGACAGCCCCCTTCGGCATTGAAGATTCCGATCGGGTCGATGACGACAGTAATTTCTGTCAATGAGGTTGGAGGATTCCACTTAGATTTGCGCAATCCGGAGTAAATGCCATGTAGCTGGTCACATAGGCGTCGATGCAAGCATACGCGAGAGCCGGCTCTCCCCAATTGGTCGGCTCTTATCCCCCATCAGTACCCTTGAGAGTTAAGCAGGCTGGTGTCAGGATTCCCGAATGCGAGTCAATCTCATCACCCAACTGTCCGATCGTCCCGAATCAGGCGCAGGAACCATTCCCCTCTCGCTGACCATTCGTCCAGCGTGCGGGCTGCCCGGCGACTACGAGTATCCAACCGACAGCGCATCGCTGCTGCAAATGCTTCGGCAGCAAACCGATCTGCCCGCGTCTGTCCTCGAGCGCTTTGAAAAAACGCTGCGGACTCCGCTCGGTGCGCGCCTGCTTGGCGTGGATCTCAGCGACACCGTGCTCACGAACATCGGCTACTTCATTGACTAGTGTGCGCCTCCGGCTCCCCTAAGCCCCACTAGTCTTGGATGGTGTTCTCTTGTCGCGTGACTTGATGCGCCACAGCCGCAATGGCTGAATATCGCTTGATTCCGACCGCTTACCGGTCAGGCGAGAAGGTCGCGGTTCCCGGAGCCAAACCTTTTTCGGGTCACCCAGGTCGTCATGCAGCGATAATCCTGCACGATCGTTGTCTTCAGCGGATCCACGAGCACTGCGCTCAATTCGTCCGTCAACTCGAGAAGCATCTCCTCGTCGACGAGATACCACTCGGAGCCGTCACCGACGACGAAGATATTTCCACGCACCGGTTCGAAGTCCATTCCGATTCGTGATCCCAATCGGCAAAACAGCATCCCTCCCGGTTTCAGCGCACGCCAAAGCCCTGCAATCATTGCCCGAAACTGCTCATCGTCCTCCGCAAAGTGAAGCACCGCATTGCAGATCACCACATCGGCGAATTCCTGCTGCGGGAAGGGCATCTCTTCGATCGATCCCACGCGGAAGTTCTCCGCGGGCAAACCGGTCTTCAAAGAATCAGACAGGCGATGGACGTGCGCAACGCCGTCCGGATCTGCATCCACTGCAAATACCTTGCACCCCTCACGAAGCAGATGCACGAGATTCCGGCCGTATCCGCATCCGGCGTCCAACACGGTCATATCGGCGGTAATGTTCCCGCGCAAAATCTGATCGAAAACATAAATGTCGATCTGCCCAAACTGCTCCTGCACGTTTAGCGTCACTCGGCCACCTGCTTCGTTTGTAGCAGTTCAACCTGCGTCCCCAGGCAAAAAAGATGGCCGCTGCATTGGTGCGCAGCGGCCATCCGTTGAGAAACCTTGCCGTTACATTCCCTTGTCAGTGTTCTGCTCAGCGTGCACCACGCGATAGCTAGCGCCGCCTCGCGACCAGACCAGCAGCAGAATGTCCTTTCCTGCCGGAACCGCGTGCACTTCGCTGGCGAACTTCTCGGCGTCCTGAACAGGATGCCTGTTCACTTCCAGAATGACGTCTCCCGGAGCCAGGCCTGCATCATCGGCGGGGCTTGCTGGCCGAACGCTCTGAATCGCCGCTCCGTTGACGTGCGCTGGAATATTCAACTGAGACCGCATGTCTTGCGTAAGGTCGTTCACAGCCAGTCCGAGTCTGCCGCCCTTGGGTGCGTCAGGGCCGGCGTTAGTCGCAACCTCGGTGTTAGCTTTGAACTCCCCAACCTTAACGTCGACATTCTGTGGCTTTCCATCTCGCAGAATGCCAAGCTTGATCGTGTTGCCCGGTGCAATCTGACTGACCGCAACCTGCAAGGCACTGCCGTTCACAATCTTGCTACCATTCAGTTCGCGCAACACGTCGCCGCTCTTCAAACCGGCGCGTCCCGCCGGAGAATCCGGCGTAACCTGGCTGACAATCGCTCCAGTTGCATCGGGCAGGTTGAAGAAGCTGGAGTTATCGGGAGTCACATCGTTCATGCTGATTCCCAGATAGCCGTGATGCACCGTGCCATCCTTGATGAGCGCTTCCGCCGAAGAGCGCACGATCTGCGAAGGAATCGCGAATCCCGCCCCGGCAAACGAGCCGTTGTTCGAAATGATGAATGTGTTGATTCCTACCAACTCGCCGCGAGCATTCACCAGCGGGCCGCCGGAGTTTCCCTGGTTGATCGCCGCATCCGTCTGAATGAACGCACCAGGCTTCCGTGGATCATCCGAGTAGGGATTGGGCCGGTTCAGTGCGCTCACGATTCCGCGCGTTACTGAGAACTGGAAGTAACCGAAGGGGCTGCCAAATGCGAGCACCGTTTGTCCCGCGCGCAGTTTGGTTGAGTCGCCCCACGCCACGCTGGTCAGGTTCTTGCCGTCGATCTTGATCACGGCGAGGTCGTTCAGTTTGTCTTCGCCAACTAATTTGGCCGGGAAGACTCGCCGATCGTTCAGCGTGACCCGGATCTGCGTAGCGCCGCCCACCACGTGGCCGTTGGTCACGATGTAGCCATCCGGTGAAATGATGATGCCGCTGCCGATGCCGCGCTCCACCTGGTTTGGAGGAGCGATCCGCATTCCGTGCCCGCCATTGCCGAAAAACTTTCTGAACTCGGGGGGAATCGCGCCTGGCGGAATACCGTTTGCGCTCTGGTCGTCATCATCGTTGCTTTCCGCGGAAGCACGCGCGGTTACGGAGACATTTACAACGGCTGGTGTCACGCGAGCAGCCACTGCTTCGACTGCGTTATCGAGTGCCACCAGAGAAGACACGCTGTTGTCATCCATCGGAGAAGCGGCGTCGAGCATCGCCGTCCCATTGCTGGCGGCGAGTGCAGAGTTGTGATTGACCACCAACGCAAACACAAGAAGAAACACCGCGAGGGCACCAAGCGGGATCCCCAGCTTCTTCAGTTTTGCGACTAATGAATTAGTTGTTACAGGCATAGCTACCTCTCAAGTGAGTTTGAAGTTGAACTTAAAGTTGAAACACGAACCAGCCGTTGCGCAAAGGCGCCGTCGCGGGCTGAGTGGGAATGGAACTCGAGGGAATGACCTTCAAAATCAGCTGCGTAATCGTCACCTGATCGACGACCCGCCTCGTCTGGGCAGATTCTGTTGCGTTGCCGTCTTTCACCGCGTTGCCGCTGTGTACCGCGTCGTTTGCCGGCCCCGCGTCATAATCCGACGTCAGCGATCCCCCGCGGTTTGTCGTCTGCACCTGCTGCCAGCGCGTGAGCACGACCCAATGCTCCTCAACTCCGTCTCCTGCAATTGCCAGCTCCTGCCTTGTTTCAACAGCAGCGGTCTCTGAACCAGATGTACGCGGCGCGCTCTTAACAGCCGGCCTCTTCAAAATCCTTTTGGCGGAATCCGCAGATGAGGTTGCGATTGGCCTCGCCTCGGGGACTGTCGGCATCGTTGCCTTGGCCTCCACTGCATAGAATCCAGCCGCGCCGCCGTTTCTCTCATCCGCTCTAAAACGAGCGCGGACGACAGAAGCGTGATTCTGCTGTATCTCGACCGGCGCAATCTCCTTTGCAGTCTCGACCCGTTGCGGCGCAACGAACGCAACCAACTGCGGGCACCGCGCGAGCTCAAACGATCCGAAAATCAATCCGCACCCCATCGCCCCCAGCAGCGTTCCGGTTGCAGCCGAGTTCAACGCATGCTTGCGCAGCAGGATCCCATGCACCCTGTGCACTAGCTCCGGCCGCCGCTGCCACGCGCCCAGAGACAACGCCTCAGCACGCCGTTCCAGCCCGCGTTCCGCAAGGCTCGTCAAACAAGCGGCATAAGCGCGTGGAGCATGCGTAATCCGCACCACTCCCTCGTCACATGCCATCTCGCGCTCCAGGCAGAGCCGCCGCTCCATCCACAACAAGGCTGGGTTTAGCGGGAAGACCACCAGCGAGAGCTTCTGCAAAAGATTCGTCCAGTCGTCATGCCGGCGCAGGTGCTCCGTTTCGTGCAGAACGATATGTTCAAGCTCGCCCGGTGTGAGTCGATCGAGAAGCCAATCAGGAATCAGAATCTTCGGCGCGAAGAACCCAATCACGCAAGGCCTCTGCAACATCTTTGTTGTGCAAATCTGCACTTGCTTTCGACCCTGGAATTCCGCCGACAGCGTCTCCAATTCAGCAAGCCGTTTTCCAGCTTCGACGGGAATCGCGCTCTTCCAAACCTTTCGCAAGCGAAGGGTATGGAGCGCAAGGCTCATCGCGCGATAGAGGCTCGCTGCCAGCCACACGCCGGCGATTGCAACGCCCCAGCGCAGATCGAGCTGAATCCACGGCCGTGCAGTAACGCCAGCCGATTCGAGCGCCGCAGATCCCGAGACGCCCACAGCCCGGATGATTAATGGCCAAAGGGACAGACACGCAACAGTCACGAAGCCGCCTGCCCATAAGAGGAATCGATGCTTCGCCGAAATGCGAGGCGAGACCTTGAGGGTGATCGCCAGAGCGCATGCGACGATCGCGCCCTGCCAGATCGAACTCACGAGAACTCCCGCCGCCGTCTGCGAAAACTCCCCCAGCGCGAAGCCCACCCACGGACTGACGCTCATGAGAGCGTGCTCGAGATCGCCGACAAATGTCGCTAGGTACATGCTCTAAGCTTCTCCCCCATCCGGCGCAGCGTCGCGAATGGCGTCTTTCAGCCGCTTCAACTCTTCCGCAGATATCTCATCGTCGCCCAGCAGCGACAGCAAAAGCTGTTCCCGCGAATTTCCAAAAAACCGGCTCAGCACATGGCGCACTTCGCTCTTGCTGGCCTCCTGCTCAGCGACGCAGGGCCAATAAATAAATGCCCTGCCCTCCTGCCGGTGCTCGACATATCCCTTCTGCTCCAGGATCCGGACCGTCGTCAGCACGGAGTTGTAGGCCAGCGTCTCCCCGTCCGGCATTGCCGACACCAGGTCGGTCACCGCCGACTCCCCGCGCCGCCACAGAATCTTCATCAGCCTCAATTCGGCTTCGGTCAGCGTGTTTGATTTCTTTGGAGGCATTCCTGTCGATAATTCCCTTGGCAGGATTCCACCGAGAACCCGCCACTTGTCCTCATAGACGAACAACTAATCGATTAGTTAGCCAGATGTCATTGAGTTTTCTTTTTTCGGTATAGTTGGTGGATCATCAGTCGCCCAGCGGCTGAATCTTCCAAGGAGAAGCCGCAATGCCCCCTCTCTCCGACAAAGAAATCAGCAACCGTCTAATCGCCGTACCAGACTGGCAAATCGAATCCGGTGAGCTCGTCCGGACATTTCTTTTCAAGGACTTCCGACAATCGCTGGTCTTCGTCAACCAGGTCGGGGAACTCGCCGAAAAGGCCGGTCACCATCCCGACATCGACATCCGCTATAACAAGGTGCGTCTTGCCCTGGTGACCCATGACGCCGGCGGAATCACAGCCAAGGACTTCGATCTGGCCGCAGCGGCCGACAAACTAACCTGATCTCCCCGAGGCCATTTTTCGTCCGCGGCCAGTCGCTTTCGCGCGTCAGCCGGGACCGCGAAAGGCCAATTCTTGGTTTGACCTCGCATCGCTATGCCCGTATATTGGAGGGGATGAGTCTCTGTTCCATGCCGGCCACCTGTTGCGCATGTTGTCACGCGCCGGGCCGGACTATGGGATAAGAAACCTCTAGATTCAGAACGATTCCCCATAAGCCCGCGCCGCAGACTCTCTGCAGCCGCGGGTTTTTTATTTGCCCCGAAAGAAAAGACAAAAGGATTTCATGACACCGATCGCCAACGACGAGGAACGCATCACGGCCACGGAGCGGCTCAATCACATCCAGCTGCTTGAGGCGGAGAGCATCCATATCTTCCGTGAAGTCGCATCGGAGTTCCAGAACCCGGTGATGCTTTACTCCATCGGCAAAGACTCCTCGGTCATGCTGCGCCTGGCACAAAAGGCCTTCTATCCCGCGCCCATCCCGTTCCCGCTGCTTCACGTCGATACCGGATACAAGTTCCGCGAAATGATCGAATTTCGCGACCACTACACCGCCGAGCTTGGCCTAAAGCTTCTCGTCTGGCGCAATGAAGAAGCTATCGCCGACGGCGCCAATCCCATCAAGCTCGGAACCCAGCGCTGCTGCGGCCTCCTCAAGACCCAGGCGCTGCTCGACGGGCTTCGCGCGCACGGTTTCGACGCAGCGTTCGGCGGTGCACGCCGCGACGAAGAAAAGTCACGCGCCAAAGAGCGCATCTTCTCCTTCCGTGACAGCGCCGGTCAGTGGGATCCGAAAAACCAGCGTCCCGAGTTGTGGAGCCTTTTCAACGGCCGTATCGGCCCCGGCGAAAGCATCCGCGTCTTCCCGCTATCCAACTGGACCGAACTCGATATCTGGCACTACATCCACCTCGAAAAGATTCCCATTGTTCCGCTTTATTTTGCGAAGCCCCGCCTCATGCTCGTCCGCGGCGAGGGCCTCATTCCCATTGAGCAGCCATTCGTGCAGGGTCTTCCCGGCGAAGAACAGTGGGTCACTTGCCGCCTTCGTTCTCTCGGTTGCAGCCCCTGCACCGGCGCCATCCGCTCCGATGCCGACACCGTTCCCAAGATCATCGAGGAGCTGATGGGCATGAGAAACTCCGAACGCGCCAACCGCATCATCGACCACGACCAGGAAGGTTCCATGGAGATCAAGAAGCGGGAGGGCTACTTCTGATGCCCTTCGCCCAGGATGATGTAGTGGCAACACCTGAAGTGGTGGCGACAGCTGAGCCATTGGCTCCGATCGAGGCACGCCTCGAAGCTGAGCTTGCGAAAGGCCTGCTGCGCTTCAGCACCGCCGGCAGCGTGGACGACGGCAAGTCAACGCTGATCGGTCGCCTGCTCTACGACTCACGCAACGTCTACGACGACCAGATTCGTTCGGTCACCCACAACGCTGCCATCGACTTCGCCCAGCTCACCGACGGCCTGCGTGCCGAGCGCGAGCAGGGAATCACGATCGATGTTGCCTACCGCTACTTCTCTACGCCCAAGCGCAAATTCATCATTGCCGACACGCCCGGCCACGAGCAGTACACCCGCAACATGGCCACCGGAGCATCAACGGCTGATGTTGCCATCGTCCTCGTCGATGCGCGCAAAGGCATCCTCGATCAAACTCGCCGTCACACTTGCATCGCAGCCCTTCTTGGAATCCCCACCGTCATCGCCGCAGTCAACAAGATGGATATTGTGGACTTCTCCGAAGAAGTCTTCGAGAATCACCGCCGCGATCTCATCGCGCTTGCTGCCCAACTCGAAATCCCCGAACTCATTGCGGTTCCAGTCAGCGCGCTAGAAGGCGACAACGTCGTCCACCGCAGCGCGCGCACGCCCTGGTACGACGGGCCAAGCCTCCTTGAATTGCTTGAGACTGTGCCGCTGGCCATCGAGCGCACCAACGCTGGTTTCCGTTTCCCGGTGCAGCGCGTTCTCCGTCCTCATCAGGATTTTCGTGGCTTCGCCGGCCAGATCACTGCGGGCACGGTCTATCCCGGAGACGAAGTCGTCGCGCTGCCGTCAGGCCGGCGCACCCGCGTTCGCTCCATCACCACCTGGGATGGCGATCTGCCCTCCGCGCACGCGCCCCAGTCTGTCGTGCTGACGCTCGAAGATGAAACTGACATCAGTCGCGGCGAGATGATCGCGTCTGTTACGGATGCTCCGCACAGGACAAGGCACTTTGAAGCCACCGTCGTCTGGATGCACGCCAAACCGCTTCGCCCCGGCACGACGTACCTTCTGAAGCACACTAGCCAGACAGTTCGTGCGCGGGTAATTGAAATCCGCTCCCGCATTCACGTCGAACGTCTCGAGCATCATCCCGCCGAGCAACTCGTACTCAACGACATCGGCCAGGTCGTCATCGAGACGAGCCGTCCGCTTCTCGCGGACCTCTATCGCGACAGCCGCGCTACCGGAAGCCTTATCCTCATCGACCCTGCCGATAACACCACAGCCGGCGCGGGCATGATTCGCAGCATCTCCGACGCCCCTGCACTCTCATCGGATTCAAATCGCGCAACGCGTGGGTTGCTTGTTCTTGGGAATCTCACAGAGCTGGCATCTCAGATCGAGCGGTCTCTGCTGCAGGATGGCGCTCTCGTTCTTCGTACCCGCGTACCGATGTCGCCGTCGCTCCTCACGTTTGCACGCCTCGGCGCCGTCGTGCTCATCGAGAGCGACCATGCCGGGCCCATCACTTTCACCCCCGCTCATGGCGCCGACACTTCTCCGCGCGAGCTTGTCTTTGACCAAGCTGACGAAATCCTCACTGAAGTTCAACGCCTCGGAGCTTTCCCGACTGGAGATGACAATGACAACGGACTGGGCATCTGAATTGGAAGTGCGCGCCAGCACTGCCAGCGAGTTCCTGCGAAATCGCCTCGCGTACGAAGAACGCGTCTGCGTCACAAGCAGCTTCCAGGCCGAAGACATGGTCGTGGTCCACATGGTGCGCGAAATCCTGCCGCGTGTTCCGGTCCTTTTTCTCGAGACGGGTTATCACTTCCCCGAGACCATCACTTATCGCGACCGCATGGCCACAGAGTGGAACATGAACCTGGTCGTCGTCGAGCCCGAACGCACCGTCGCGCAGCAGGAGGCCGAGTTCGGCATTCTCAACCAGACTGCTCCCGACAAATGCTGCGCATTGCGCAAAGTGGAGCCGCTCTTTCGGTCTCTCGCTCCCTATAGCGTCTGGCTGACAGGCCTTCGGCGCGAGCAATCCAAGACGCGCGCCAATCTTCAAACCGAAGAATCCTTCACGCTGCCCACCGGCCAGACTCTCGCAAAGTTGAGCCCGCTCGCCGAATGGACCACTCGCGACGTCTGGTACTACGCCGAAGAGCACGGTATTCCTCTCCTGCCGCTCTATGAGCAGGGATACACAAGCATAGGCTGCGCGCCGTGTACGAGCCTGCCTTTCGATCCCAATGACCCGCGCTCCGGCCGCTGGTCCGGCCGCAAACTCGAATGCGGCATCCACTTGCAGGCTACGTAGTTCGAGGTTTGTCATGGAAGTTTTACTGGGTTTTGGAATTGCCGCGCTGATTGCGATGACCGGTGTTGGAGCCGGCACCATCACTGCGCCGTTACTCATCCTCTTCCTTCATTTGCCCGTCGAGGCCGCGGTCGGCACAGCGCTCGCCTACTCCGCTGCCGTCAAACTCGTGGTCGTGCCCGTGCAGATTTGGCGCAAACAGGTCATCTGGCGAACGCTCGCGGTGATGCTCGTAACTGGCATTCCTGGAGTCGCCATCGGATCACTCATCTTCAAGCGCATCACGCTCAACCCCGGCAATACGCTGTGGCTTTTCCTGGCGCTCGGCGGCATGATCGTCACCTCGTCTGGATGGCACATCTATCGTCACTTTCGTCCTGCCACCGTGCGAACAGACCGCCCCAGCCGTCCCGGCTGGCTCGCTCTTGCCATGCTTCCAGTGGGCGCCGAAGTTGGCTTCTCTTCGTCCGGAGCAGGCGCGCTCGGAACGGTTGCGCTTCTTGGCCTGACGCCGCTCGATGCCCCGCGCATCGTTGGAACCGATCTCGCATTCGGCCTCTGCCTGTCGCTGGTTGGCGGAACGATGCATCTGAGCCATGGAGGACTGGATTCCGCGTTGCTCACGAACCTGATCGTTGGAGGCATCCTCGGCGCGATCGTCGGCACGGGCCTAGCGTCGCGCATTCCTGTTCGGACCATGCGCCTCGCGCTCTCGCTCTGGCTCTTCGCCATGGGAGTACAACTCTGCTACCAGGCTTTCCTGCAAGTACATAGCTAAGGCTGCCGCTTGCCATCCCCGCGTCTCGCTGGAGATACTGGCTATGGTGCCTCTTAGGGCCCTCATCCTTTTTGCAAGCGAGAATCCACATTGGCGCGTGAGCTATACACGGCACGTCTGGCACGCAAGACGTGCATTTCCGAGTCGGCGCAGTGCTACCATTTCGACTTTGTCATTGAAGATCGGGAGTCCTTTCCCTTCACGTCAGGCCAGTTCCTCTCTGCCGTAGCGACCGACATCAACGGAAAGCAGCAGACCCGCGCCTACTCCATCGCCTCGGCCGCTAACGCCAACACCTTTGAACTCTGCGTAAATCGCGTTCCTGAGGGATTTTTTTCAAATCACCTCGCCGATCTCACCGATCTGCCGCCAGGCGGCACCATTCGCGTCCACGGACCGCATGGGCACTTCGTGTTGAAACAGCCCATCACCGATTCGATTTTTATTTCCACCGGAACCGGCGTCGCCCCCATGCGCGCCTTTGCGCAGTGGCTTTTCCCCGAGACAGGCCCCGACGCGGGAATCGACCGCAGCGAAGGCAAAGACATCTGGATGGTTTATGGCACACGCCACGAGAGCGAACTCTACTATCGCGAAGAGTTTGAAGCGCTGGCCGAGCGCAAACCCAACTTCCACTATCTCGCTACGCTGAGCCGTGCCGATGATAGTTGGAAAGGCCTTCGCGGTTATGTGCAAGATCACGTCGCCCGCATCGTCGAGGAGCGCGCTGCGCGCCTTGGCCAGACCCTGCCGGCGCCGCCACCCGATCCCGCGCTTCTTCCGTCCGAACTGAAGTTTGATGTCTACGCGTATATCTGCGGTCTCAACAACATGGTTGCCGGCGTGCGCGAGAAGCTCGCAAGCTACGGATGGCACCGCAAGCAGATTGTCTTCGAGCGCTACGACTAGAGGCCTTCGCAACGAAGGTGGCCACCCAATCGCACCACCCGTCTCTCGGTGATCGGTTCGTCACTTTGCCGCCTTCATGCTCTTGTCGATCTCCTCGACGCGCTCTACCGCCTCGGTCAGGCTGATCTTGCTCCCGCTTCTCATCAGGGAGATAGCATCGATCTTCCGCCCCTGCCTCAGCAAAGATCGAATCGATTCCACGTCGCCGGCCCCAGCGAGACTCGACCCCTCATGCACTGCTCCAGCATCTCCACCCATGTCGAGATGCAAAAAGCGCATCAGCTCTGCTCGAATCGCAGCATACTTGTCGCGATTGCCTCCGTACGCGTCCGAAAGCGGAACCGATCCTTTCTCCGTCAGAATCGTCAACCGGTACGTGGTCGCATTGCTGCTTCCAGGGCTTGTTTCGGTGCCGATCGCCTTGATCTCGTTAAAGGGAATATCCCCCGTCGATACGCTCAACAACCGGCGGCGTCTCCAATGAACCATGCCCTCGGCTGCATTGAAAGAGAAAACCGTCTTGCGCAGCAACAGTACGGAACAAAGCAGGAAGAAGGCCCCTCCGAATACTGTTCCGACCTTTCCGTGAAGTGTCGCAAGATAGAACAGCGGGAGCGACGCCGCAAAGAGGATGGCAGATAGCCAATAGCCGCTGTCCTCAACCACCAACTCCCCTTCGTTCTGGCGGGTGATTTTCATGGCAAACATCCTACGGATCACAGAAGCCAAAGGGAATGGCTTTTTTTAGGTCATTTTTGCCTCTTTCCCGACGGAATCCGCTCTTTACCCGGCCAATCGGCTGCCCTGCCACCCCTTCCGGAACCCAAGCGTCGCAATTTGCGTAAACGCTATCACGATGGAACGACCCTACACCTGGTCATGGGTTGACGATCAGGTCAGCCGAACGATCGCCGACTGGAACACCTGCGCCGTTGAGTCCGCCCTTCACGGCCCGCGGTACGACCCGCAGGAACAGCAAAAGCGTGAAAACGCCTACGACGACGCCCTGCGTACCGTCGAGCGCGAGTCGAAGCGCGCCTCCCGAAACCGCGCCCAGCGTCTCAACGCGCAAAAGCGAGTCATCGCCGTCTTTCCCCGGTTCGCCACCTTCGCCCTCGGCCTTGAAGACGATGCAGTTCACTTGCTTGCTGACGGCTTTCTGCCCATCGGAACGCAATTTGCCCAATGGGCCAAACGCTTCGATCCCACTTTGAGCATGGCCGATACCACCCAGGCATGCCGCAACGCCTGGACCGCCTGCGGATTGCAACCCCTTCTCGGCGATCGCATGCAGATCACGCCGTCGATACTCGGGTACAGCCTCCTCTATCCATACAGTGACAACTACCTTGATCAACAAAAAGCAACGACAGCACAGAAGCTCGACTTCAGCGCCCGTTTCCGCGACCGGCTTTGCGGCCTGCGGCACCCACCGGGCAACCGGCACGAAACAGCAGTCTGGGCAATGGTGCAATTGATCGAGGAACAATATCCTCGCCGCTACTATCCCCAGGTATTCGAGTCTCTTCTGGCAATTCACCGCGCACAGGAGTGCAGTATTGCGCAACTAAAAGGTTGCGGCTCTCTCGATGACGCAGAGCTGATAAAGATAAGCTTCGCCAAGGGAGGCACCTCCGTACTCGCCGACGCCTGCCTCTCGCACGGCTCGCTGGATGAAGAGCAGAATCAGTTCGCATTCGAGTGGGGAGTACTGCTGCAACTCGGCGATGATCTGCAGGACCTGCGGGATGACATGAGCTGCGGGTCAACCACGCTCTTTACGCGTGCGGCCGGCGCCCGCCTCCCGCTCGACAGCCTCCTCCTTCAGCTCTTGACCTTCAGCGAACAGGTCGCAACGCGCATGGATCGCTTGCCCGGCGGCTCTCCTATGTTCAAAGGTCTCCTGCGCATGAGCTGGCGGTCACTCATTCTGATGGCCGCCGCCAACACGCCCGAACTCTTCACGCCACGCTTTCTCGCTGATCTGGAAACCCGATCCCCGTTCCGCTTCGCCTTCCTGCGAGCGCGGCGCAAGAGACTATCCGGTCGAAGCGGTCTCTATAAGGTCCTCTTCGAGGCCTTCCTCGAAGCCGGTGAAGTCAGTTGGGAAGGCCTGCCACAACCCGAGCGCTGGCGCGAGTGCGCTCTCGCAGGCGACTTTAGTTCCACGACCGAAGCGGCCAACATGCGCAGTTCCTTTGCATAAGTCCGATAGCGCTTCTAAGTCTCGTCATCGCGAAACATGGGATGCGGAATCAGCTTGCGATAGTCTTCCTGGTGTGCCCCGTCGAGGCTGGCCTCAATAATCCGCAGGCCCAGGGGATCAAGGTCGGGCACCTGAAACTGCTTCAACTCCCGCGCAAAGAATTCGCGCCATTGCCGCGCGCCTTCTTCATAGACGTCCGGCCCGCCTTGTACCTGTTCTTCAATCCGCAAAAACGCACGCGGAATCATCGAACCTTCCACGCGCAGCTGATTGGGAATGTAGCCGAGCAGCGGGCACGTCGCTTCCACCACCTGGTCGCGGCCAAACTTCGCGCTCCCTCGCCGGGCAAGGTACTCACGCGCAATCCACTCCGCCATGAACCCCACCTTCCACGCGCCAATGTGCTGATTGGGAATGAGCACATACCGCGTCTCCGGCGTATCCACTATCTGCCGCAGCAGCAGGTTCGCCTGGTCCACGCGCCTGCCCGTGGCAAACGCCCAATACGAGCCCACACCCTCCGACTGCATCTCTTTGCTCTTCTGCGTCTGAATACTGGGATTCGCATGACCCCGCGGCGCCACCAGTCTCCATAGCCAGGCCAGCGCCGGGCTAAGCACATGAAGCATCGCCAGGATCCCATAAAGCTGGCTGTCTCGATGCGTCGCCGGGCACCGCACTCCGAAGCTGCGTACATCCACTGCCTTCGGCCCCGCCGCAATATCCTCGAGCATCCGGCGCGGCAAAATCACGCGCGGATTCGTACACATCTTGCCTGGCTCATCTTCCACGTGCTCCCACGTCAGACAAGTTCCGCCCGGCACAATGTAATGGTTTAGAAAAATCAACGGCTCAGGCGGATCGATGCACAGCCGCTCCAGGTTCGGCGCCGTGCCGTAGCTATGAATATGATCCACTCGCACAAACCACGCGTTCTC
>Ga0207691_10002488_pt1 | contig 18017 bp, 14 predicted proteins | sample KBSM13metaG_FD_184327 | JGI IMG/M metagenome (GOLD analysis project Ga0207691, IMG submission 184327) | Miscanthus rhizosphere microbial communities from Kellogg Biological Station, Michigan, USA - KBS M1-3 metaG (SPAdes) (version 2) | ecosystem: Host-associated > Plants > Roots > Rhizosphere >... | reverse complement strand
GTGAGTGCCAGGCGAAGCAGGACGCGCGCTTTCTGTGGGTTGTGTTCGAGCGACGCGACGAACCCCAGTTCGTCGTCGTTCAGCTCCACGTTGCGACCGACTCGCCCGGTGAGCACACGCGACGATCGCACGGAGATGATCCCTTTCTTCGCTTGCGCGGCGAGCGCCTTCACAGCCGGCTCCGTCATATTGCCGTTACCCACGCCCGCGATCACGAGCCCCTTGGCGCCGGCCGCCACCGCGGCGTCGATGAGCGCGCCGTCCATGTTCTCGTAGGCCATGATGATGTCGACACGCGGCAGGGTCGTGACACCGTCGAGCGAGAACTCCGAGTTCACGGTGTTCCGGCCCACCCCGCCGCGATAGAACTCGACTTCACCGTAGGCCACTGTGCCAATCAACCCTCGGACCGGCGACATGAACGTCTGCACGGCAGTCGTGCTGGTCTTGGTCAGCGAAGACGCGCCGTGGATCCAGTCGTTGACGACCACGAGCACGCCGCGCTCGGAGGCGTCCTTGTTCGCGGCGACCGCGACTGCGTTGAAGAAGTTGAGCGGACCATCTGCCGACAACGCTGTCGATGGACGCATCGCCGCAGTCAGCACGACAGGCTTCCTCGACTTCACGACGAGGTTGAGGAAGTAGGCCGTCTCTTCGATCGTGTCAGTCCCGTGGGTGATGACGATGCCGGCCACATCGGACATCGCCGCGAGCTCATTGACGCGTCGGGCCAGCTTGAGCCAGACCTCGTCGTTCATGTCCTGCGATCCGATATTGGAGATCTGCTCCCCCCGGAGCGTGGCGACCTTCTTCGCCTGAGGCACCGCGGCGAGCAACTGATCGACGCCGACCTGGCCCGACTTGTAGGCCGCCTGAACGTCGCTACCCGCAGCGCCCGCGATCGTGCCGCCCGTGGCGAGCACGACGACGGTGGGAAGCGGCTGTTGCGCACCGGTCCCACCGCTCGTCGCCAGAACGACGATCAAGACCAGGACTCCAGGCATCGTTTGTCGCTTCAACATGACTTCCTCCTGCCTCTCTACCGAGTGAGCATGACAATGACGGGGCCCCAGGCCGTCAAGAGGATGTTCCCGATGGCGTAGGGCACTGTGTATCCCAGAACAGGAAGCTTGCTTTGTGATTCGTCCTGGATCGCTCGCAGCGCGGCGGTTACGGTCCCCGCCCCGGCGCAGGCGCCACACAGGATCACCGGGTTCATCTTCAGGACGTGATATCCGAACAGCAGTGCGGCGACGTGCGGCACAACCGCGACGATGAACCCGACGACCAGCAGGCTCGGTCCGGTCTCGCGAAGGCCGGAAACAAACGTAGGCCCCGCCGTCAATCCGACCACGCCGATGAAGACGGCAAGGCCAACGGTGTCGAAGATCCAGAGCGCCGGTTCGGGAATCCTGCCGAACGTCGGATACACCGAGCGCAGCCAGCCGAAGACGAGGCCCATGATGAGCGCACCTCCGCTCGCCGTGAGCGAGAGGGGGATCCCTCCGACCTCAATCGTCAACAGCCCGAAGAGACCGCCGACGACGATGCCGAGACCGAGGAAGACGACATCCGACTCGCTGGATGGGCGCTCGATGTAGCCCACTGCGCTTCCGGCGCGCTCCACGTCCCTTTGTACGCCGGTGAGCCGGAGCAGGTCGCCGCGGTTGATGATCGTCTCCGCATCGAAGGGAATCTCTTCGCCGCCGCGGATCAACTTAACGAGGACGACGCCTCGCCCGTGTCGTTCCGCCAGGACGCCGAGCGATTGTTCCGCCACATCTCGCTTCGTCACAACCGCGTCGAGCGTTGCCATCGGAAAGTCGAGGAGCGCACGGTCCTCGACTTCTTCCCGGAGGGGCAGATGTCCGCTGAGCAGTACTCGCCGCCGGGCCGCGATCGCCACGACGTCTCCTGGCTGGAGAACTGTTTCCGGCCTGGCATCGAGGAGCGCGGCCCCGCGTCGAATGCGTTCCACGAAGACCCGCTCCGGCCTCGCGGCGCGCTCGAAATCGTCTAGGGTTCGACCCGCCGAGACATCGGCGAGGCGATAGGCACGAACGCTCCACTCCTTGTACGCCAGGTGCACACTTTGATCTGAGGTCCGATCCTCCGACGACACTTGCGTCGCCAGCTTCCGGCTCTCGGCCTTCAGGTCCACCCGGAGCAGGCGGGGAGCCAGGACCGACAGAAACCAGACGATGAATCCCGTCCCAACCAGGTAGCTGACCGCGTAGGCCACAGGGATGTTGTTCTTCAGCCTCGTCTTCTCCGCGTCCGGCAGATCGAGCCGATCGATCGTGTCGCTGGCCGTGCCGATGACGGTCGATTCGGTGAACGCCCCGGCCATGAGCCCCGCGGCCGTCCCGCTGTCATAGCCAAGTAGTCGCGCCGCCACGACAGTGGTGAGCAGACTCGTCACGCACAGCACGACCGTCAACGCGACCTGGGGTAGCGCACTTTTCCTCAGGCCCCGGAAAAATTGCGGTCCGACCTTATAGCCGGTGGCAAACAGGAAGAGCGCGAAGAAGACCGACTTGACCGTGGGATTAACGGTGATGTCGAGTTGTCCGATGAGCACGCCCGCGATCAACGTGCCGACAACGTTCCCCAGTTTGAAAGACCCGACGCGGATCCGGCCAATCACGAAACCTGCGGCCAGCGTCAGGAAGATCGCCAGCTCCGGGTTGTTTCGCAACGAGTTCAGCATGTAGACGACCATGGCTCACCCTCGCCCCGCGACCAGCATCAGCCAGGGCACGCCGACCACGAGGTACACGAGAAGACTGAATGCGGTGGAGATGGCACCGATCCGGTACAGCTCTCCCTGTGTCATGAAGCCGCTTCCTGCGAAGAGAAGGTTCGCGCTCGATCCTTGCGGAGTGATTCCGGAAAAGAAGTTGGTGGCGAACAGCAGCAGGAAGGCGAGAAGCGTCGCCGGCACACCGAGCCGTATGCCGACGTCGAGAAACACGCCGAAGAGCGCCAACAGATGAGCCGTCTGACTGACGAACAAATAGTGGAGCAGGACGTATGCGACGACGAGAGTGAAGCCGGTCGTGACCGGTGACAATCCGCCGAGGGCGGTCGCCAGGTTCTGGCCCAGGAATCCCATGAAGCCGAGCTCGTTGAGCTGACTGCTCAACGTGAAGAGCACGGCGAACCACAGGTAGATCGCGAGAACGTCTCCCTGCTTCGCGATGTCGTCCAGCGTCAGCGTGCCGCTCAGAAGCAGAATGCCAAGGCCGAGAAACGCCACCGCAGTCGGGTCGAGCCCGAGCGTGGCGGATGCGCCCCACAGCACCACCATCCCGACAAAGGTGCCCATCACGAGCTTCTCTTGAAGGCTCAGCGGCCCCAGCCGGGCGAGCTCTTTCTTTGCAGCGGCTGGCGCCTCCGGCGTGACGGTAACCTCGGGAGACATGAGCTTGTACAGAAGCAATGGCAGCAGAAGGATCGCCACCAGCGTTGGCAGCGAAGACGCCAGCAGCCACGAGCCGAAGCCAATCTCGACGCCGAACGGTCTCGCGATCTCGGCGCCGAGCGGGTTGGCAGCCATGGCCGTGAGCCACAGCGCAGACGAGATGCTCAAGCTTGCGATCCCCGAGTACATCAGAAAGCCACCGAGCCTTCGGCGAGACGGATCGCCTGGCCTGGCACCTGCTGCCTCGGCGAGCGAAAAAGCCAAGGGGAACAGAACACCGGCGCGAGCGGTGTTGCTTGGGAATGCTGGCGCGATGACGCCATCGACGAGGAACACGCTGTAGGACAGCCCCAGTGTGGACCGTCCGCACAGACTCACGACCGCATAGCCGATGCGCTGCCCCAGACCGCAGGTGACGACGGCGCGGGCGACCAGGAATGCGAGCACGATCAGAAGAATCGTTCCGTTGGCAAATCCGGAGTAGGCCTTCGCCGGTGACAGCGTGCCGGTGAGCACCGCTGCCGCCACGGCGAAGACGGAGGCCGTGAGAATGGGAAACACATTGGTGACCACTGAGACGATCGTCGCAGCGAAGACTGCAAAGAGATGCCACGCTGGTGCGGTGAGGCCTTCGGGGACGGGGGAAAACCAAATCGCGACGGCGAGCGCCACGATCGCTGCTCGGCCGATCACAACCCGTCGTCGCGAAGGCCCGGCCGTCACGGCGGCCCCGAGCCCAGGCGGAAGCGTCCCTTGAGATCCGCTGCCCGGCCCTGGAACGCGCCATCCTCTGTGCGGATCACGTATTGCCAGGTCAGCTCGTACTCGCCCGACATGCGTGCGTAGGGGCCGGAACCACCGGTGATCGTCCCGATCCAGCGCCGCCCTTTTTCAAGCGGCTCTCCTCTGATTTCGCTGAAGATCCGATCGCCGCGATCGTCTGTCCACACCGAACGCACCAGACGAACTGCGGCTCCGTCGTCGAAGCCGATCGCCTCGCCGCGGAATCCCCGACTCAATCCGCTGCCACCCGTCAGCACGAGTGAACCCGACAGACGGACAATGGACGCTGCGCGAACGCCCTCAGTCGGGATCGTCTCCTGCTGTCCTGTGGCGGACCAGCTTCCGGAGAAGGTGCGCTCGCCTTCGGTGGGCTGAGCACCCGTTGGCAAAGCCGGTAAGAGCAGTACGCAAATGGCGACGGCGGCACGGCTATGCAAAGCGGCCCTGTCCCGTCATGGCTGCGGGGTCGAGCACCTGGGCGATCTGCTCCTCGGTGAGGAGCTTCTTCGCGCGGATCAACTCCAGGATTCCGCTCCCGGTCAGCATGGCCTCCTTCGCAAGCTCGGTCGATCGGTCGTATCCGATGACAGGATTCAATGCGGTGACCGTCCCGATACTGTAGTCGACGTAGTGGCGACAGATCTCGGGGTTGGCGGTGATGCCGTCCACGCAGTGGACCCTCAGCGTGCGCGCCGCGTTGATGAACATCGTCTGCGCCTCGAAGATGCAGGCGGCGATGACCGGTTCGAAGACGTTCAATTGCAGCTGGCCGCCTTCGGCGGCCATCGATATCGTCAGGTCGCTGCCGATCACGCGGAAGCAGACCATGTTGACGACCTCCGGGATGACCGGATTGACCTTGCCCGGCATGATCGAAGAGCCCGGTTGCTTGGGAGGCAGATTGATCTCGCGCAGGCCGCAGCGCGGGCCCGACGACAGCAGCCGCAGATCGTTACAGACCTTCGAGAGCTTGATCGCCAGGCTCTTCATGCACGATGAGTAGAGGACGAAGGCCTGCGTGTCCTGTGTTGCCTCGATCAGATTCGTCGCGAGTTGAATCGGAAGGCCGGTAATCGCTGCGAGCTGCTGCGTACACTTTTCCGCGTAGCCGACCGGGGCGTTCAGTCCGGTGCCAATGGCCGTGGCTCCCATGTTGACCTCGCAGAGCACGGCCTGCTGGACTCGTTCGAGGGCGAGGATTTCGCCCGCTAACGTCTCGGCAAATGCTTCGAACTCCTGGCCGAGCGTCATTGGCACGGCGTCCTGCAGCTGTGTCCGTCCCATCTTCAGGATTGAAGCAAACTCCTTCCCCTTCGCACGGAAGGCGGCGATGAGCTCCTTCATCGCGGCGACGAGACGAATGTTGCCCAGTGCCATGCCGACGTGGAGCGCCGTTGGGTACGCGTCATTCGTGGACTGTGACGCGTTGACGTGATCGTGCGGGTCGCAGAACGCGTACTCGCCTTTCTGGTGACCCATCAGCTCGAGCGCGCGATTGGCGATGACCTCGTTGATGTTCATGTTCGTCGACGTGCCCGCGCCGCCCTGGAAGACATCGAGCTGGAACTGATCGTGAAGTTTCCCCTCGATCACTTCCTGACAGGCGCCCTCGATGCCTCGAAGGATGGTGCCGTCGAACTGTCCGCACGCGTGGTTCGCGCGCGCGGCCGCGAACTTCACCATTGCGAGCGCTTTGATCAGATCGGGATAGAGGCGGAGCTGGACGCCAGAAATGTGGAAGTTCTCGAGGCCACGCGCGGTCTGCACGCCGTAGTAGGCGTCGGCTGGCACGTCCTTCTCTCCCAGTAGATCGTGTTCGCGACGTGTTGATTGACTGGCCATCGCAATAACTCCTCAAGTGAAACGCGTACTGGGTGGTGACGTGGAGGTGGGGTGCGATCCTCAGACCCGTCGCACCTCTTCAGCGTAGTCGAGGCCACGAGATCCCCCGGGAAGGGTGAACACCACGTCGGGATTTTCCGTGGCGTGCTCGATTAATTCCGCCAGAGCCGAGAAGCGATGCGATCGAACCTGGCGGCGTAGATCGGTTTCGTTCTTCCAGGTCTCGGCGTAGCGAATCACGACCAGCGCGCCCATCTCCGTAGACACAGAGCACCCTGCGCAGCCCGGTGCCGCACGTGTCTGGAGCATCAACGACTGTAGTGCTGCGGTGATTGACTGTGCCTCCCCTGCAGGCACACGCCACCTCACCGTCATACCGACGGGTACGGATTCCATCCTCGCTTCTCTGGCATCGCGGCGAAATTCAGGAGTCCGGGGCGCTGCGACTGCAGAGCGCGTGCCATGAACTGAAAGATCAGCTGATCTCGACTCGACACGAGCCAGCAAAAGGCCGGTCTGTGGAAGCGAACCGTGGTCCGATGGCGCTCAGGCTCCGCCACGTTGGAGGGTCTCCATTATCTCGGAGTGCGCAGCCCACGACGTCACGCAACGTCCCACGGGGACAGACGTGGCGAGGCCTCCGGTCGTCCCCGCCCAATGGCCATCTGCCTGTGATTCTGAAGCAAACCTAACGTGGCATGACCCGTGCTGAAGCGATCGACATATGCCCGTGTCTGTCCGTCCGTCGAGCGAAGGACCGCGTGTGTGGCTTCGCCGGCGAATGAGCCTCCTGTCTGTTGTCGTGCTCGCCGTCGTGATGATGGCGTCGGGCGTAGCACAACAGCGACCCGATCCGCAGACCGCGGTGAACGACGCGTTCAACCAGTTCAGGACACTGAAGGAAGGTAAGAACGCGGACTACATTCCGGCGCTCGCCAAGGTCGATCCGAACTTGTTCGGCATTGCGCTCGTCACCGTGGACGGCAAGGTATTCACGGCGGGCGACGTGAAGACAGAGGTCTCGATCCAGTCGATCTCCAAGGTCTTCACGATGGCGCAGGTCATTGAGGAGCAGGGGCTCGAGTCGATCGAGAAGCGGATCGGCGTGGATGCGACCGGTGCGCGGTTCAACTCGATCATCGCCGTTGAAGGCGTGCGCACGGTGGTCGGAACCGGCGCGCCGGAGATGAATCCGCTGGTGAACCCGGGCGCGATCTCGGCGACCAGCATGGTGACCGGTGCCAACGCCGACGCCGTATGGGCGAAGATCATCGGCTTCCACAACGACTCGGCCGGCCGCACGTTGAGCGTGCTGCAGGACGTCTACAAGTCCGAGTCCGATACCAACCAGCGCAATCAGGCCATCGGCGCGCTCATGCTCGCTTACGGCTACATCAAGACCAACTGGCAGCAGGCCGTCGATCTCTACACACGTCAGTGCTCGATCGGCGTGAACGCGAGAGACCTTGCGACGATGGCGGCGATGCTGGCAGCGGGTGGAAAGAATCCGGTGACAGGAAAGCAGGTGATGGACGCTGCGAAGGTCCCCGGAGTGCTCGCCGTCATGGCCACTGCTGGCCTCTATGATGATTCGGGCAAATGGCTGTATCACACGGGACTGCCCGCCAAGAGCGGCGTAGGCGGCGGCCTCATTGCGGTGTCACCCGGCAAGTTCGGCATCGCCGTCGTGTCTCCGCCGCTCGATGACGCGGGCAATAGCGTTCGCGCGCAGCGGGCAATCGCCGCTGTTTCAAACGCCCTTGGGGGCAACCCGTTGGCACCAACGGCACGTTAGTGGAGGTTTCAATGTTGAAGAGAGTCATCGTCATAGCAGGGTTACTTGTCATGGCCGGAGTCGTTCCGGCGTTTGCGCAGAAGGTGGAAGTCAGCGGGTTCGTGGGCTGGTCCATCACCGACGGCGTCGATAGCGACCCGGTCCTCGCCGGCGACGGCAATATTTACGACACCGTTGAACCGGATGATGCCGCGATCTATGGATTCACCGTCGGCGCGCTCGTCGGCGAGGGCGCCGAAGTTGGCTTCAGGTGGGCACAGCAGCCAACGACTCTCCTCATCAAAGGAACGTCGGAGCGGGAAATCGGTGATATGAACATCACGTCGTACCACGGCTACTTCGCCTACAACTTTGGCGAAGTTGACGCTCCAATGCGACCCTTCGTGATGATTGGCCTCGGCGCGACGAACTACGGCTCCGTGGACGCGACCATCGCCGGAGTGAATCGAAGCCTCGGTGGCGAAACGCAGTTCTCGACCACGTGGGCCGCCGGCGTGAAGGTGCACGCTCGGGCCGTCGGTCTGCGCCTGGCTGCGGAATGGACTCCGACCTACATCAAGACGGATTCGGCGGGTTGGTGGTGCGATCCGTATTGGGGCTGCTACCTGGTGGGGAACTCCCAGTATTCCCATCAATTCCAGTTCAATGCCGGCGTGATATTCCGCTTCTAGACCTTCACTCGACGGCGTGTACAACGGGCCCGGCGGCTGGAGGTTCATCCTTCCAGCCGCTCTCAGTCGTGGCCGGCTCGAGTGCAAGACTGACCCACGAGAGCCTCGGCATCAATCTGCCCTCCCAGGTCGGTGGTACCCTCGGTCAGCGCCTCGTAAATACCAATCGCTCGCAGTTGGCGCTACCGGCCGGGTTGTCGGTCAACGACGAGCAGGGCGTTGACACGTCTTTCTCGCCGTGAACGTGTTTGATACTTTTGACAATACCTCCCAGCGTCGACTCCCACAGCAACGACGTTGGCGTCGTGCTTTCATTCGGCTTGACCTTCTAGCCTTCATTCGTGGTCTGCGAATCAAGGAAAGGGAATCAGATGGCAGCGAAGACCCGTTTCCACACAGCTCGGCAACTCATCGCCCTGGCGACCGCCGTCAGTCTGATGCTCCCGTCAGTTGGGATCGTGCTGGTCGCGCAGTCCTCGACGGCAAAGCCGCCGGCGACCACGCAGTCAACGGCGAAACCGCCGGCGCCCTCGACAGCGAAGCCTCCGGCCACGCCCGCGACGGCGAAGCCGCCAGCGACCCAGGCGTCAACGGCGAAGCCTCCGACACCTGCGCCGAGCGATGCCGTCGTCGATGGTGGATGGCCGCGTGCGTATTTGACGGCCGCGGGTGGGCAGCTGTTGATCTACCAGCCGCAGGTCGCGACGTGGGAGAGGCAGAAAGACATGCTGGCCTACTCGGCGGTGTCGTACGTGATGAAAGGCGCGACCCGGCCGGAGCTGGGCACCGTCACGCTCGAGGCCGACACTAACGTGGCGCTCGATGAGCGCCTCGTCAAGTTTACGAACATCCGCGTGACGGAATCGAGTTTTCCGAAGCTGTCACGGGAGCAGGTGCGCGACATCACGGACACGATCGTCGGCGGGATCCCCGACGCGGAGCGCGTCATCGCGCTCGACCGCGTGCTGGCCATGGTCGATAAGAGCCAGATCCGTCCGTCGAATGTCGAAGGCGTCAAGTCCGATCCCCCGACCATCTTCTACAGCACGTCGCCCGCCGTGCTCGTCAACATCGACGGCGATGCGATCTGGAGCCCGATCCCGTCGAACGATCTCAAGTACGCCGTCAACACCAACTGGGATCTCTTCGAGCACGAGCCGACGAAGACGTACTTCCTGCGCCATGAAAAGGTGTGGCTGAAGGCGTCCACGTTGAAGGGGCCGTGGACCGCTGCCGGCACCCTGCCCGGGAGCTTCTCGAAACTGCCTGCCGACGAGAACTGGAAAGACGTGAAGTCCGCATTGCCTGGAACGAAGACCTCCTCGGTCCCGGCGGTGTTCGTGAGCACAACTCCAGCCGAGATGATCCTTGTCCAGGGGGCGCCGATCTACACCACCGTGACGGGTGCGAGCCCGCTCATGTGGCTGCAGAACACCGAGTCCGACGTGTTCCGCGTCGGCAGCACCGGCGACGTGTACTACCTCGTCGCAGGGCGATGGTTTTCAGCCTCGAGTCTGCTCGGGCCGTGGACGTTTGCGACAGAGAAGCTGCCCGACGTCTTCAAAAAGATCCCGCTCGAGCACCCGCGTTCGCGTGTGCTGGCGTCGGTGCCGGGTACGCCAGAGGCCGCGGACGCCATTCTGCTCGCGCAGGTACCGCAGACCGCCCGCGTGAACAGGAAGCAGACTCAGGCCCCTGAGGTCACCTATCAAGGCGAACCGCAATTCGAGCCGATCCCGACGACGATGGTGTCGCGCGCAACGAATACCGACAAGGACATCATCAAGGTCGGCGATCTCTACTACATGTGCTTCCAGGGAGTCTGGTTCATGGCGCGCAGCGCCAACGGGCCATGGGAGGTCGCGACTTCCGTACCCGAAGCCATTTACAAGATCCCTGCAAGTTCTCCGTCGCACAACGTGACCTACGTGACCGTTGTGGAAGACGACGATGACGACGAGTGGGTGACGTATGCGGCGGTTGCCGGCTACACCGGGATGATGGTCGCGTATGGGTGTGTGGTCTGGGGCAGCGGATGGTATTACCCGCCCTACGTGGGATACGGCGGCTTCTATCCTGTCTACTATCCGTTCTATCCGACTTACGGATTCTCGGCTTGGTACAACCCATGGACCGGTGCGTACGGGCGGAGTGCTGCCGTGTACGGCCCGTACGGCGGCATGGGAGCGAGCGCGCGCTACAACCCGCGAACCGGCACGTATTCACGCAGCGCAGTGGCGTGGGGTCCGTATGGCGCGCGTGGAGTTGGCCAGGCGTACAACCCCCGTACAGGGGCGTATGGGCGCACGAGTCAGGGCAGCGGTGTCTACGGAAGCTGGGGCGCGACGTCGGTGCAGCGCGGGGACCAGTGGGCACAAACCGCGCGCGTGACCAACCGTGCGACGGGCACGACGACCCGCGTGACGCAGGGAAGCGGCGGTGGTGAAGCGATTACCAGGAGAGGACCAGGGGCCGACTCAGGGGTTGTTCGAACCGGAAGTGGCGACGTCTATGCCGGCCGGGATGGTAATGTGTATCGTCGAGACGAGGGTGGCGGCTGGTCCAAGTACGACAACGGGTCGTGGGGCTCGGCGGAGCGCCCGACGCCGTCAGGCGATCGCGCCACGGCCGGGACGACGGACCGCGGAACGACACCCCGATCGGGTGACACCGTCGGTCAATTGGACCGTGACTCCGCGGCGCGCTCGGAAGGCAGTACGCGGACGCGCGACTACGGCTCAGTGCGAAGCTCGGGCGGCAGTACGCCCCGGAGCGGAGGCACCTATCGTCCAAGCGGTGGAGGATTTCGAGGTGGTGGAGGGCGACGCCGGTAGATGAAGACATCCTGGTCATGTGTGCTCGCATGCTTGTGTTTCTTGGCGTTTGTGAGGCCGGCGGCCGCACAGGATCAACCCGAACCAGCCACGCGCGCGGGTCAGATCGAGCAGGAGCAGAAGGCAAAGGTCGTTCGTCCGCACCAGCCCGGTACGGCGGAGAGGTTGCTCGAATACGCTGAGGGAACGCTCACGACCGGAAGCGGATTTCATCCGTTTTTCATCAGCGCATATGCCGGCGGCGGGTTCACCCTCGGCGCCGGCTACCTGAAATACGTCAGCCCGTACAACACGCTCGATGTTCGCGGCAGCCTGACGTTCAACGGATACAAACGCATCGAAGCGGAGTTCATCGCCCCCGAATTCTTCGGGCGGACGACGCGGCTCTCGATTCTCGGCGGGTGGCGTGATGCGACCGAGGTCGCCTTCTATGGCATCGGTACCGATTCATCGAAGGACAACCGGGTCAACTACAGCTTCGAGCAGCCGTACGCCTCCACGCTGCTGACGGTTCGACCGCTGCATCGTGTGTTGCTGGTGTCTGCAGGTGTCGAGGTGTCACAGTGGCAGTCGGGGCCGGCAGGTGGGCGATATCCGTCGATCGACACGGTCTATACACCGGCTACGCTACCCGGGCTCGGCGCGCAACCGACGTACGTCCATACGCAGGGGACGCTCGGGTTGGACTCCCGGCTCTCGGAGGATTACGCGCGCCGTGGAGCGTTCTACGCCGTCACGTTCCACGACTATGCCGACACCGATTCCGAGTTCGGATTCAAGCGGATCCAGTACGAAGGGATTCAGCACATTCCGATCCTGCGCGACACGTGGGTGCTCTCGCTGAGGGGCCGCGTCGAGACGACGTCGATCAAGGGTGACGAGGAGATCCCGTATTTCATGCTGCCGTCACTGGGCAGCGGCTCGACACTGCGCGCCTTTTCCAGCTGGCGCTTCCGCGATCGCAACAGCATGCTGCTGCAGGGTGAGTGGCGCGTGATGGTGAGCCGCCCGCTGGACCTGGCCCTCTTCTACGACACAGGCAAGGTGACGGCGCACACGAGCGACCTGTCCTTCGACGGGCTCAAGAGCAACTTCGGCGTGGGCGTTCGATTTCACGGCCCCCTGACCACGCCACTGCGAATCGAGATAGCTCACGGCAATGAAGGACTGAACATCGTCTTTAGTTCGTCGTCCGCATTCTGAGGCCCGCCAGGTCATGTCACTTTCCCGCATCCGTTCAGCGTCAATCGGCTGCCTCGCGCTGATTCTTGTTCTGGCGATTGCGCCCGTGTTCACGGCCGGGCCGAAGTTCTATCCGGACGATCCGCTGCAGCGCGAGCCGGAGAGCCGCGATGCGTCGGGCGCGAAGTCCTCGGACATCGGTCTCATATATGAGATAGCGATGAACCTGTTCGCTGTGCCGCATCTCAAGCCGTCGAACACGCGCGCGCACAACGCCAATACCGTGGACGAAGTTCCTGACTCCAGCTGGTTTACCAATCGCATCGGCCGCATGCCCCTTCGTGCCGAGGATCTCGCGCGCGGTCCCAATGTCGATCGCCCGCCTGCACCCGAGCGATGGCTGATCGTGGCCGAGAAGGGGAGAGGCGCCAAACCCGGCTTTACGGCCCAGGATGCCAACGGCGACACGTGGTTCGTTCAGTTCGACGACAAGGACCGTCACCAAGCGTCCACCGGTGCTGTCGAAGTGGCGACCAAGATTTTCTGGGCGCTGGGTTACAACCAGGTGCAGACGTTCATCACCACTGTCGATCCCAGGCGAGTCGAGTTCGATCCGAAGGCCATGGTCAGGCGTCCCTCTGGTGAGCGAACGCCCTTCGTCAGGAAGGATCTCGAGGATCTGCTCGACCGCGCGCAGCCAAGTCCCGACGGCACCTATCGCGTCGTCGCTGGACGCCGTCTGACTGGTGAAGTCCTTGGAGGCTTTCGCTACTCTGGCACGCGCCCCGACGATCCAAACGATGTCGTTCCTCACGAGCATCGGCGCGAGCTGAGAGCGCTCCGTGTTTTCGGCGCGTGGACCAACCTCACTGACCTGAAGGCGGGCAACACGCTCGACACGCTCGTCAAGGAGAACGGCCGTCAAGTCGTCAAGCACTATCTGCAGGACGTCGGATCGACCTTCGGCACGGCGAACGGCGTGCACGACTGGGACATCGGCTGGGAGCACTTCTACGAAGGTGGCGCGGCGGCGAAGCGTTTCTTGTCGCTCGGGTTTGCGTTGAGCCCATGGCAGACGGTTCCGTACATGGAGTACGAGTCCGTCGGCAAGTTCGAAGGCGACCGCTTCGATCCCAGAACCTGGAAGCCGCAAACGGCTACGCCGGCCTACATGGAGATGCGAGCGGACGACGCGTTCTGGGCGGCGCAGCGGGTGATGGCCTTTACAGACGACCTGATCCGCGCCGCTGTGCGCGCCGGTCAGTACAGCGATGCTGCGGCTGAGGCCCATCTCGCGTCGGTATTGATCAAGCGTCGCGACAAGATCGGCCGCACGTATCTTCCCGCGATCAACCCCATCGTCGATCCTCGGCTCGATGGCACCGGCGCGCTGACGTTCGACAACGCGGCCGTACGTGCCGGCTTTGCCGAAGCACCCGCGAAGTACCGCGCCGTGTGGTCACGCTTCGACAACGCGGCGGGCACCAGCCAGCGAATCACGGAGACTGAGAGCGCGACGACGTCGATGACGGCGCCTCGCGATCTGCCGAACGCAGCGGGTAGTTTCATCCAGATCGACATTTCTGCTGAGAGCGCCGCGAATCCGTCATGGCGCGAGCCCGTTCGTGTGTACTTCCGTCGCGCTGCTTCGGGATGGACGCTCGTCGGTCTCGAGCGCATGCCCTGAGACCCGTCTGTTTGCAGCCTGACGGCTTGAACGATATCAACTCCCAACTCCCAATCTCCCAACTCTCAACTCCCAATCTCCAACTCCCAACTCCCAAACAAGCTCGATTAATTGAGAGTTGGGGATTTGGGCGTTGGGAGTTGACGTGCCTCGCCATATAGACTCGGCTGGTGGCCGCGCGCGTCAAAGCCCGCTTCATCCAGCCGATGTTGCTGCTCTCCACCGATCGGCTCCCTGACGATCCGGCGAAGTGGGAATACCAGCTCAAACTCGACGGCTATCGCGCGATCGCGTTCAAGAGCAACGACACGATTCAGTTACGGTCTCGTAACGACAATGATTTCGCGAAACGGTATCCGGCCGTCGTCCGAGGCCTCGCGAAGCTGCCCAACGATACGGTGATCGACGGCGAGATCGTCGCGCTCGACGACGACGGCAGGCCATCGTTCAACGCGCTGCAGAATTCGAATGGGTCGCGAACATCGATCGTCTACTACGTCTTCGACGTGATCGTGCTCGCAGGTCGCGACGTCAGTTCAGAGCCGCTCAGCACGCGTCGCGCCCTGCTCGAGGAAAAGGTCCTGCCCCCGCTCAGTGAGCCGGTGCGCTACACCGGCGTCCTCGACGCGAGCCTCCGCGACTTGATCCATGCCGTGAAGACACAGGGGTTCGAAGGCCTAGTCGCGAAGCGCCGCAACAGCCGCTACGAACCTGGTCAGCGGTCGGGCGCATGGATGAAGATGCGGATCAACCGCGGCCAGGAGCTCGTCATCGGCGGCTACACGATCGGCACACGGACGTTCGACGCGCTGATCGTCGGCTACTACGAAGGCGATCGGCTGCTGTACGCGTCACGCACACGCAACGGATTCACGCCCGCGTTGCGCCAGCAGTTGTTCAGGAAGTTTCGCGCGCTCGAAGTCCCCGACTGTCCGTTCGTCAACCTACCCGAGGCGAAGAGCGGCCGATGGGGACAGGGACTGACCAGGGAGAAGATGGCAGACTGTCGTTGGCTGAAGCCGGTGCTGGTGGGGCAGTTCGAGTTCGTCGAATGGACGGCCGACAATCATCTCCGCCACACCAAGTTCGTTGCCTTGCGCGAGGACAAGCCCGCGCGCCAGATCCGTCGCGAGTAGCGGTCAGTATCGACATTCGCGACCGAAGGGAGCTACTTGATGTGGGGGCCCATGTGCTCGCTGGACCTCTCGTTCTCGTTGCAGATGAACTCGAACAATTCGGTCCCGAGCATCAGACGCGCGTTGGTCGTCACCGTCCACGGCTTGGTGTAGTAGGTCGGGTCGGTGATGGTGAGCTCGATCTCCAGCCGCCCGAAGTTCGGACGCCGGAACTTCTCGACCACCGTCAGCTTGTCACTGGTGGGAAGACCGCCGTGATCCAGCCATTGCCTGCCGTTCAGGCCGCGGGTCTCGACGACGAGCGTGTCGCCCTCCCAGCGTCCTTTCGAATAGCCCAACCAGCTCGGATTCAGGTCCTCTGCGAAGTCGCGGTTGTCCAGATGGACCTGCCGCCACAGGTTGAATGCCTCGTACACGAGGACGACGAGCTTGTCGGTCTGCACGATCTTGAACGGCACGGGAGCCGAGTTGATCTTCGGGACTCCTTGCGGCAGGCACTGCGCGTCCGGCTCGGTGTATCCGAGCGTGCCGTCCTCACGCGACTTGTGAATCTTGCGCGCCTCGTCGGTCATCGGCACGTTCTCGATGCCGATGTCGGCGGCGAGGTTCCGGAAGTACCGCATGTTGGGCTGGTAGATTCCTGACAGATCCGGCTTGTCGCCGCTCGTTCGTGGCGCCGCTGCCGACATGTTCGGCTTGCCATCGGCGCCCACCGGAACGCCGTCCGTCGGCAGATTGCGCCACTGTGCGTGAGCAGAGATGGAGAGCAGCAACGTGCCCATTGCCGCGATTCCCACACGTTTCCCCCATATTCCCCGGTTCGTGTTGCCTCGTCCTGTCATGATTTGCATCGTTCGGATTGTCCGTATACCCGAGAAAAGGGTCAACTACCTAAACACGTCACCGGGCAGCATAGGCTTTGCTGAAGCCGTTCCGACCATTCGTGATGGTGAACGTCCCGTCCGGCGCGATCGAAGCGCGAATCCAGTGGCCTTTGCATTCGGCCGATTCCTCGAAGTTCGCGATCATGTCTTCCGAGGTATTCGAAGCCTTGTCCTTCTCGAGCAGCGAGAGGTGGCCCTGCCAGATACCTTCGATTCCTGGCGTCTTCGCGATTCGCTGATAGTGCTGTGTCAACGGCGTGGGTGAGCCTGCTGGTGGGCCACCCAGACCCTTGCGCGGTCCGTTGTTGACGATGACGACTTGAGGTCTGATCGCGTAGAGAAGACCGGGCGCTCCCGCACCATCGAGCGCGCCGTGACGTCCAGCCTGCCAGATGGTCACCTGCCCGATCCGGTTGACGGGGCAAGCGAGTTCCATTTCCTTTTCCCAATCGAGATCGGCGAGATCGAGAAACCTGAACTTTCCATACGTGAAGAGAGAACCGACCATGAACTGGTTCTCTGGACCTTCTGCCGGCTTGTTGTCGGCAGTCGCACAGAGGGCGTTGGGTCCACCGCCGGCGAGCGGCTTCGTCATCAGCTGACCGTTCGACGCGACGACGTCGATCTGAACGCCCTTCATCGGAATCGTATCGCCGGCCTTGAGGATGGTTCGCTTCGATGCGCAGGCCGCGAGGTAGATGTCGCGCCACCGCTGATTGGCGGGTTCGATGAAGTCGCCGCGATCGAAGCAGCGGCCGATCGGCACGAGCTTGGCGAGTTCCTGAAGGCCACCGGCGTGATCCGCATGGAAGTGGCTGAGCACGAAGTAATCAATCTTCGCCAGCCCAGCCTGCTTGACGACGTCTGCGATCCGTTTGCCGTCGCGCCCGTCCACTTCCCAGCCCGCGTCGTAGAGCAGCGATTCTCCCGAAGGAGACACGACCAGGGTTGCGGCGCCGCCCTCGACGTCGATCCAATAGATATCGAGCGTGCGTCGTTGGGCGCTCGGCAACGCCGTGCACAGCAGAACGAGCAGAATGACAGCGAGCGATCTCGGTGGACGCATGACACCTCCTGCGTGCAGCCTCTTCTATCACTCTCGGGTCCGGCTTGCTACGCCCGGCTCATGCGCAGCGTCAGTGAATCTACGGATTCGGATTCTCCTTACAGACGTGAAGGTGGTGTTGGGTGTACGGTTTTTGGGCGGAAATTCGTTCCATCAGAAGACGTCCCAATCGCGAGGCAGGTATGCCATCGAACGAGCACACGGCTATCGGAACGATTTCAGACATCACGAAGAACCTCGAGCGTGTGGAAGCCGGATCGCCGTCGCTCTCCGTGGCGCTGCCGTCGCTCTCGCCAGGCACGCATATCACCGTCCACACGAGAAACACGTGCTACCGCATGGAAGTAATGGATGGGTCGGCAAGACGCGTGATGATCAGCGGCGGATTGCTGTTTCCGCAGGGCGACGAAGTGGAAGTGATCGGCGCGACCGATGACGAAGGCGTGCGTGTGGGATGGATCGTCGAAGGCTTTCAAATCGAACTTTCCACCGCTCGCGGCCCCGTACTTACATCGATTGTCGAATCGCTCTCAGTGCGACAGCGCGAGGGCTAGCGCAACCAGAGCCACTACCAGCGCAGATACGCTGGTCATCATTACAGCCGGGAGCGTCAGCGCAGAAAGCTGATGCTGTCCACGCTTCAGTTCATTGACGAGTTCCGTCGCCGGCGAAGTGTTTTCCATCAGTGACTGCTTCATCACTCGCTTCGCAGC
>Ga0207691_10002486_pt1 | contig 18025 bp, 15 predicted proteins | sample KBSM13metaG_FD_184327 | JGI IMG/M metagenome (GOLD analysis project Ga0207691, IMG submission 184327) | Miscanthus rhizosphere microbial communities from Kellogg Biological Station, Michigan, USA - KBS M1-3 metaG (SPAdes) (version 2) | ecosystem: Host-associated > Plants > Roots > Rhizosphere >... | reverse complement strand
GACTACTCCCCCTCGGACCGGGCGCTGCGCATTGAAACGTCTGTCGTTGTGCCGCGGCGCGGCAGTGGTTGTGCCGCGGCGCGGCAGTGGTTGTGCCGCGGCGCGGCCGCGGCGGGGCCGGGGCGGCGCGGCGGCGGATCGCCGTCGGGGCTGTATCGCGTATTTCATTGCGCGGGTTTAGAGTCAAGATATGCAGTCATCGCACCACGATTCGGGTTTCACGGTCCGGTTGGCTGACCCCGACGCCGGACGTACAGGCGCCGGTTCCGGCCCCGCCGGCGCGCCTCTGGCCGGGTCGCCTGCCGCCGTCCAGGGAAAGACCTTCCGGCAGCGCCGCAGGAACCGGCACGGCCGGGGCCTTCGCGGCGAGCTCATACTGCCCACCCTGCCCGGCTACCGGACCCGCTCCGACCGCTTCGATGACTTCGTCCTGGACTCGGCCCAGCGGCTGCACGATATCTGGGGCAAGCCGCTCGACGGCGTCCGCTTCGCCGTTGACGAGATCCCCCCGGGCCTGGAGCAGCTCGTGGCGGACCGCACGCCCGCGCCGATGGGCGCTTTCACTGCTGCCACGGCCGAGGACGGTCCGGTCATCACGCTGTACCGCCGGGTGGTGGAGCAGGTGTGCGGAACCCGGGACGAACTCCAGGACCTCGTGCACGACGTCGTCGTGGAATACACGGCCGAGATGCTCGGCGTACCCCCGGAGTCCCTCGACCCCGTCTATCGCCGCCGGTACTAGCCCGAGCCTGCTTCCGACCTGCCCCGGGCCTAGTAGCCCAGCGTGACGGGGACCTGCCGTTGTCCTGCCGCTTCCGGTGCCAGCGCCACCGCGGAAATGTCCTGCCGGCCGTCCCGCGCCAGAACAAGTGCCCCGTATGCCGGATCTCCGGCGGCGGACACCACATAGCCCACGAGCGGCGAGCCGCCCACGTCAGCGGGGATCTTGATGGACACGGTGGTTCCGCCGGCAATGTCGGCGGTGCCCGCGGTCCGGATCTTGCCGTCCGCAGTGATCGGCGTGTAGGTCACGGTCGCCCGGCCGGCGGGGGCACCGAGAACGAGCTGCCGGTCGCCCGCGCGCGGAACCGCGACGATGTGCTGGCTGCCCAGCCGGGCCGAGGCGGCGGAAAACGCGATGTCCGCCGCGTCCCCGGCCTGCAGTCCCCGCGTGAGCCGGGCAGTGGCCGCGAACGAGACATCCGAGCTCGCCGCCACGGTGTAGGTCCCGGCCGGGACCCCGGCCAGGGAAACTTCCGTGACCGCGCCGGCCTTCGCCGTCACCACGCCGCCCCCGGGCAGCGCCTTCTGGCCGTCGGGACCATACAGCTTGATCTCGACCACGGCGTCGGTGGCCCCCGGCACGGCGACTTCGAGGGCCGGTCCGGCGTCGGCGAAGCCGGGCTTTGCCTTGAGCGCGGCCAGTGCCGCGGGATCCTGGATGTCGAGACCGGCGGCCACCTGGCTGACGGACGGGGCGGTGCCGGGGGTGATGAAGTCGACGCCGCCGGGAGTGAGGCCGCGGAGCACGCTTTGCTGGATCACGGCAGCCACCGGGCCGCCGGTGCTGCGAACCCGCACGCCGAGCCGTTCCTGTCCCGGCGCGAGCCCGGCCAGGATGATGGAGCGGGAGCTGCCGGGCGCCACCAGCAGGCCGCGGCTTCCGGGAGCCTGGATCGGGCCTTCGGAGCCGAAGAGGTCCAGGCTCACGGTCGCCGGCGTGCTGGAGGCATTGGTCAGGTTCAGGACTGCCGACCGGCCGAGCGCCGTGTTGGCGCCGACCAGCCAGAGATCGTTGCCGGGCTGCTGGCACGCGGCGGCCGCGGAACCCTGGAGGTCGCCGTCCTCGGCCGTGTAGCTCAGGACGGCGCCGGCAGCCGCCTGGTGGTTGTTTTGGGCATCGGCGCTGAGGACGCTGATGTTGTCCACCTCGCGCTGGGGCAGGACGCCGGCGACCAGCACGGGCGTGCGGGCCGGGGGCGCGGAAGCTGCGGGCGCGGAAGCTGTGGGCGCGGCGCCCGGCGCGATTTCGGCGAGGGGGGCACCTTTGAGCGGGGCGAGCCGGCTGCCGGGGATGATGCCGGCGCTTGAGCCGAGCACGGCGGCGCTGACGGCTGTCTTCGCCGTGGCGGATTCCGGACTGAACTGGGGGTCGGTGCCCACGGGGGTCCCCTCAAGCAGCCGGGCCGGGCCCGGGCAGACCCCGACGCTGCTGCCGGCCGGAACCGCGGCGACCGGGGCCTCGAGCTGCCTGCTGGCGGGGTTCTGGGGCGTCAGCGACGCCGCCGATACCAGGCCGCCGCCCGCGGCAACGAGGGCGACCGCGGAGAGGATGCCGCCGATCACTCCGGCCCGCGGCAGGCGCCCCTTCCGCGGCGACGGACCCGTCGCGGCTTCCGTTTGGGTTTCTTTTTCGTTGTCGCCCTTAGACATGCTGAGGTTCCTTACGCAGGGAGGCTTCGTCCCTGGACAGGCCGGTGTTGGACCGGCGGGCAGGCATGGGCACGGCGAGGAGGACGGTCAGCCCGATCATCACGGCCTGCGCAATCCCGATCAGGACCGCCCACGGCGCTTCGTAACGGATGCTCAACTGGCCGCCCTGGGCCGGCAGGGTGAAGGCCTGCGACCATCCCGACGTCGTTGAGGTCAGGCGGCGCCCGTCAAGCCAGGCGCTCCAGCCCGGATCGGCCCGCTCGGCGAGCACCACCAGGCGGCCCTCGGGACCGGCCGGGACCGTGCCGGCCGCCGAGACTTCTTCGGAAGGAAGCAGTCCGATGGCGGCGCCGCTGCCGTCCACTACCCGGACCCGGTGCGCGACGTCGGAGTCCGTGATGCCGGGCCGGTCCAGCGGGCTGACCCGCCAGAGCCAGCCCGTCCCCGTCTGGCCGACGGCGGCAAGTCCGGGAACTGCGTCCATGCGGCTGGCCGTCAATTCGGAGGCTGAATCGGCAACCCGGAGCACGACAAAGCCGACGCCGAGCCGCTCGAGGTCCTCCCGCGGATCCACGCCTTCGCCGGCGACGATGGTGGCCACGACGTTCCGGAGCGATCCGGCGACGGCGTCGTCGTCGCGGACCGTCTCCTGGCCCGGCGCTCCCAGGATGCCGCGGGCGGCGGCGATCGTTGAGAGTGCGTCCAGGGTTGTCCCGGCTCCGCGCATCAGTGTTGCGTCGAAGCTTCCGTCCTCGTTGCTGGCAATCAGGAGCGTCCTGGACTGTTCCGGGCCCTCGCCGCGGTCAACCGCCGTGGCGGGCAGCGTGCGGGCCTGGGCAGGCTGGACGAGCCTCGGGGTCCCGAGACCGGAGTGTCCCGCGGTGGCTGCCGGTGCCTGTGTTGGTGTCTGCGACGTAGGCTGCAGCAGGTTTTGTGCGGTCCACACGGTGAACCCGGCCAGGGGGGCGGCCAGCAGCAGGACCATGGATGCCGCGGCCGTGCCGCGGATCAGGACCTTCCGTGCCAGCCCGGTACCGGCGGTCCGGTCGGCGGCGTCCAGGAGCCCTTCGGCTCCGATCAGGGCAGCGCCCAGGAACGCGAACGCGGCCGCCGAAACGGCGGGGCCGGGGAACGGCGTGACCAGGACCTCGGCGCTGGCGCCGGAGGCGACATGCCCGGCGAGCCAGCCGCCGGCCAGCATCAGGACGGCCACGGCCCACAGGCCCCGTGCCGTCCGGGTGCGTCCGGCCAGCACAAGCCGGCGCGGCATGAAGAGTGCGGCCAGGGCCAGCAGCAGCACCGGCAGCCCGAACAGCAAGGCCAGCAGCAGTGCCCACGGCAGACCGGCCGGCCCGGCGGAACCGGCGGCGGACCCGCCGAAGGCGGTGAGCCCGGTGAGTCCGGCGCCGGCGTCGAAGTTCAGTGGCTGCCCCAGGGCCTGTTGCCACAGTGGGGCGGCGTCGAAACCGAGCGGCAGGCCCGGGTCGGCCAGGAGCGCCCGCGGCCGGTCCAGGACCGAGAAGGCGAAGGGCAGGAACAGTGCCAGGCTGGGCAGGAGCGCCCACCACACCGTGCGGCCGCGCCGGCCCAACAGCACGCCGCAGAGGGCCACGACGGCCATCGACGGCAGCAGCAGCGAGGGCGCCGCGGCGGTGACTACGGCCAGGGCGAGGCCCGCGGCGGCCGCAGCCGTCCACGACGGCGTCCCGTTGACGCCGGGACGGGCGGCCGGCCTGGGGATGAGCCGTCCCTGTCCCGGGGCCGGGACGGCATGGATGCCGCGGCCCGCGGCCGTGCCGGTCGCGCGGAGCAGCGCCAGGACGACCACCGGGATCATGACGTGCGCGACCAAGGCGCCGAGCCGGCCCTGGTTCAGGGACACCTGGAGTGCCGGCGCCGCGGCCCACAGCAGGGCGGCCGCAAGGCGCAGCCTCCGGCGGGCAGTCAGGGCGCCGGCAGCGAACCACGCGCCCAGCGCAGACAGCGGCATGGCGAGGATCAACAACCAGCCCACGCCGCCGTTGGCATCGCCGGCACCGAGCACACCGAGCACCCACAGCAGGTAGCCAAAGGGGTCGCCGTGGCCCGGAAGGCCCGCGCCCAGACTGATCCACCAGGTGGAGGCATGGTTCCAGATTTCGGCGAGGCGCAGTGAGACGGGGATCAGCGCGCCGCCGGAGACGGCCGGGGCCCGGAACAGGCTAAGCAACCCTGTCAGGGAGACCGCCAGGGTCAGGAGTATGGCCAGCACCGCACCGCTGCCCACCCACCCGCGGTCCGGGGTGGCGATGGCGGCGAAGTCGTCGGTGTTCCCGGTGGGCTGCTCGGCCAGCGGACCGGCACCTGTCAATTCGCTGCCGAAGTCGTCGGCGCCGAGCGCCTCAATCAGGGAGCGCCGGTGCGCCCAGACCTCACGGCGCGGCGTCTGCAGTCCCTTCATGACGGAGCGCCGGATCCGGCGGGTCCGCGCGGCATTGCGGCGTCCGCGGACCACCGCCGCCGGGCGGCCCAGTGCGGCAAAGGTCGCCAGCAGTTGGGAGAACCCGTGCCCCGGGTCCTTGACCGCAATGCTCAGGACGAGTTTGAAGAGGCTGCCCAGGAGGGCGCCGGCCGCGTGCAGCGGGACTTTCCAGCCGGCCGCGTGCTTGAGCCGCAGGTGCACCTGTGCCTTGCGTGCGGCCGTCGCGTTGCCAAGGGCGTGGGGACGGTGCGAGACATGGAACATCCGGGCGCTGGGGACCACCACCACGCGGTGCCCGGCGAGGCGGTTGCGCCAGCAGAAGTCGACGTCGTCGCCGCTTCCGGGCAGGGCCGGATCGAAGCCCCGGAGCTCCTCCCAGATGTCGCGGCGGACCAGCATGCCGGCGGAATTGACCGCAAAGGTATCGCTGCGGCCGTCGTACTGGCCCTGGTCGAGCTCGTCGGCGTCGATCAGCGTCAGCCGCTCGGCCCAGCGGCTCGTGGAGAGCCCGACGTCGATCAGCCGCCGCTCGGCATGCCAGTCCAGCTGCTTGCAGCCTGCCACCGTGACCGACGGCGCCCGCTCGACCGCACGGAGGAGTTCGGCCAGGGCCTCGGGTGCCGGTGCGGCGTCGTCGTGCAGCAGCCAGATCCAGTCGGTGCCCGGCGCCGTGGCGGCGGAGCCCTCCGCAGGCCACGGCGCCAGGGCCTTGAGCCCGGCCATGACGGCTCCGCCCATGCCGGACCTGGGCTGGTCGAAGACTGTGACGTTGGCCTTGCCCAGTTCCTGTTCAAGGAGGGCGGCAGAGTGGTCGCGGGATCCGGTGTCGACACCGATCACGGCGTCGGCGGGCCGTGTTTGGGCCGCCAGCGCCGCAAGGGTCCTGGGGAGAAAATCACCGCCGTCGTGGGAGACCACGACGGCGGTGACTCGTACTTCTTGAAGAATTAGACTGCTCGCTTCCTAAGCCGGCGCCGCTCGCGCTCGGAGAGGCCTCCCCAGATCCCGAAGCGCTCGTCGTTGGACAAGGCGTACTCGAGGCACTGGGAACGCACGTTGCAGGCGCCGCAGACTTTCTTGGCGTCGCGGGTGGAGCCGCCCTTTTCGGGGAAGAAGGCTTCGGGATCAGTCTGGGCGCACAGGGCATCGGTCTGCCAGCCGAGCTCGCCCTCGTCGTCGAAGTCCTGCCGGGACGGCAGTCCGATCCAGACTGGCTGCCCGGCAGTGCCGGAACCGGGCGAATGGAGCTCCATCGGCGGGTCGAGGGGATCGGTGTCATGATCCGGGCCGGACAGGAGCTCGTCGTGCGCTGCGAGGAAGGCCGTGGCGGCCTCCTGCAGGGAATCCTTGGTGTGTTCGTTATAGCGGTCAGCTGCGTCCGGATCCGCCGGATCTACGTACCAGTCAGTCGGCACGCCGCGTGACCGGTATTTCGCCGTGGCCTGGCCGGCAACTACGGCATCTTCATGGATACGCTCTGCTAGCCCCATGGCGTCCCCCTCCTGATTTGCAGCCACTGCAAGACCCCCTTGGACACTCGGTTGAGTGCCGGTTTTTGTGCAGTGGCTTTAGATAACTAATTACACGCGTGTAAGTATCCGGGAGTCAAGCCACGGCGGAGATAATAATCAACTTGATACACAAAGTGGAGGCACGCCACGCCCGGAATTTTTTCGCCTCTCCCGCGAGAACCCGCGGAATAATCAGGGTACTGAGCACTTTTGGGGCTTTTCATTGAATTTTCGGGAAATTTTCCCGCGCCCTGCGCGGACCCCGCCGAACGCGGGGGCCGCCGGGGTGACGGACGTCACGGAGCCGGGGGCTGATTGGCCGTGACAACAGCCGTGGCAAGATGAGGGCATGAGCATTCCGGCAATCGACCTGATGACAGCGCTGCGCTCCGGCCAGGCCACGGCGCCCCGGCTGACCTGGTACGGCCCCGATGCGGAACGGGTTGAGCTCTCTGGCCGCGTGCTGGACAACTGGGTCGCGAAGACTTCCAACCTGCTGCAGGACGAACTCGACGCCGAACCGGGCATGCGGCTGCGCCTGGACCTGCCCGCGCACTGGAAGTCGGTGATCCTGGCCCTCGCGGCCTGGCAGCTTGGCATGGAAGTGGTCTTCGACGACGCGGAGGCGGACCTGCTGGCCACCGCGGACCCGGGTCCGGGCGCTGCCGCGGGCGGGTTCGACGCCGTCCTGGCCGTGTCGTTGCCGGCACTGGCCATGCGGTGGACGGGTGAACTGCCCAGCGGCGTCCTCGACTATGCCGCCGAGGTCCGCTCCCACGGCGACATTTTCATGCCCCACGTGGATCCGGAGGCGGAACGTCTCGCCGTCCGCACCTCCGACGGCGCAGTCCATGCACACGGGGCGCTCCTGGACGGTTTTGCCACGGCCCAGGACCCCGGACTGCGGCTGCTGGTTCCGGCGGCCGACGGCCTCGAAACCGTCCTTGCGCAGTCATTGGGAACCTGGAAGGCCGACGGTTCCGTGGTCCTGGTGCACCCCGAGGTAGAGGTGACCGGCAAACTGCGGGACGCCGAGCGCATCAGCGGGCGCTGATCCCCTGGCACTGACTTCCGGGAGGGCGGTTCCTTAGGCCGGCGGGCCGGGCAATTCGGGATCGTTGACGGATTCCCTGACGGCCGACGTGGCAACGGGCTGGGAGTGCGGGTGCCGTTCGATGATCTCGTGGTCGTGCGAGAACTCCGGCTCTGCGTCGAGTTCCTGGTTGAACACCAGGAAGCGGTAGGCAAAGAACCGGACCACGGTCGCGACCAGGATGCCGACCACCCCGGCCAGGAAGAGCATGTTCTTGTCGGTGACTCCCATGCCGTACTTCGCGACGGCGGTCAGGCCGGTGGAGATGCCGATGCCGATCCCGTTGATGATGAGGAACATCACGAACTCGCGCAGCACGTTGGCCTGCCGGCGGTGCCGGAACGTCCAAAAACGGTTCGCAACCCAGGAAAAGACCGTCGCCACGCTGGCCCCGAAGAAGCGGGCCTTGGCCTCGCTGTCGGTCATGGGACCGTGCATCAGGTAAAACGTCAGTCCGTTGTCGATGACGAACGCGATGCCGCCGACGGCACCGAACTTGGCCACTTCGCGCCAGAACAGCGAGGCAAGCCCGCGCATGCGCTCGTTAAGTGTAGTAATCATGACCCTCCGTGGCCTTCTGGAACTGTCGGCCATTGGGCCAAACGCCCATTTTAGCGCCGTTTCCCGGGAGTCCGCCCGCAGCGGCCGCTCAGACGGCTCCCTGCGCACCCGGCGGCGGGCGCCGGGCGCGCGGGTGCGAAACCCCCGTCCCGGCACGGTTCCCGCGCTTGCCAATCCCCAAAAGCCGGGTTCCCGTGAGGTTTTCGGTAGGCTGGGACTTGTGACTTTTCCTGTAATCGGTGTTGTTGGCGGCGGCCAGCTTGCCCGCATGATGGCCCCTGCCGCGACCGCCCTGGGCTTTGAGCTCCGTGTTCTCGCCGAAGGCGAGGACGTCTCCGCAGTCTCTGCCGTGGCTAACGCCCCGGTCGGCGACTACAAGGACCTGGAGCATCTGCTCGAGTTCTCCCGCGGCCTCGACGTCCTGACCTTCGACCACGAACACGTCCCCACGGCGCACCTGCGGTCCTTGATCGATGCCGGCGTGAACGTCCATCCCGGCCCGGATGCCCTGGTCAACGCCCAGGACAAACTGGTGATGCGCGCCGCGATCGACCGGCTCGAGCTTCCGAACCCCACGTGGGCCTCCGTCGCCAATGTCGCGGACCTCGTCGCCTTCGGCGAGCAGACCGGCTGGCCGGTGGTGTTGAAAATGCCCCGCGGCGGCTACGACGGCAAGGGCGTGCGCATCGTTTCCTCGGCCGAGGACGCGGCGGCCTCCGCCGACTGGTTCGAGGCCATGTCCCCCCTGCTGGCCGAAGCCAAGGTGGAATTCAGCCGCGAGCTCTCGGCCATGGTCGCGAGGACGCCGGACGGTGAAACACGGGCCTGGCCGGTGGTGCACACCATCCAGGTGGACGGGGTGTGCGATGAAGTCATTGCCCCGGCCCTGGACATCTCCGTCGATGTTGCCGCAGCCGCGGAAAACGCCGCGGTCCGGATCGCCGGCGAACTCGGCGTGACCGGTGTCATGGCCGTCGAACTCTTCGAGACCCCGGGCGTGGGCGCAGGCTTCCTGATCAATGAACTCGCCATGCGCCCGCACAATACCGGGCACTGGACCCAGGACGGCTCGGTGACCAGCCAGTTCGAGCAGCACCTGCGGGCCATCCTGAACCTGCCCCTGGGCGCCACTGACCTGCTGGGGCCCGTCGTGGTGATGAAGAACTTCCTCGGCGGCGCCAACCAGGACCTCTATTCCGCCTTCCCCGCCGCCCTCGCGAGCGAGCCGGCCGCGAAGGTGCACTGCTACGGCAAGGCCGTCCGGCCCGGCCGGAAGATCGGCCACGTCAACCTGGTCGGGACCTCAGCCGCCGACGTCGACTCCGTGCGGCAGCGGGCCACCACCGTGGCCGACATCATCCGGAACGGCCGGGCCCACGCCGGCGCAAGGCCGGCAACCTCCGAGGAGACCGCATGAGCACCGCAGCCAGCCCCAAAGCCAACGAAGCGGGAACCCCCCTCGCCGGCACCCGCGCGGACACCCCGCTCGTGGGCCTCGTCATGGGCTCGGATTCGGACTGGCCGGTCATGGAAGCCGCCGCCGAAGCCCTCGCCGAGTTTGGAATCCCGTTCGAGGCCGACGTCGTCTCGGCCCACCGGATGCCCACGGAGATGATCCGCTACGGCCAGAGCGCCCACGAGCGCGGTCTTCGCCTGATCATTGCCGGCGCCGGCGGCGCCGCGCATCTTCCCGGCATGCTGGCCTCGGTCACTCCCCTGCCGGTGATCGGCGTCCCCGTGCCGTTGAAGACCCTGGACGGCATGGATTCCCTGCTGTCCATCGTGCAGATGCCGGCAGGCGTTCCGGTCGCCACCGTCTCGATCGGCGGCGCGCGCAACGCCGGCCTCCTGGCCGTGCGCATACTGGCCTCGGGCACGGATGAACTGGCAGTCCAGCTCCGGGCGGACCTCCTGGAGTTCGCCCAGGAGCTGAATGACGTCGCAACCCGGAAGGGCGCGAACCTGCGGCACAAGGTCAGCGAAGTGTTCGCCGCCGGAAACGTCACCCCGCGTAGCGGCAATTAAGGCAGCCATTAGGAATCCCGGCATGAGCAGCAGCTACGCCCCCACACACCGCCCTGAGCAGTCCGGGCGGGCACTGGGCGATCCGGTCCGGCACCCCTCCGGCGCCCCGTCCCCGGTGCTCACCAAGCGGGCGTTCGTCCTGATCCTCATGACGCTGCTGGTTCCCGGCAGCGCCCAAACCGTCGCGGGCAACCGCCGGCTTGGCCGGGCCGCGCTGCGCGTGACCTTTACGGTCTGGGCGCTGGCCCTGCTGGCCGTACTGCTCCTGCTCGTGTCCCGCTCCACGCTGATCAACCTCCTCACCGGCACGGTGCCTTCGCTCTTGCTGGTGCTCGGCTTCGCCTGCCTGGCCATCGGCTGGGCCGCCCTGTTCCTGAACACCTTGCGGCTGATCCGGCCCGGGATGCTGGCGCCCAGGATCCGTCCCGCGGTGGTGCTGGCGCTCGTGCTGGCCATGATCCTCAGCAGCGGATCCCTGGGCTACGCGGCCTATCTGCTCAATGTCAGCCGCAACGCCATCGGCAGCATCTTCTCCGGCTCCGGCCCCACCCTTGAGCCGTCCGAGGGCCGGTACAACTTCCTGATGATGGGCGGCGACGCCGGAGCGGACCGCACGGGCCGCCGGCCGGACAGCCTCTCGGTGATCAGCGTCGATGCCAAGACCGGCAGCACGGCGATCATCTCCGTGCCCCGCAACCTCCAGAACGCCCAGTTCAGCGCGGAGTCGCCGATGCGCCAGGTGTACCCGGATGGCTACAACTGCGGCGACGAATGCCTGATCAACGCGATCAACACCGAGGTCACCAACCAGCACCAGGACCTCTATCCCGGGGTGGCCGACCCCGGGGCGCAGGCCACCCTCGAAGCGGTGTCAGGAACGCTGGGCATCAAGGTCCAGGCCTACGTGCTCGTGGACATGGACGGTTTTTCCAAGCTCATCGACGCCATGGGCGGCATCCGGATCAAGGCCGGCGGCTGGGTCCCCATCAGCGGGCCGATGGTGGATGAGGCCAACGGCATCCACGGCATGCCGGACGGCTGGATTCCGGCCGGAGACCAGACGCTCGACGGCTTCCACGCCCTCTGGTACGGCCGGTCCCGGGAATTCGTGGACGACTATGCCCGCATCCAGCGCCAGCAGTGCGTGCAGCAGGCGATGCTGAAGCAGCTCGACCCGGCAAAACTGCTGGCCAAGTTTGAGGACATCGCCAAGGCCGGCACCAAGGTGGTCGAGTCGAACATCTCCTCCGGCCAGCTCGGCAGTTTCGTGGACCTGGCCATGAAGGCCAAGGGACAGGACGTCAGCCGCCTGACCATCGGTCCGCCGGACTTCGACGCCGCCTTCTCCACGTCCCCGGACTTCGACGTCATCCACGCGCGGGTGGCCAAACTGCTGGCCAGCCCGTCCGCCGGCGCCGCAGCTGATGACCACGCCGTTGACGATGCGGTCCTGCAGCCCGGAACGGCCGCCGGGCCGGTCTCCGCCGCCGGCCCCGTCCCGGCCACCGATCCCCCGCCCGCGCCGTCGGACTTCACCCCCGTGACCACCACGCCGGACGGCGAGCCGATCACCGAAGAGATGCTGAACCAGTTCAAGCGCAACGGCGACGAGCAGTCGATCCGCGACCTCGTCGCCACCAACGGACAGTGCGCACCGCTCTAACCCCGGCAGCAGCCTTGAGCGCAGCAGTGCGACCACATTTCTTTGACGAGACATTTCATTGATCAGACAGGGACCAGGCCATGTACGAACTTGAGAACGTCCTCCGGCCCTACGCCTGGGGCTCCCCGACGGCCATCGCGGGGCTGCTGGGCAGGCCGGCTTCCGGCGGTCCCGAAGCGGAGCTTTGGATCGGCGCCCACCCGGACTCCCCGTCCGTCGCGCTGACGCCGGCGCCCGGCGGTGCCGGCCGGCACGCACCCGCAGCGAACGACGGCGGACGGCTGCCACTGGATGCCCTGATCGCCGAGGATCCGGAACATTGCCTGGGCAGCGCGAGCGTGACCGCTTTCGGTCCGCGCCTGCCGTTTCTGCTCAAGGTCCTCGCGGCCGAGGCGCCCTTGTCCCTGCAGGTGCACCCGACGCTCACCCAGGCCCGGGAGGGCTTCGCGCGCGAGGAAGCCGCCGGCGTCGACCCCGCCGCGACGGAGCGCAACTACAAGGACGATAACCACAAGCCCGAAATGATCTTCGCGCTGACTCCGTTCGAGGCCCTCTGCGGGTTCCGGCCGGCCGCGGAATCCCGTGCGGTCTTCCAGCATCTGGCGGCGTGCTTCGAGCTCGCCGGGCTGGAGCTGCCGCCGCTGGTCCCGCTGCTGCTCGAGGACCTGGCGCAGCCGGACGAACCCGCGGCCCTGCGCGCCGCCTTCGAACGCCTCATCACCGGCGGCGGGGACGTCGCCGAGGCGACGGCGACGATCATCGCGGCCCTCGTCTCCGGTGCCCCGATGGCCGGGCACGAGGCGGCACTGTCCACCGCGGTGAGCCTGAACGGCCGGTACCCCGGAGATCCGGGCGTGCTGATTTCCCTGCTGCTGAACCGGATCTCCCTCGCCCCCGGTGAGGCCGTGTACCTCCCGGCCGGCAATGTCCATGCCTACCTGCACGGCCTCGGCATCGAGGTCATGGCGTCCTCGGACAACGTGCTCCGCGGCGGGCTCACGCCGAAATTCGTCGACGTGCCGGAACTGCTGAAGACCGTGGCGTTCGAGGCCGTCGCCGTGCCCATGCTCCCCGCCGAGACCACCATGCTGGGCCAGGAACTCTTCCGGCCGCCGTTCCGGGAATTCCAGCTGCAGCGAATTGTTGTGGCGCCCGGCGCGGAGCCCGTCCCGCTGGCGCAGTCCGGTGCCGCCGTCGTCATCGTCACCCACGGCTCCGTCCGCCTCGACTCCCCCAAGGGCGAGCTGCGGCTGGAACGGGGCGCCAGTGCCTTCCTGCCCGCCGCCGAGGCACCGGTCAACGTCCACGCCGTCTCCGGCGCCACCGGCCCCGCCCTGGCATTTGCCGTCACCACCGCATTGGAAGCCTGACACCATGGATTATTTCCTGCAGAGCCCGCAGTGGGCACAGTTCCAGCGTTCGCTGGGACGCACCGTCCACGAACAGTCCGGGCCCGGGTGGCGCTTCCTCGCGGTCGAGGAATCCAATCCGGCCGGCAAACTGCTGTACTCCCCGTACGGCCCGGTCGCCGAGTCACTGGCAGCCTTCGACGCCGCGCTGGCGGCCCTGACGGACCTCGCCCGGAGCAGCGGGGCCGTGTTTGTCCGGGTTGAGCCGGTCACCGCAGGCTTCACCGCCGCCGAGGCCGACTCGGTACTCCGTAGCCGCGGCCTGCAGCCGGCGCCGGCCAGCCAGCAGCCCGAGCTCAGCTGGATTGTGGACCTCGACCGGGATTTCAAGGAAGTCCTGGCGGATATGAAGCCGGCGAACCGGAACTTGTTCCGCAACATCCACAAGAAGGGCGTGACGTTCCGCTCCAGCCAGGACCCGGCAGAGATCGCCGTCCTCCTGGAGTTCTTGCACATGACGGCCGCGCGCAACGGCTTCAAGCCGCAAAGCGACGAGTACCTGACCCAGGTGGCCCTCTCGCTGATGCCGGCCGGCGCGGCGACGCTGTTCATCGCGGAGCTCGACGGCCACCCCATCGCCGCAGCCCTGGCCTACGACTCGGCCGACACCCGGACCTACGCGCACGCCGCCCTGGACGACACCCACCGCAAGCTCAGCGCGGGCATCCCCCTGCTTGTCACCCTGATCGCGGACGCCCAGGCGAAGGGCCTGAAGCACGTGGATCTCTGGGGCGTGGCGCCGGAGGACCAGCCCGACCACAAATGGGCCGGGTTCACGGCGTTCAAGAAGTCGTTCGGCGGCCGCGGGATCGCGTATCCCGGAACGTGGGACCTGCCGGTCCGGAAGGTCCGCTACGGCAGCTACCAGCTGGCCCGCAAAGGCGCCCAGCTCGCGAAGAAGCTGCGCGCCCGGTCCCGGGCCCTCGCTAACCGCTAAGGGCCCAGCAGGCGGCACCGGCTACCGGGTCACCCCGGCCAGCCGGGCCGCCGTGTCCCGGTGGCCGGTGTTGGTGGCGGGCGTTAGTTGGCCGTGATGGCGTGCCGCTGGGCGTCGTAGGCGCTGGCCACCATCTGGTCCACGGAGTGCCGCATCTTCCAGTCGAGATCGCGGGCAGCCAGCGTGCCGTCGGCCACGATCCGGTCCGGATCCCCCGCCCGCCGCGGACCGATTTCGGGTTCGAAATCGATCCCCGTGACGTCGGCCATCGCCGTCATGATCTGGCGCACGGACAGCCCGTCCCCGGATCCGAGGTTGTACACCCGCTCCAGCGGCTTGCCCGCCTCGAGCGCCTGGGCGGCGGCCACATGCGAGGTGGCCAGGTCGGCCACGTGCACGTAGTCGCGCACGCAGGTGCCGTCCGGCGTGTTGTAGTCGATGCCGTTGATGCGCGGCGTCTTACCGGCCGTGAGCGCCCGCAGCACGATCGGGAAAAGGTTATGGGGGCTGGTGTCGTAAAGCTCGGGCGCACCTGAGCCGACCACATTGAAGTACCGCAGCGAGGTGTGGTTCAGGCCCCGGGCCCGGCCCTGGTCACGGATCAGCCACTCGCCGATGAGTTTGCTCTCGCCGTAGGGCGATTCCGGGTTGGTGGGCGTCGCTTCGGTGACGATGTCGCCGGTGGGCGTGCCGTAGGTGGCCGCGGACGAGGAGAACACCAGTTTGTCGACGCCGCTGAGCTCCATGGCCTTGAGCAGTTGCGCGGTGCCCGTGACGTTCTGTTCATAGGTCAGCAGCGGCTCCTGGACGGAAACCCCGGCGTACTTGAAACCGGCCAGGTGGATCACCCCGGTCACCGCGTGCTCCCGCAGCGTGCGGGCCACGAGGTCGGCGTCGAGGATGCTGCCATGGATGAACGGCACATCGGCCGGCACGAACTCACGGTGCCCGCTGGAGAGGGAATCAATCACCACCGGCTGGATCCGGGCACCGCGCAAAGCGGAAACCACATGAGAACCGATATATCCTGCACCGCCAGTTACGAGCCACGTCATGGCTCCACCCTATCTAATCCCACGGGCCCCGGCCGCCCCACCGCAATAGACATCATCATGCACCTGGTTTAAGACGACGAATCCCGGACCGCGGAGGCGGCCCGGGATTCGCTGTGCTCTATCGTGCAGTTCAGTGTTGCCGTTCAGGTGCTAGCTCCTGCGGGCGTAGCCTTCCCACTTGCTGGCCTGGTGTTCGCCGTCGACAAAGCGGATCGTGCCGGACTTGGAGCGCATCACGATGGACTGGGTGAGGACCTTGTCCTTGGAGTAGCGGACGCCCTTGAGGAGGTCGCCGTCGGTGATGCCGGTGGCCGCGAAGTAGCAGTTGTCGCTGGAGACGAGGTCGTTGGTCGAGAGCACGCGCTCCAGATCGTGGCCGGCGTCGATCGCCTTCTGCTTCTCTTCGTCGCTCGTGGGCCACAGGCGGCCCTGGATGACGCCGCCGAGGGACTTGATGGCGCACGCCGCGACGATGCCTTCCGGGGTTCCGCCGATGCCCATGAGGGCGTCGACTCCGGTGCCGGCACGCGCAGCGGCGATGGCCCCCGCGACGTCGCCGTCCATGATGAACTTCGTGCGGGCGCCGGCTTCGCGGATTTCCTCCACGAGGGGGCGGTGCCGGTCGCGGTCCAGGATCATGACGTTGAGCTGGTTGACCTTGACGCCCTTGGCCTTGGCGATCAGGTGCAGGTTCTGCTTGACCGGCAGGCGCAGGTCCACCATGTCGGCCGCTTCCGGGCCGGTGACGAGCTTTTCCATGTAGAACACGGCGGAGGGATCGAACATGGAGCCGCGTTCGGCCACGGCCAGGACCGCCAGGGCATTGTTGATGCCAAGGGCAGTCAGCCGGGTTCCGTCGATGGGGTCGACGGCGACGTCGCACTCGGGCCCGGTGCCGTCACCGACGTGCTCGCCGTTGAACAGCATCGGGGCTTCGTCCTTCTCGCCCTCACCGATGACAACGACGCCGTTGAAGTGCACGGTCTGCAGGAAGGAGCGCATGGCGTCCACGGCGGCGCCGTCGGCCTTGTTCTTGTCGCCGAAACCCACCCAGTGGCCGCCGGCGATGGCCGCGGCTTCCGTGACGCGGACAAGTTCCAGCGCGAGGTTGCGGTCAGGCTCATCGATCCCGACGGCGAGCGAGGGGGAAAGCGTGGAGTACTTCTGGGACATGGGCGCTGGTGTCACGTGAACCTCTTCTTCGAGTGGCGGTCGTTGAACCCGTACGGCCAGGATCGATCCGTCGCGGTGATTCGTCTGATATTGATCATAGTCGGGGCGGGCCCGCAAGGTCATGGGATGTCCGGCGCGTGACGCACTTCACCGTCGGAGGGGCCGCTGCGCCGCGAATGTGAGATCGGCCCGGACATGCGCGACTATAGAGGGGTGAGTGAATTGCAGGACGCTTCCCCCGCCGCCCCCGGTTCGCCGGCTGGCAGCTCCCCCGCGGCAGGCCCGGACCCTTCCGGACAGCCCCCCGTGAAGCCCGTCATCGCCGCCGCGGCGGCCAAACGCGCCAACGCCTCCGTGATGGGCATGATCATCGCCCTGGTGGTGAGCATCGCCGCGTTCCTGCCGATCGTCCTCATGAATCCTTCTCCGAAGACCGACGGTTACCGGCCCAACGTCAATGTCAGCGCCACCGCGCAGAACGCGGCGGGTGTGGCGGGATTCACACCCGTGGCGGCCGATACCGGCGACACATTCCGCGCCAACTACGCCCGTTGGGAGTCCGGCGCCGGCAGCGGCGTCCCCGCCTGGGAAGTCGGCTACCTGACGCCCAAGGAATCCTTCATCGCCCTCGTGCAGACCCGCACGGCCAACCCCACCTGGCTCCTGCAGCAGACCAAGAACGCTCCCGTGACCGGCACCCGCAACGCCGGCGGCCGCGACTGGGAACTGCGCGACACCGGCAAGGGCGAGAAATCCATGGTGCTGACTGATCGCGGCACCACCGTCATCCTCTCCGGATCCGCGACGCTGGAGGAGTTCTCCGCCCTGGCCACCGCCGTGGTGAAGTCACTCGAAAGCAATCCGCCCGCCGGGGCATCGTCCAGCACGCCAGGCGCAACAGTTTCACCTTCGGCCAGCCCTTCACCGTAAAGTGGCCACGTGGCTACTTATCTGACTCCCGCACTCGCCTGGCAGCGTCTCCGTGAAGGCAACAAGCGTTTTGTCGCCGGCACGTCATCACACCCCAACCAGGACGCGTCGCGACGCTCGTCGCTGGTTGAAAACCAGCACCCCTTCGCGGTGATCTTCGGTTGCGCCGACTCCAGGCTTGCCGCCGAAATCATCTTCGACCTCGGCCTCGGGGACGCCTTTGTGGTCCGCACCGCCGGCCAGGTGATCGACGACGCCGTGCTTGGCTCGCTGGAATACAGCGTCAGCGAACTGGACGTCCCTCTGATCGTCGTCCTGGGGCACGACAGTTGTGGTGCTGTCACCGCAACTAAGAACGCCGTGGAAACCGGCCAGATGCCGGTCGGTTTCATCCGCAGCCTGGTGGAGCGGATCACCCCGTCCGTGTTGACCTCGCTGCGTAACAATCAGACCGACGTCAACGACATGGTGGTCGAGAACGTCAAGCAGACCTCGCAGCGGCTGGTGGACAGTTCCCGGGTGATTTCGGGCGCAGTCGACAGCGGCCGCACCGCCGTGATCGGCCTCGCCTACAGCTTGGCTGACGGCCGGGCCGATCTCGTTTCCAGCATCGGCAGGCTGTAAACCCCGGCGCCCGGCCGTCGCAGCCTGCTCACGGTTTTCGGTGGGACTCCTACTCCCAATAAGCTAGCCCCATGACTTCCACAGATGAGTTGAACACCGAAGAGTTCCGCATTGAACACGACACGATGGGCGAAGTCCGCGTTCCCGTGA
>Ga0207691_10002480_pt1 | contig 18050 bp, 15 predicted proteins | sample KBSM13metaG_FD_184327 | JGI IMG/M metagenome (GOLD analysis project Ga0207691, IMG submission 184327) | Miscanthus rhizosphere microbial communities from Kellogg Biological Station, Michigan, USA - KBS M1-3 metaG (SPAdes) (version 2) | ecosystem: Host-associated > Plants > Roots > Rhizosphere >... | reverse complement strand
AATAATTGACGTGATAGGTATAGAGCCGCTCAGCTGACCGTGAAAGGACGGTAGCATAATCAAGCGCACAGGGGTCCCCACACACCTCGTCCGGTGCCGCCTCGCAATCGGAATTCTCCCAATCACAATTAGTAGAACCGTTCATCCGGTAATCCTCGTTATTCCAGCAAACGCCGAGCGCCTGACCAGCGGTTGGCCTAAGCGCCGCATCCGCATCCGCGAGCAAACTCCATGCAGTCGAATCGTCGGCATCCGCTTCATAAGGAGTTGTCGCGGACACATTGTTGCGCTGTACGATATATCGGTTCCCATACAGGGTTGAGGCCATGTTATCGACCGTCTTAGGCAAGTAAGTTCCAGGATCCTCTCCAACCGGAACGTACGGCGCATCAAGGTCTGGACCGTTACCGGAAACGGCGGACGCAATGTATTGATTCGGAAACGCCGCCATCGCCACATCGATTAAACCATCTCTGCGCGCGACGATGGTGAAAACCTTTCCTTTCTTATGCTTACGGAGAGATTTGTTGAGGGTCACTTGCGTCGGGCTGATCCAAGTAACAATACGAGTCTTTGCTTGGTAGCCCGGTCCCGCAACAGAGCAACCAACATCGGCTTGGGTAAAAGTCGCGGATAGTGAACTAAGCGTGGTAGTGTTACTGACCACGCCATCGGCAAACGTTGCATCGCCTTGATGGATTGCAGCGTCGATCATTTTCTGGGTGGTATAGCCGGCTCCGGGCACCGGATTACCAGGTTGGTTTTGCCAATGCTGCACCTGCGACGGTGAACCGGCATTATCGTGCGGAATACTCCAATCTTCAGTTTTAGAATTGGCATACGACACGACAAAGACTTTAAGCGCGCTCTCGTTAGTCAGATTCGCACCGGCCATTGCTATGAGGGCCTTTTTCTTGGCCAGGTAAGTCTGTTGCCAAAAGACGGGGATGCATTTGGGGCCGCCATCGTCGAAGGCGTAAGTCGTTCCAGGGTCAGCCGTAGTGGAGGCGGGATTCTCTTTCATAGCTACGAAGACCCAGTCTGGTGTCTTCCCGCCGTTTGTGACCGAGCCACCCATCGAAGGAATTCGAAGCAAGGCGCTCTTGTTGTTATTCGCGATGGCTTCGATGTCGGCTTGTACCGTGCTCCAGGTAAATATGCCGTCGGCTGACTCGATGGTGTTCCAGTCTTCCTGAAGGCTGATCATATCAACGACGGAACTGGTCATGATGGTGTCATTTCGGAGCGCTTTGTTTCCGTCGGTGTTAATGATTGAAACCCCCCGAGGAGGAGTCGGAGGGAGCTCAGCAAAGACGGTCAAAGACGCCGCCCACAAAATGAGCGGAGTAAGGGCGCGAATCGCGGGATTCCGCGGCGGGCACTTCACTGAAGGGAACCCAGCGCAATGCGCCGATTGGAGGGAACAGGGATTTTGCATCGTGTTTGGTCGTGTTGCGTCTCCTTTTCTACCAGAGCTCTTTCGAGCAAAGCAAGGAAATTATTGGCGCATCGATGTTTACAGCGGACCCTGCACTCATATTCGAACGTTTTCTGCTTTCGGTCATCTAATGCTTTCGATTCCTGTTTTACACCGGCACTCATTCGATTGATCTTCCGGCTCTTTTCCTGATGCACCGAATTCGTTTTCTCATTTGCGCCCTCGCGCTTTTTGCAGTGGCGCACACCGACGCCCAGCCAAACGGCCAGATCCAAAACAGTCTTGTCCGCATCACTTCGACCGAGGTGGAACCGGATTATCGCGCCCCGTGGAATTCGGGGTCGATCGGGCGCGGGGTTGGCGCCGGATTCGTGATCGACGGCCAGCGCATCCTGACGAATGCCCATGTCGTGAGCAACAGCCGCTATCTGACGGTTGAGCGCGAAAACGACCCGAACAAATATCCCGCGAGCATCCAATTCGTTGCGCACGATTGCGACCTCGCACTCCTGCAGGTGGCGGAGCCGAATTTCTGGAAAAACATGAAGCCGCTGGGTTTCGGCGCCATCCCCACCCTCGAATCAACCGTCTCCGCTTACGGTTATCCGATCGGAGGCGAGCGCATGTCGGTCACGACAGGAATAGTTTCGCGGATTGATTTTAATCTCTACACGCACTCCGGGATCGATTCGCATCTCGCGGTGCAAATCAGCGCGCAGATTAACCCTGGCAACAGCGGCGGTCCGGTTATGCAAAACGGGAAGGTCGTGGGAGTCGCCTTTCAGGGCTACACCGGCGATGTGGCCCAGGGAGTCGCCTACATGATTCCGACCCCAGTCATTCACCGGTTCCTGAAGGACATTGAAGATGGGCACTACGACCGCTACGTCGATCTCGGCATCACTTATTCGAAGCTGCAAAATCCGGCCCAGCGTCATTTCCTCGGCTTGGAAGATGACGATCGTGGTATCCTCGTCAGCACGGTGATTGATGCCGGCCCTTGCGGGAAAGTCTTGCAGAAGGGCGACGTCCTTCTTTCGATCGACGGTCATCCGATCGCGAGCGATGCCTTCGTCGATTACGAGGGAGGGCGCGTGCAAATGCCCGAGGTGGTCGAGCGAAAGTTCAAAGGCGACACCGTCAAACTCGATCTCGTACGAAACAAACAGCCAATGAGTGTCGACATCAAGCTCGGCTCGGTCTGGCCTTATTTCATGCAGGGTCACAACTACGACACTCGACCGCGCTATGTGGTTTACGGCGGTCTCATTTTCCAACCCATGTCGCTCGACCTTCTTGAGGCCTACCGCATCAGCGATCTGCGCGTGCGTCACGCCTTCGATTTTTTCGTGAGCGAGCAAATCTACCGCGAACATCCCGAAGTTATTATTCTGACGAATATTTTGCCGGACCCGATCAACACCTATGTGAGCGCATTCCGATCAGCGATTGTCGACGAGATTAACGGCCAAAAAATCAAGACGCTTCAGGATTTAGCGCGAGCCTTCGAGCAACCGGCTGATCGTTTTGTCGTGAAAATGATCGGTGACGGACCTCCGCTCGTGCTGGACCCGAAAAAGGTGGAGGAAGCCCGGGAACGAATTAAGACGCGCTACAACGTTGTCGTGGAACAAAATCTCGACGAGCAACCGCCCGCCAAGGCGCCTGTTGCCACCGCAGAAAAATGAACATCCGCACGCTTCTAGTTTTTTTCATCACAGCTTTGGCGACTTCCACGATGGTTGCCGCGAAGAAACCTGCAGCGGTTCAAAAATTGCCGCCGAGCATTCAGGGAGTCGTTCAGGCCAAGGAAGTCTCGTTGGTGCGGGTGAACGTCACTGGCCAGCCGTTCGATTACTTTCGACCCTGGCAAAAAAAAGCGCCGTTTTCGAAGCGCGCTCTCGGCGCCGTCCTTCCACACGATCGAGTGCTCGTGACGGCAGATCTGGTGCAGAACCAAAATTATGTCGAGCTTGAGCGCGCCGAATCCGGCGACAAAACAGCGGCCAATGTCGCTGTGGTCGATTACGAGGCGAATCTCGCCCTCCTCGAGCCGATCGATAAGAAGTTTCTGAACGGGCTGCAGCCGCTGGAGCTCGCCCTCGACACGGTGGTAGGTGATCGTCTCAATGCCTGGCAATTGGAAGCGAGCGGAACTCTGGTTGTAACGGAAGGAATCGTCACCACGATCGGAGTGACGCGCTATCCCGCCGATGTCGGAGATTTCCTCACCTATCGGCTGAGCATTCCAATGCAATATCGGGACAACAGCTACACCGTGCCGCTGGTAAAAAATAATAAACTGGCGGCGTTACTCCTGCGCTTTGATCCGCGCGGGCAGACGCTGGATGCAATTCCAGCGCCAATCATTGCTCACTTTTTGAAAGACGCCGAGAACGAAAAGTATCCGGGGTTTCCTTCGTTAGGCATTTCGTTTTTCCCGACTCGCGATCCACAGTTGCGCAGCTACGCGGGCGAGACGGGCAAACCCGGCGGGGTTTACATCACGAGTGTTGAACCCGGATTGCCAGCGGCCAAAGCGGGAGTGCAAGCGGGTGACATTATCACAGCGGTCGGTGACCACGAGATCGACCAGAACGGAAACTATGTCGATTCGCTTTACGGAAAGCTTGAGTTTAGCAATTTGATTACGTCGAAGCAGTTTGTCGGCGATTCCGTCCCCCTCCACATTCATCGCGCCGGCAAGCCATTAACGCTCACCGTTAAACTGGAACATCGAGCCGAAGAGGACTATGTCGTTCCGCCCTATAACGTCGATGATCCGCCCTTCTACTATGTCCTGGGCGGATTGATCTTTCAGGAACTTTCCCGCCAATATTTAAAGGAATGGGGCGCGAATTGGCAGAAAGATGCGCCGCAGGATTTTGTTTATCTGGACCGATTCCAGTCGGAGATTTTTCCGGAGGGCAAGCGACGAGTCGTCATTCTGAGTCAGGTTCTGCCCGCCAATAACACCATCGGTTACGATGACTTCAGCTATCTCGTCGTGAACAAAGTGAACGGAAAGGAAATTCGCTCGATCGGCGACCTTGCCGAGGCGGTGAAAACACCGGTCAACGGGTTCGATGTCATCGAGACGCTCGACGATCCAAAACAACTCGAGCTCTCGGTTGCGGAGGTCGCGAAGGAAGCGGAAGCGTTGCAAAAAAATTACGGCCTGCCGGCACTGCAGCGGCTCCCGTGAGTTCATCGGCGCATCCCCCTTTCGGTGCGATTTTCGATTGGGACGGAGTCATCATCGACTCGGGGCAGCTGCACGCTGAAAGCTGGCGTTTACTCGCCGCCGAGCTGGGGAAAACGATCGCACCCGATAGCTTCGTCCGCGGCTTCGGAATGAAGAGCGGCCGCATTATTGCGGAGATTCACCGCTGGTCCGAAGACGCCGGCGAAATTGCCAAACTCGTACACCGCAAGGAAGCTCTATATCGAGAAATTGTCGCGCGCAGTGACATCGTCTCCTTGCCCGGCGTCGCCGAATGGCTGGCGCAACTAAAGAGGGCAGCCGTGCCGTGCGCCGTGGCATCTTCAACCCATCGTTTGAACATCGAGGCAGTGCTTGATCGGATCGGATTGAGAGACGCTTTTCGTGAGATCATTTCAGCCGAGGATGTAGAGCACGGAAAGCCACACCCGGAGGTGTTTGAAAAGGCGGCTCAACGTCTCGGGATGGCCGCGTCCTGTTGCGTTGTCTTTGAGGACGCCCACGTCGGTATCGAAGCAGCTCACGCCGCCAGGATGAAGGTGATCGCAGTCGCCACGACGCATCAGCCGGCGGAATTGAAAGCAGCCGATCTTGTCGTTAGGCGTTTGGACGAACTGTCGATCAAGCAGGTCGCGACGCTTGTGTCATCTGGGTAGCGCGCGCGTCTCGCGTGCTGGTTGAGGCGTCTCGTCTCGACGAACTTTGATGTTCGCGGGAGCAAAAGTCCGCGAACCCGAGACGCATTCGCCAGCACGCGGGACGCGCGCACTACCCAGGCTGCGGCGGCCCAGGCGTATTCCCGCTTGGCGTTGGGCTAATCTCCGAACGAGATCTCAACGTCACGCGCTGTCTGCACCATCTGACTGTCGGGCTGAACCAACCGCAGACGATTGACCGCGTCCGCAATCGGCACGTGCTGGACCTGGTAGTTTTGATAACTCACCATCGAACTGAAGTGGCCTTCGTTAATTAACTGCACCGCTTTGACTCCGAAACGCGTTCCGAGGATTCGATCGAGCGTGGTTGGGGCGCCGCCGCGCTGAAGATGCCCGAGCACGCAGCAACGCGTATCTTTGCCGGTGCGAGCGGCAAGTTCACGCGCCACCAACACACCAATCCCGCCTAACCGATACTCACCCGTTTGTGTCTGATGCACGACCTGCTGACCATCTTTCGGCGTAGCGCCTTCCGCCACCACCACTATCGAGCTCAGACTTCCCGCGGCCTCGCGCCGTCTGATAAATTCCGCCAGCTTCTCGTAATCGAAGGGAATCTCTGGGATCAAAATCACATCCGCACCGCCAGCGACTCCGCCGTGCAGCGCGATCCAACCAGCGTGACGTCCCATGACCTCAAGCACCATGATGCGTTTGTGACTGGTGGCCGTCGTGTGCAAGCGGTCGAGCGCGTCCGCCACACAGGCAACCGCGGAATCAAAGCCGAACGTCATTGCCGTCGCTTCGAGATCGTTGTCGATCGTCTTCGGAACTCCAATGCAGTTGATACCTTCATCCTGAAGTTGAAGGGCCGTCGTCATCGAGCCGTCGCCACCAACGATGATCAGCGCCGTAACGCCCAGTTCGTTCAGAACCGAGCGTGCCTGCTCGATCACATCGCGCGCTACGATCGCGCGGTCGCCAGCACCAACCTTCGCTACAAAGTGCCCCTTGTTGGTGGTGCCGATAATTGTTCCGCCCAACGGAATAATGCCCGCCGTCCGGGCGCGATCGAGGATGACGTAGTGACCGGGCGGAAGCAGGCCTTCGAACCCGTCCTTAAATCCTATGACTTCCCAACCAAGCTTTTCGGCCGCGAGAACAACCCCACGCAGGACCGCGTTCAGGCCGGGACAATCGCCCCCGCTGGTCAGAACGCCGATCCGCCGCTTCGTCATTCGTTAGGGCCAGTGATTCATTCCTTCTGATTCATCGGACGGCCCGCTGCCGCCCAGCTGTCATAAAGGCTCCAACCGCGGTTGAGCAGAGCGGCGCCTTCGCCGAAGCGGTCATTACTTCCAAGCACCACCACGATCAGACGGCGCGGGGTAACAGTTGTGGTCGCCCCTTGTTGCACCACTTCAGAAGGCCGCGCGGCCGAAAGCACCAGACAATCCCCCGCTTTCATCGTGCGGCCGGTCTTGACGCCATCAATCGCGTCGCGTCCCAGCAATTCGTTGGTATTGCGGAGAAGATATCGCATGCGCCCGCTGCCTCGACCAAACTCAATCTCGCGTTCCTTTTGCGAAACATAAAACCGGAAGCCGGCATTGTTCATCGCATATTTCGTTAGGCGAGCGACGTCCATCGCAGTCGAGAAAGGCTTCTCTTTTCCATCGATACCGCTTGGGTTGAGGAAACGCGTTCGTTCCATCCCAAGGTGTTTGGCGAGGGCATTCATCTGTCGGACAAAATCATCGACCGGTGTCGCCCGCGCCGATTCACTATTTACTGGCATCTGTCCATGCAACGCCCGACCGACATGATCTGCCAGAGTGTATGCTGCGATATTGTCGGATTGGATAAGCGCGGCGCAGAGAAGGTCACGCAGAGTGGCGGTATCGCCGGGCTGCAGGCCGATGTTATTTTCGCCGGTTCCGGCAAAAGCGGTCGGAGGGACAACCGCCACCTGGGTCAGGTCGCCGCCTTGCTTGGATGCCCAATCGATGACCACCATCGCAGTCGCGATTTTGGTTACGCTGCCGATCTGTCGCTTCTTGTCCGGCTGGAATTTTTCCAGGATATAGCCGGTCTGGGCGTCGATCGTGATGCTCGCCTCAGCGGCTAACAACGCAGGTGAAGCCGCAAAAAAGACGGCAAAAGATAAAGCGAGAACTGGACGCAAACGCATAAGGAAGATCACGGCGGTCAAAGTCGCTGCACGGTAACTGGCGGCCCCTGCTTGGCAACCGCAATCATCAGGAGAACGCCGCCTCACCGGCGCTCATTCCGCCTAACGAAGTGAGACGGACGAACGTGCGCCGTAGCGGTGCGCATCCGGGCTCAGCACGAGCATGATTCGCTCGGCCGCGTTGCGCAAATCGAATGGCGTCGCTTTGCCGAGGCCGCTGGCGCGAACCGTGCCGAACCTGCCTTGGTCATTACTCCCGCCGGCGAGGTCGAATTCATAAACCACTCGATGACGCTCCACGTCCGTCACTTTCACATGCATGACCAGATGCGATTGGCCGGCCCCGAATATACCGAGCCAAAATCGAGCGTCAGGTTCGCCGCCATCGACGAGATCGAACTGACCTTCCACCAGCCAGCCAATTTTCGGCACTTCATCGTCCGCGATGACGAGGGTGGGTGCGAGCTTGCTCAGTTCTTCCTTAAGATCTTCGGCGAAAGCCACCGGCAGCAGCGAGGCGCGAATTGGCATCTCGGCCTCACTTTCCCCTACGTCCCCGCGAACGACCGAGGGGTCGATGCAGAATGGGCGGATGTAAATCGCAGCGGGATTTGCCGCGCCCACTCCACAGTTTGTCGCGTAGTGAACGGAACCGATATCTTTCGCATCCACGGTCGTCCGGCTACTGGAACTCGACACGTAGCTCTTTGTGACAACCATATCGGCGCAGGAACAAAGCAGCAGACTGAGGGCGATGGCGATTAGGGATTTCATAAGTTTGCTCGGTATGTCAGCGGTCTTCCGTCTTCAAGACGCCAGCCCGCAACCGATTTCCCTGATGCAACTCTCGTGCCGTGCAGGGGGAAATTTCGAGCCGCTATCGCTCTTTTCGTGCTTCCCTATGAGTAGTAATTAACCCGCGGCAGACGGCATAGACGATGGCCGCTGAAGGCAACCCGATAAGCAGCGACCCGACCAGGAGGGGTCGGCCGACCGTAAAGAACGTTTCCCACTGGAAATAATCGCGCAGGTTCAGGCCTTTGAAGCTGACCTTCTGCGGCAGGTGGCCATGCATCACCCAAAAGCCAACTTTATACTCCCAAAGGTAGATCGCCGGCATAAAGGGGAGAATAATGTCGTGCAGTTGGACGCTGATTGCAGCCGCGATCTTGTTGCTCTTGCACAACCATGCCACGCCGATCGAGAGCAAGGTCTTCAGGCTCCAGAGCGGAGTGAATCCAAAGAAAATCCCGATGGCCACCCCGAGCGCGATCGAATGCGGCGTGTCCTCGATTGTAACGAGCCGCAAATGCAGGTGGCTCAGCCACGCTCGGAAACGGGCCCAAGCTCCTTGAGGCTGAGAAGGTTTGTCGTCCATCTCCTTGCCTAACGAAACAGATCCGCCTGGCGGGCACGACCCTTCACGATTTGCCCCAGCGCTGCCCGTAATCGGAGCGCTGCATGCGGCGCGAAATCGAGCGCGTTGTTGTTGAAAACGACGTGCACCTGGTCTGCGCGCCGCGCTATTTTTTTCGTTCGTTCCGCCACGTCGCGAATCTCCTCGTCGCTATAATCGTAATTGAATCGGTCGGCTACTGTTTTACCGCGCAGGTAAGCGTCGGCGTTGCGGCCATGGAGCCGAAGATAAGTCAGATGTGGACTGGTAATTTCATCCAGATCGCTCGGCATGATCGTAAAATGGGCCTCAGCCGGCGCATCAACCAACGCAAAGGCGGTTTGGTGGCGCCGGAAGAAATCCAACGCTTGCATCAGCGTCTCGCTCTCCGTCCAATTTCGGTTGCGCAACTCCACCACCAGACCTAACGGCGCGAGGCGTGTTACGATTTCATCGAGTTCGGTGAGCGCATGCTTTCGTGGAGAAAATGCGGGCGAAAGCTGAAGCAGGAAAGCGCCGAACTTGCCAGCCGCACGCAGTGGTTCGGTCGACTCGATTACTTGCGCGAGCAACGCGCGCTCCAGTTTCGCCGTCAAATTCACTCTCCCCTTCTCGTCGGCCTCGGCGACCCGCTGCAGAGCGGGAGGAAGCGACTTTATTGCAGCAGCATGACGCGAAAGAAGACGATGCAATTTGAAATCGAAGGTGAAATCGTTTGGCGTGACGTGACACCATCGGTTCACCATTCGAGCGTCCGGAACCGCATAGAAACTCGAGTTCACCTCGACCATCTCAAAATGATCCGCGTACCAAGGGAGTCGATCGCCCGCGGGCAACTTCGGCGGATACCACCGCTCGACGAAACCTGGATCCGACCAACTGGCCGTGCCGACCAGGATCTTGCCGGATTGGGTGGAGGCGCTTTTCGACACGAGAGAGAGAAAACGCGCGCGCATAGCCAAACGCAACCACGATTGCGATGGTTCGGCGGTGGAGCGACTTGAAAACGTGTTGGTCAGGAATTTTTCACGACGATTTTCTCGAGCGAATTCACCATTGCGTTCCTCGTGATCGCGTTGATAATGCCGTTCTCAAGATCGCGGGGTGGAGCAGTCTGGTAGCTCGTCAGGCTCATAACCTGAAGGCCGCGGGTTCAAATCCCGCCCCCGCAACCAAACGCTTTAGGCGCTCATAAACCCTGGAACACTTCGCGCGGGCGCAAAGACATCTTCGACCTTCTCGCAGGCCAAAGATCGCTTCCGCACCGCCGAAAATAGCCCCGCGCCTTACAGATGGGATCCTCCGATCCAAACGGTGACCAGTCCCGCAGGGACGACAGAACGCGCGGCAAGCTCCTATCGATCAGCGGCAAATGGGCTTTCAGGCTGCGCCGTTAAGACAAAAAATTTGTCATCCTGAGCCGCGCAGACGGCGGATGGACCTCATACGATTTCCGCGCGCCATCGCGCCGCAACGGTAGAAATCCCCGAAACCGTTAGAGATCCTCCGTTGCACTCAGGATGACAACCAACCACGTTCAAACTGTGATCAGCTCAAAATCTGCTTATCGGTTTCGCCCCAACGCTGTTGGCTGCAATCCGCCGAACAGCTCGAACCGCGTCCAAGGTTAAGATCGCCGAATCGAGAACGGTCCCTAAACATTGCAACATCCAGTTGGACGATTTTGGAATCGATCCGCGTAATCCCTCGGTGACGGCAGTACTGTCGTGACCGTAACAAGCGATTGAAAAGGTTTCGCATTACGATTCCCACGAACTTCACTCGCTGCAGCTGCGGCTCATTTACTTTGGCGTTGGCACCTCTTGTCTCGGCATGAGGTTCTTGTCCGGTCGCCGCCGGATGGTCCCCGATTATCATAGCTGGATCAAAAGGAGGATCGGTTAGCATGCGTTCGTCTGGGCGGACGAACTGGTGTGGTCGATCATTTGCATCATGTGGATACGATTCGACTACGACTCGCGACCTGTAATAGACGATGTTTCTTGTCTCCATATGCCTTTGAGGCATAGTCGGTTCGGTGGAACTGCGGCATCTCCGTTACTTCGTAGCTGTGGCGGAAGCTGAAAATGTTTTGCGCGCTGCCACGCAGAAACTCCATGTGTCGCAACCGGCCGTGAGCCGGCAGATCCGCGACTTGGAAGAGGAGCTCGGTGTGCGGCTATTCGAGCGGACGGGCAAAGCTGTGAGCCTAACTGACGCCGGCCGTGTGTTCTTGAGGGAAGCGCGGACAGTTCTCGAGCGGGCGGACGAGGCAGTGAAAAATGTGCGTGAATTCGCGCAAGTCAGTGAAACGAAACTGCATGTCGCATATACGCCCGCAATGACGACGCAGGTGGTATCGCCGGCTTTACACGCCTTTCAAAAACTGATGCCTAACGTTCGTGTGAAACTGCACGATTGGAGCCCCGACAAAGTCAGAGCTGGGCTGGATGATGGACGGTTGCAGTTGGCGTTCACTGCTCGCCCGTCGAAGGGCGGAGTGTTTCAGGATTTCCACTTCGAAGAATTACTTCGTCAGCAAGTTCGTTTGGCCGTTTCGCCGAATCATCCCCTCGCGAATCGCCGCTCAGTCTCGTTAGTTGATGCAGCGAAAGAACCATTTGTAGGCTTAACCCGCGAAGATTTCCCTGATTACAACATCTACCTCGCCTCGGTCTTCGCTCCGCTAAAGAACAAACCGAGAGTGATCGAGAAACACGACAGTATTGCCAGCGTCGTCTCAGCAGTCGAAGCCGGCGCAGGAGTGAGCCTGTCCGTGGATGGTCTGCGTCAGAGTTTCGGCAACCGGGTCAAACTATTGCGGCTCACCCCCGAGCCAGAACCCTTCTGCTACGGCGTAGTTTTCCCGAACAGAAAACGGAGCCCCGCCACTGACAAATTCTGGGAATGCGCGAAGCGAGTTGCCACTGCCGTTTTGCCTCGTCGTGATCATTCTCGTTCTCGTTAGCCTGAGACCGTTCTGTCTGTTGCTAATCCTATAATGACTCAACGCATCCGCGGCGTCCTATCGCCTGTTCTCACTCCTTTTGGGCCGGGTCTCGCGGCCGATAAAGAACGTTTCATCGCGCACTGCAAGTGGCTGCTTTCACAGAATTGTGGGCTTGCGGTATTCGGGACCACGAGCGAGGCGAATTCGCTGGCGGTTAGAGAGCGCTCGGCACTACTCGAAGAATTGGTCGAGACCGGAATCGACACGTCCCGGATGATGGTGGGCGTCGGTTGTTGTTCTATCGCGGAAACCGTCGAACTCACATCACAAGCGGTAAAGCACGCTTGCGCGGGTGTCTTAATGCTGCCGCCTTTCTATTACAAAGGGGTCAGTGAAGAAGGTCTCTACCGGTACTTCAGCGAAGTCGTGCAACGCGTCGGCGATACGCGGCTGAGGATTTACTTGTACCATATCCCGCAGGTTGCGGTGGTCAGCATTACGCCAGGCTTGGTTGAGCGCCTGCTCAAGTCCTATCCCGATGCCATCGCGGGGATGAAAGACAGCTCGGGCGATTGGAACAACACCAAGGTTTTCCTCGATGCGTTCGCCCAGTCCGGGTTTGACGTGTTTGTCGGCAGTGAGTCATTTCTCCTCGCCAATATGCGGAATGGCGGCGTAGGCACGATTTCCGCAACCGCTAATGTCAACCCGGCTGCAATTCACAAGCTCTACGCGGAATGGAAGAATGCAGATGCCGACGAGCAGCAGGCAAAGTTAAATGTCATCCGCGACGCGTTCGGCAAATACCCGATGATAAGCGCACTGAAACAAACCATCGCGATCTACACGAACGATCCGCCGTGGGCGAGGGTGCGACCGCCGCTGGTCGAACTCAGTTCAGGGCAGTCAGAGATGCTCGCCGCAGAACTCAAAACAATCTCCTTCAGGATGCCCGGATTAAAGCGAGTGAACGCACGGCCGTAACGAGCAGACGAGACCAGATCGGTCCTCTCGATGTCATCCTGAGCCGCGCAGACGGCGAATGGATCTCATACTATTTCCGCGCTCTGATCGTGCCGCCGCACGGTAGAAATTCCGAAACAGCCAGAGATCACGTTCGGCTGCGCTCAGTGCAGGCTCTTCGTTGCTCTCAGGATGACAAGCTTTTTTTGCGAGCGCCGCTTTTGGCTCACCCGATTAGCGTCTCGGGGCTTCTACTCCAGTCATCGTATCCTGACAGCGGAAGTCACATCTGAACGAATCAAGAAAAAGCCGTTATCGCCAGAGCTCATAATGTCGAGGCCGAAAACCGACTGCCATTTAGAGAGTATCGGCGCCTTATTAGGCAACGCGGTCGATGATAGCGCGGTTTGCGTGGGATCATCCAGTTGCCAGCTTATCGTGTTCATCAGGAACGTCCCCGTAGCAGAAACATCAAACAGGTTGTTGTAACTGCGAAGAAGATAATTATCGAGGTTGTTATAGTTATTAACTAGCTCGAATAGAAAACTTACATTAGCTGGGTCGGTGACGAACCTGAGGCCGTTTACCTTAAGCCGGATTCCGCTGGCAGCGGTGTCATACCAGTAATCTCCTACCTGTTCAAGCGGGTTGGAGTCCTGCGCGGACGAGTCGTAAACATAGAAGCCAGTGACGACGTCACCTGGTGCCACAGCACCGTTAAGAATATTAAAAGCATCGTCAACCGAACGAACCGTGGCACTGATCTCTATTCTGATCGGTCGAGCACTAACGATAGCAGGGTTCCACACCAGTCCGGCAACGAAAGCGACGCTGAGCCAAGGGACAAGCGTTCGGAAGAGAATCGTAGGGTTAAGAAGTTTGATGGTTCGCATATGATGACAAAATGACTGAGCCGTGAGGATAGGCAGATCGGGTGCGACGTGCCAAGCACATTCAGGCGCGAATTCAGAGCGGCCATGAGCAGCGGGGTCGTTACGCGGAACTCAGGACGATCTCCTTCAAGGTGCCCGGATTGAAGCAGTGGACGCAATCCGATAACGAGATCGCCGTCATCCTGAGCCGCGCAGACGGCGAACGGATCTCATTCTATCTCCGCACGCTGATCGTGTCGCCGCGCGCTAGAAATCCCGAAACAGTCAGAGATCACGTTCGGCTGCGCTCCGTGCAGGCTCTTCGTCTCTCTCAGGGTGACAAGCTCTCCTTACGAGCGCCTTAACCTCTGGAGCAGCCCGATGCCTTCAGCGTCCATCACCACACGCTTGCGAACCGTTTCACCGCCGTCATTCCCAAGTCTTATTCAGAATCAACGACTTGATCTCGGTCATCTCCTCCATCGCATACCGAATCCCTTCGCGGCCAAATCCGCTGTCCTTCACCCCGCCATACGGCATGTTATCGGCGCGGAAAGTCGGCACGTTATTGACGAGAACACCTCCTACCTCCAGGTGCTCGAACGCACGCATCGCCCTGCCGATGTCGCGGGTGAACACTCCAGCCTGAAGACCGAATTCTGAGTCGTTTACGAATTTCAAGGCATCGTCAAAATCGTTGTAAGAAAAAAGCGTAACAACAGGAGCAAATACCTCTTTCGCAGAGATATCAACGTTATGACTGGCGTTCTCAACAATGGTTGGCTCAAGACAGCGGCCGTTCACATTGCCGCCACAGAGAACCTTCGCGCCCGACTTGCGCGCGGTCTCCAGCCAACCCGTAATTCGGTCGAGTGCGCCAGAGTCGATCATAGGTCCAACGACCGTCCGTTTGTCACGCGGGTCCCCTGCCCTGACGTGCTCGCGCACATGAGCCACGAATTGCCGCTTGAACTCGTCGTAGATCGACTCCTGCACGAGAATCCGCTGAACACTGATACACGACTGACCCGCGTAGGAGAATCCGCCAACTGCGATTTTCGGAATCGCTGACTCCAAGTTGGCGTCGTCGTGCACAATCACGCCGGCGTTGCCGCCCAGCTCTAGCGTGATTTTCTTCTTCCCGCATTGCTCCTTAAGCCGCCACCCGACCGCCGAACTGCCGGTGAACGACACCATCTTGATTCGCGGGTCTGTCGTCAGCGCGGCGCTCTCTTCATCGGTGCAGGTAATGAAGTTGACCTGACCTGCCGGGATCCCGCATTCGACCAGCACCTCAGCCAGCAGGATCGCGGTGAGCGGCGTCTTGAGCGACGGCTTCACGACGAGCGTGTTGCCCGCTGCGATACCGGGCGCGACTTTGTGCGCGACGAGGTTAAGCGGAAAATTGAACGGCGTGATCGCGCTGATCACACCCAGCGGAAACCGGCGCATCAGCCCGAAATGCCCGGCGCCCGGCGCGTATGCGTCGATGCTCAGCAGTTCACCATGCTGCCGACGCGCCTCCTCGCTAGCCTCGTTGAAAGTGATAACCGCGCGCGTAACCTCGGCATCCGCAAAAGTGTGAGGTTTCCCCGCCTCAGCGATCATCGTCTCCACAAAATCCTCACGCCTTTCCTCGATGCGACGTGCGACTCGTTGCAGCAGGTCGCCCCGAGCATGAGGCGTTTCCGCTCTAGTGATTGCAAAGGCCTCATGCGCAACCTGGATTGCTTCATCCACGGTTTGTGAGTCTCCCAGCGGAACCTGCGCAATTTCTTCGCCGGAATACGGATTGATCACCGCTTTAGTGCGCGGCAGCTCGCGCCATTCGGAACCTATGAGGAGTCGCGGGGTTTTCGCGCCGGATTTCATTTTCCTACATTTGCTCGACTTGGCCTCGTACGACAAAGACTTTTGCAAGGCACTCGATGCGCTTACGCATCTAGACCGCCTCGTCACTAGGATGGAAGCGAAAACTTTCTTCTGGCTGATCTGAGGAGCCGCATGTAGACCTCGTGCCAATCAATGGTGTCAAACGTTTCACCGCAAAACAGTGTTAGGACGTTGAATAAAACCCTCAATGCAATGGTCACTGTGCCATTGTTTGTCGCCGTTGCCCTCGGCGGCACACGGGTCTGTCGGGCCCAAGAGGCAGTCACTCCGCTGAGCGGAAAGGCCATGGTCGAAGCAACCAACGCGGAAGAGAAAAAGGCGAACTGGATCTCAGGTAGCGTGGCAACAGACGTGACTAACGAATACATCTTCGCTGGTCTTGTGCAAGACAAGGATACCGTGATTATCCAACCATACTTAAACTTGAGCTTCCGTCTCTACGAAGGCGCAGACACGATCAATGCCGTCAGTTTCGAGTTGCCGCTCTGGTGGTCGATTCACGACATCAACAAACCGCGTCCGCTTAATGGAAATTCGAGCCTTAGAAATTGGTTTGAGTTCGATATCAGTCCCGGGGTTAGCTTCACCATCGCGAAAAACCTGACCTTCACAATCAGCGACTACATTTATACCTCGCCGGGCGATTACTTCGACACCTCGCACAACCTGAGCCTTGCCCTCGAATTCGATGATTTAGGTTTGCTCGGAGGATTTTCTCTGAATCCGCATTTCTACTTCTTGCAGGAACTTAATAGCCATTCGGGACTGGCGCTTCAGGGCGACGCCAAGAGCCAGTATTACGAGATCGGCATTGAGCCGAACCATACCTTTGGAGATAGATTGACTTATCCGGTAACCGTAAGTTTCCCGACCGCGGTCGGTTTTGGCACCAATGGCTACTACGGCCAAGGATTTGGCTACTTCAACACGGGCGCAAGGCTCAGTGTGCCGCTGGCTTTCATCCCAGCTGCTTATGGCAGTTGGACGGCCTCGCTTACGGGCCAATACTGGCGTCTAGGCACTGATCCTGCGAGGTTTACCGACAATCCGGACAACACCTCAACCGGGCGTCGCAATCAGGCCGTGGTGACCTGGTCAATTGCGATGGACTTCTAGACCCGGCATCCGTCTGGAGCTCCTCGTTCGCTGATTACTGTCGGGATCATCTCGCAGGGTTCTTCTCCCTGTCTCATCCCGAAGCTGGTCCTCTCTCGGTCGATGCTTAATTCCGAGGCGTGCGCTGTCAAGGAAAACGCTACATGGATGTCATAAAAATCTTGACATTACGCGTTGCGATCTCCGTAATCGCGGTGTGCTCAGACTCGCAGAAAAGTCACTCCCCCACCCGCAATCTTACCAAAGCCGAGATCCGAATACAATGACATAGAAAGCGGTGGAAAATCCAATGCACTCAAATGAACTTCCTGGATCCGTTTCGACCTTGCCAAGCTGGACGCGACGAATGTCACTCGTGGCTCTTCTAAAATCGAAGCCAGACAAACAAACTCCCATGCAAACGAAACTCTCTTCCATACTCGCTAGGCTTGGTCTTACTCTTCTCCTCGCAATCTCCTTTGCTCTCTCAGCGGCCGCCCGGATTGAGAGCTTTTTTGCCGGCTACGGTCCAAACGAGTTAGCCGCGGAAGGTGAAAACATTTGGGTAACAGACAGCAACGGCAACACCGTCAGCAAATTGCGAGCGAGCGACGGGTCCTTCCTGGGTGTCTTTCCCGTTGGCACAAGTCCGGAGGGCGTTCTTTTCGACGGAACCAGCATATGGGTGGTAAACTACGCCTCCGATACGGTGACGAAGCTCCAGCCAAGCGATGGCAAGGTGCTTGGCACCTTTCCGGCCGGTGATGGTCCCGTGCAGGCCGCTTTCGATGGCGCCAATATCTGGCTGAACAACGTATATTCGGACAGTGTCACCAAGCTGGACGCGCGTGATGGCACCCTTCTGGGCACGTTCAAGGTAGGGCTAGCCGCGTATGACATCACGTTCGATGGCGCCAACATTTGGACGGCTAATTCGCTCAGCGGGACTGTCACAAAATTGCGCGCCAGCGACGGTGTCGTGCTTGGCAGGTTTAGAGTTAGCGGTGCGCCACAGCACATTCTCTTCGATGGAACCAATATTTGGACGGCCAGCTCCGAAGACGACATGTTGACGAAGCTGCGCGCGAGTGGCGGTACTTTCCTTGGCAAGGTCCCGTTGGGCTCAACCGTATACGGGATGGCCTTTGATGGTACCAACCTATGGGTCTCAACACCCGCCAATAACAGCGTCTTAGTGCTATCACAAGGTCGAGGCATTGTGCAGCATACCTACCAGGTCGAATCCGGACCGAACGGCATTCTTTTCGATGGTACAAGCATCTGGGTAGCGTGCACTGTCAGTAACACGGTTAACAAGATCACTCGTAGCGAACCCTGAGCTGCACCTTTGATGATATCGAAATCAAACAAGC
>Ga0207691_10002479_pt1 | contig 18051 bp, 18 predicted proteins | sample KBSM13metaG_FD_184327 | JGI IMG/M metagenome (GOLD analysis project Ga0207691, IMG submission 184327) | Miscanthus rhizosphere microbial communities from Kellogg Biological Station, Michigan, USA - KBS M1-3 metaG (SPAdes) (version 2) | ecosystem: Host-associated > Plants > Roots > Rhizosphere >... | reverse complement strand
GCTCACCTGCGACGTGGTGCGCAAGTCCGGCGAATGCGATTCGGGTTATGCCTGCGCCTATGAGTACAACCTTTCCTGGACTTCACCCAACCAGCCGCTGGCACCGGAAAACAATCCGCAATTCGCCTTCGAGCGGCTGTTCGGTGAGGGTGCGCGCCACGAGCGCGTCGCGAATCTCAAGCGCCGTGAGAGCGAGCAGCATTCCATCCTCGACTACGTGCTCGAGGATGCGAAGTCACTGGACGCGAAACTCGACGGCCGCGACCGGCAGAAGCTGGACCAGTACCTGACCAGCGTGCGCGAGATCGAGCAGCGCATCGCCGTTTCCAGGACCATGCCGGTGGCAAATCCTGACGTCGACGCGCCAGCAGGCGTGCCGGCGAACTACTCAGATCATGTCGCGCTGATGTACGACATGCTGCTGCTGGCATTCCAGACGGATTCCACGCGCATCGGGACCCTGCTGGTCGCGCGCGAGGGCAGCAACCGGCCGTTCAATGACATCGGCATCTCTTCCGGGCACCACGACCTCACGCATCACAAGAACAACCCCGAGATCATCGAGAAGGTGAAGCTCATCGACCGCTGGTACGTGGAGCATCTCGCGGCCTTCCTCGATAAGATGCAGAAGACCGAGGAAGCCGACGGCCAATCACTGCTGCATCACTCGATGATCCTGTACGGATCCGGCAATGCCGACGGCAATCGCCACACCCATGTGAACCTGCCCGTGGTGCTGGCCGGCGCCGGCGGCGGCGCGTTCCGGACCGGCCACTACATCAAGGCCAAGAGCCAACCCATCCCGAACCTGTTCCTCAGCATGGCGGACGCCATGGGCACCAACATCCCCTCCCACGGTGACTCCACCGGCCGCTTCACCGCGTAGGAAAATGGGGACATTCCTATTTTTTTAGAACATTCCTGATTTGCTAGCAATAAGGGACGCACCTCAAAGAGGTACGTCCCTTTTTGCGCATCGCGCGCCCCGGAAGTCGGAAGGAGACAGCGCAAATCAGGAATGTTCCCTTTTCTAAAAAAAATAGGAATGTCCCCATTTTCCATGTCGATTTGGGGCGGTCCCATTCGACAACTCAGCATCCAACGCCGAGGAGAACGACGATGCGAGTCATGGTGATTGTCAAAGCGACCAGGAATTCCGAGGCTGGCATACTGCCCAGCGAGAAGATGTTCGCCGAGATGTTGGCCTTCAACGAAGAACTGGTGAAGGCCGGCATCATGCAGAACGGCGATGGCCTGAAGCCCAGCAGTGCCGGCAAGCGCGTCCGTTTCACCGGTGATGGTGGCCCGAAAACCGTCTTCGACGGGCCTTTCGCCGAAACCAAGGAGCTGATTGCCGGCTTCTGGCTGTGGACCGTGAAGGACATGAAGGAAGCCGTGGACTGGGTGCGTCGCTGCCCCGATCCGATGCCTGGCGAAGAATCCGAAATAGAAATTCGCCCCTTCTATGAGGCCGAAGATTTCGGCGCAGCGCTGACGCCCGAGCTGCGCGCGAAAGAACAACAACTGCGCGCGCTTGGCGAGCAGCAACAGAAACACTGACAGCCAATCCGCTCGCGCCTGGAATCTCACCAGGCGCGGGTCGTTCTAGCCGCGTGCGGCCCGTCGCCCGCGGTCCAGCGCCTTTGCGCTGCTCACCAGCAGCTCCAATAACCACGCCAGTCCCGCATCACGAGTGGCAGCCTGCGGCACGATGGCCAGCACCGGCTCGCTCACGATCGGAAACGGCATCTCGCAGCTGATCACGCCGTAGTAGCCGGCATATTGCGTCACGAAGCGCCGCGGCATCGCGCACACCAGGTCGGATTGCGCCACGGTCGCGAGCGCCTGCATGAAGTTCGATACGGTGAGCGCCACGCGTCGCGACGCCCCATGTTTGGCGAGCTCACGGTCGACCAGCCCATGGGGATCACCGGACACCGACACCATCACATGCGGCGCGGCGCAGTAGCGCGCCAGCGTGAGCTTGCGGCCGATGGGATGCCCCGCGCGCCTCACCACCACGAAGTCTTCCTGTTCGAACAGCGTGCGAGCGGCGAAACGCCCCGGCGCCTCGCGCACCGGCAATAGCGCCACGTCGAGCGTGTGCTGATCGAGCTCGCTGAACGAGGCATCGAAATTCCCCACGAGGTTGCGCACGCCGAGGTCGATGCCCGGCGCCTCGCGCCGCAGCTCCGCCAGCAGCCCGGGCAGGAGCACCGCGGTCAGCGCATCCGGCGCACCAATCATGAAGCGGCGTACTGAGCGGCGCGGGTCGAAAGCCTCCGCGCGTTCGATGACCTGGCGGGTGCGCTCGAGAATCTCGGCAATCGGCGCCGCCAACAACCGCGCGCGTTCGGTGGCCGCGACCCCCTTCGGCTGCCGCAGGAACAGCGGATCTTTCATGAGCTGCCGCAATCGATTGAGGCCATGGCTGACCGCCGAGGGCGATACGTGCAGGCGCGCCGCGGCGCGCCCCACGTGTCGCTCCTCGAGCACCGCTTCGAACAGCACCAGCAGGTTGAGGTCGATGCGCGCGAGATTAGTTCTGTTCAGCATATGGCTGAAATCGTATCACTGGATTCAGCACGAGTGCAGAGCGATTCTGCGCGCCGGAGGAACCCATGACGCTACGAATCCTGTTGATCGCACTGACGCTCATCGCCACCGCCGTGCTCGCGCGCACGGCAATCCATCCCCAATCGAGTGCCGAACCCATGCACACCGCCGCCGCCAGCACGCCCCTGCCCGGCCCCGAAGCGCGCGAGGTACTGAAGTTCTGGCGCAAGGCGGGGCCGGCTCTCTGGTTCGCCAAGGACGCGGCTTTTGATGCGCGCTTTCGTAAACGCTTCCTGCTCGACCACGAATCCGCGGCACGCGGCGAGATGCAGCACTGGCTGGCGACGCCTGAAGGCGCGCTGGCCCTCGTCATCCTGCTGGACCAGTTCCCGCGCAATGCCTTTAGGAACACGCCGCGCATGTACGACACCGACGCGCTGGCGCGCAAGATGGCAAGTGCGGCGCTGGCCGCGGGCTACGACCAGCAGGTCCCGCGCGAGCTGCGCAAGTTCTTCGTGCTGCCATTCGCGCACTCCGAGGACCTCGCCGACCAGGAACGCTCCGTCGCGCTGGCGCGGCGCATCGGGCCAGATGATCTCGCGCATGCCGAGCATCACCGCGACATCGTGCGGCGCTTCGGCCGCTTTCCTCACCGCAACAAGCTCCTCGGGCGCGAGACGACGGCCGAGGAACAGAAGTATCTTGACGACGGAGGCTATGCCGGATGAGCAACCAGGCAATTGCGCACAAGTCCGACGCGCGTCGCGTGCTGCTGACTGGCAACGCCAGCCTGGGCGGCGCGCCCGAGCGCCAGCTGGCCCTCGCCTGGGTACGCCTGGCAGGCCAGGTCGCTCCTCCGGGCGCAATACTCGCCAACCGCGTGACGGTACTGACACCGATCCGGCTGCGATCAGATTGAGTACCAGGCGACGATGTGGCCGTTTTGAAAGCTGCGCGTCTTTGTCAGCTTCAATCTTGGCCGCGTGCTCACACCTTCGAACAACGACCGGCCGCGTCCCAGCACCAGTGGCACAAAGACGAGCTGATATTCATCGATGAGGCCGGCGTGCGTGAGCTGGCTCACGATCTCGCCGCTGCCCATGATGAGCAAGGTCGGTCCGGACTGCGCCTTGAGGCGCCTCACTTCCTCGGCGAGATCAGCTTTCACGAGCCGGCTGTTCTCCCAATGAACGTCGCTCAGCGAACGCGAGAACACGTTCTTGCGCATGCGATTCATGCTGGCCGCGACTTCCGGCAGTCTTTCCCTGGCCTCCGGCGTCGGCCAGAAGCTCGCCATCATCTCGTAGGTCTTGCGACCAAAGATGAGCTCGGCATCGCCACCGGCGTTCTCGCGCGTGAATTTTTGCCACTCGTCGTCACGGGCATGTGCCCAATTCACATCGGGTGTGCCGTCGGTGAAATAGCCGTCGAGAGACAGACTGTTGAAAACTATGAGCCGGCGTTGCGGCGCCGGCGCGCCGGTGCCGCCACCAAAGGTGGCCGCCGAAGCGGCCACCACGGATCCCGCGACCAGAAAATCTCTGCGAAACATGTGTCGCTCCTCGCTGTTGGTGAATCCTGACTGGATCCATCCTCCATACGATCGGCGCGGCCCGTTTTCGACAGCTTCAGCGACGCACGCCGACCGTCAGCAGATACTGACGCGGCATGCTGATACCGAGCGGCGCCTTGAATCGCTCGTCATGGAACGACACGAAATCGCGCTTGAACTGTTCACGCTTCGTCTCGTCGAGGCTGGCGGCCAGCACTCGCGTCGGTCCATAGCCGGCGGTGAAGACATTCCAGACTGCCTCGCCACTGGCGTCGTGATAGATCGTCTCGCCCTGCTCGAAGTTGAGGTCGAAGTGCTTGCCGAGAAGTTCGGCGATGCGCTCACGCCGTCCCCATTCGAACGGCGACGGCGGTGGCGCACTCGGTGGTGCCGGCATGTACGCGCGCATCACTTTGAACATCTCGAAGACATTGCTGTCTGCGAGCCAGGTGGTCAGCGCGATCCTGCCGCCCTTTCGGCACACGCGTGCGATCTCGGCGGCGGCCACCTCGGGGCGGCTCGCGAACATCACGCCGAAAGTGGACACGACGCCATCGAAGCGCGCCTCCTCGAACGGCAATTGTTCGGCATCGGCCACGCGATAGTCGATCTCGAGTCCCTGCGTCTGGCGCAGTGTCCGGGCGGCATCGATGAGGTCGCCCGCGATGTCGATGCCGGTCACTTCCGCGCCGCGCGCGGCCAGCAGACGCGAAGTCCAGCCGGTACCGGTGGCGATATCGAGGAAGCGTTCGCCCGGCCGGGGCGATATGCGGCGGACGCAATGCTCGAGCGCGCTGGAGATCTGTCGACTGATCTCGTCGTATGCAAGTCCGCCCGAACTCCACACGCTGGCGGGACGCTGGTTGTGAGGCTGAATCGCGGGGTCCATGATGTGCTCCGTTGGGTTGTTTGCCTTTGTTCGGCGCAAGCCTGCGCCGCGGAGTGAGGTGCCACCATGGCCGGGACGCCCGATTCATTGCCCGAAACGCCGCCGCGCGCCGCGGCTCCCGACCTGCTGACCGACGTCCTGCGCAGCATCAGGCTCAATGGCGCGGTGTTCCTGAGCGCGTGCTTCACCGCACCGTTCGGTGTGCGGGACCCGAAGTCATACGCCGAACGCACGCCCATGGCGCGCCTGCGGCACGTCTCCATCCTGCATCTCATCGTCGAAGGCGAATGCGAAATTGAGTCCGCGGGAACCGCGCGCAGCCTGCACGGTGGCGACCTCGTATTCATGCCGCTGCCCAACGCCTACCAGTGCTGGAGCGGCAAGCCGGAGCGCATGGCCGACGCAAGTGAAATCGTGCGGCCAGGCACCGTGGATGGCCTGTGGCTCGTGGATCATGGCGGCGGCGGCGCACGCGTGCGCATGGTGTGCGGCTTCATCGAGTCGGCCGAGTTCCTGTTCGCGCCGGTGTTTCGCGGCCTGCCGCCGCTCATCGTCGAGCGCGCCACCGAGGACCACGTCGGGGCGCTCATTGCATCCACCGTGCGCGAGATCGTCGAGCGTACCGAAGCTGCCGCACCCGGCTCGCACGTGCTGCTGGGTCGACTGATGGAGCTGCTGTTCATCGAGCTGCTGCGCCGGCACGTCGCGCGGCTGCCGGAAGGCGCGACGGGTTGGTTCGCGGCCGTGCGGGATCCGCTGGTCGGCCGCGCACTCGCGTTGCTGCACGCCGAGCCCGCACGTGAATGGACGGTCGATGAAATTGCACAGCGCTGCACGACCTCACGCACCGTGCTGGCGGAACGCTTCCATGCCCTGCTCGGTCGACCGCCATTCGACTATCTGACCGCCTGGCGCATGCAGCTGGCGGCGGAACGATTGCGCAACAGTCGTGACAGCGCCATGCGCATTGCCGAGGCCGTGGGCTACGACTCCGAGTCTTCATTCAGTCGTGCATTCAAGCGGGTCACGGGCATGAGCCCAGGCCAGTGGCGCGACATGGCGTGAGGTGCGCCAACTCTCGCGAACATTCAGTTCGCGTTCAGCAACCGCTTGCGGCGTTCAGATGCAGTTCAGTGCTCCCGCCCTACGCTGGTTCCCAGTCGCCGTCATGCGGCGTCATGAAGAGGAGCAGGCGTATGACACCCCGCAAAGTGATCGAGCAGGCGCGTCTGGCCATGGCGGATAATTGCGTCGCCGAGGCCCGCTCCATGTACGAATCGCTGGTCGATGACCCGTATTACAAGGGCGAGGGCTTTCTCGGTCTCGCACTGGTTGAAATGCGCCAGCGACAGTTCGAACGCGCCATGCTCTTGCTCGACCTCGCGTTCCCCTGCGTTTCCAGGCCCGCCGACGTGGCCTACCTCATGGGCGTGTCGTTCGATGAGCTCAACAGGCGCGAAGCCGCGCTGGACGCCTTTCGCGTTGCCATCGCGCTCGAACCGGAGCACGCCGCGGCACGCGCGGGAGTGGAGCGGCTGCTGCACGCGGAAATCGACCATGACGCAGCCTTTGCGGCCTGCGCGCTGGTCCACTGATGGCTTGCTATCTCAAATAGGGGTTTTCGGCATTGGATGGCTGGAGTGCCTGAGGCACGCTAGCGCGCATGAAGGCACGCTCCGCGATCGGCACTCTTTTTCTCACGACCAGCGCGCTGCTTGCCGCTTGCGGCGGCGGTGGCAGTTCCGCGCCATCTCCCAGTCCTTCCCCGCCTCCGCCACCGCCATCGCCGACCATCACCTTCGCCAATGTCTCGGTGCACGATCCTTCCGTGATCAAGGTGGGCAGCGAGTTCTACATATTCGGCTCACACCTCGGCGCCGCGAAGTCCACCGATCTCATGAACTGGACCCTGGTCGCGGACGGGGTCACCAACGCCAATTCGCTGTTCACCAATGTGCTCACGGAGTTGCAGGACACCTTCGCCTGGTCACAGAGCAATGACCTGTGGGCGCCCGACGTGGTGCGACTGGGGGACGGCAAGTTCTACTTCTATTACGACTCCTGCCGCGGTGATGCACCCTTGTCGGCGCTGGGAGTGGCGGTCGCCGATTCGGTGAATGGGCCGTACATCAACAAGCAGATCATCCTGAAGTCCGGCATGACCGGTCTTTCGGAAGACGGCGTCACCAACTACGACGCGCGCGTGCATCCGAACGTCATCGATCCGAATACCTTTTTCGACGCCGGCGGCAACCTGTGGATGATCTACGGCTCGTACTCGGGCGGCATTTTCATCCTGGCGATGGTTGAGGCCACCGGATTGCCCGAGCCGGGCCAGGGCTATGGCAAACATCTGATGGGTGGTAATCACGCGCGCATCGAAGGCGCGTATGTGCTCCACAACGCGGACACCGGCTTCTACTACCTGTTCGTGTCGTTCGGCGGACTGGCCGCAAATGGCGGCTACAACATCCGCGTGGCGCGTTCGCAGGCGCCGGACGGTCCCTACTTCGATGGCGCGGGCACGGACATGGCGACAGTGGTGGGAAATCCAAACGTACTGTTCGATGACGCGCCGATCGCGCCGCACGGCATGAAGCTCATGGGCAACTTCCAGTTCGCCAACGCCACCGGCGAGACCGGCACGCTGACGGGCTACGTGTCACCTGGGCACAACTCGGCGTATTTCGATTCCGGACTGGGCAAATATTTCCTGATCTTCCACACGCGCTTCCCCTCGCGCGGCGAGCAGCATGAAGTGCGCGTGCACGAGATGTTCTTCAACTCCGAGGGCTGGCCGGTGGTGGCACCGTTCCGGTATGCGCCGTTGAGCCTCGCCAATCCGGCCCAGGTGACGGAGGTGACCAATGCGCAGGTGGCTGGTGCGTACAAGGTCATCAATCACGGCAAGGACATCAGCGCGACCATCAAGGCTTCGGACGCACTGCGGCTCAATGTTGATGGCACGGTGTCAGGCGCGGCCACCGGCACCTGGCTGCATCGCGGCAACAACCTCGTCGACGTCGTGCTGTCCGGGACGATCTACAACGGCGTGTTGTCACGCCAGTGGAATACCAACGCCAACAACTTCGTCGTCACCTTCACCGCGCAGACCACCGCCGGCATCTCCCTCTGGGGCTCCCGCACCGGCGATTAATGGGGACATTCCTGATTTGTTAGCAAAAGGGGACGCGCCTGGCGTGGAGAAGGAGCGTCTGCAACGCTACCGGTGCCTTCGAAGGCGGAATCGCTTCAGTGGAGTTCCTCCGCCAGCGCGACGATGATGCCCGCAGGGCCTCGCATATAGCAGAGTCTGTACTTGTCCTCGTACTGCGCCACCTCGCCGATGAGTTCGGCGCCTTTGCCACGCAGGCGAGCGACAGCGTCGTCGACGCTTTCCACTGCAAACATGACGCTGCGGAGGCCCAGCGTATTCGGCGGTGCGATCGCCGGTTGGACCTCGACCAGTTTTGGATTGCGAAACTTCGTCAGCTCGAGCCGCCCGTGCCCATCCGGGGTCCGCATCATGACGATGTCAACTTGGACCCTTTCGAGCCCGTTGACGCGATCCACCCACGGGCCCTCGACCGGCATCTCGCCTTCGATCGTCATGCCGAGCGCGGTGAAAAAAGCGATAGCGGCCGCAAGGTCATCGACGACGACGCTGACGTGGTCCAATCTTGTGATCGTCATGCGCTTGGGTATAGCAGAGACCGTGAGCGGCGGTCCATGTCGAACAAGGCAAGAAGCTGCTGAAGCCCACGTGCATGAATGAGTCCACGGGCGGACGAGCTCTGCTGCGTCAAGCTCTTCGAGGTCCGTCCCCTTTTGCCAGGAAATGGGGAATGTCCCCATTTATCTGCGCGCCTTCGCGCTCCGCGAGCTCGAATTCGAGGTGCACCTCGAGCCCAGTTAGCTGCGCGGCGAGACGCGTGCTGAGCTCCAGCCGCTCCCGAACGGTACTGCGGCCATTGCCGGCCTGGCTCAGCAGCTCGATGGCGCCAGCGATGACGGCGATCTCCGGGAATCCGAAGGCTTCCGCGGCGCTGGAAATCCTGGCGACCATGCGCTCCAGGTGGGCCATGGCCAGCGGCTCGATGGGCAATTTGGTGTCGGGCAGGCAGGCGCGCATCTGCCCCAGCTCGCCGCGCGTGCGTGACAGGAAGCGCAGCGCCAGTTCGCGCTGGGACATCTGCGACGTCGTCGTGTTTCCGGTTTCGAACACTTTGGCAACTCCTTGTAAGCACGGTCTCGAGCTCTCGGGTCCATCATGCCTGCGAGGTGGGTCCGGCACCTGCCCGGATCGGCCTAACTAGGTGTCCGGCGCCCGGTGTCATTTCCAATCTGTCGACTGCGTCTCAATGTCCTGTCCCATGTCTGGTCGCTTTGTCATTGTCGCAGGACACCGACTAGCTAATGAAACCGCTTTCATTACCGTGTAGTTAGAAATCCTGCGTTCGCCAGCCGCTCACCACTTGTCTGGCAAATGGGTCCGCGGCGAATTGGCCGGGCTCAACCTCGCCAGGCCGCGCGATGCCATGGCGCAGGCATTCGGCCAACATCCGCCGCCCGGGGGGCGGGCAAGCCTTCGTGCGGCGGCGCCCTGGAATCCTCGCCTGCACAGTGTCCCGGGCGGCCTTACTCCTGCCCATGGGCGTTACGTCAGAACTCAACACCGGGAACTCGGGGGATTTGCCGCTGGGGGCGGCGGCGGGGCTCGTACACACTGCAGTCGCAGTTTCAGCCGCGCCCTCAAACGGTTGTCGTGCTGGAGCCCGCAGTGGATCCATCAAGGCGATCTTGTGTCGCCAGACGATCCACACAGAGGCCGTCCGCAAGGGCGGCCTCTCTTTATTTCTGCTCAGGACACCAGTCGCTCGAGGGCGGCCCGATAGCGCGCGTTGACCTCGCCCCGCGCGCAATGCACGCCCTGTTCCACCACCTTGCGGCCCGCGCGCCACACGTCATCGATGCGGCTGGTGCTGCCGCCAAAGATGAAGCTGTCGAGCGTCACGTCACTCTGCCTGCCTGCCATCACCGGCAGTTCGGATCGCAACGAAAAACAATCGGCGGCAGCTCCCTCGACCAGGCCGGGCGTGCCGCCCGCGGCTGCCATCCCCAGGGCGCGTGCGCCCCCTCGATGCGCGTGTGCAAACAAGGTCCGACCGGTGGAATGCGGGCTCTGCGCGGCGAGCACATTGCGCGCCCGGTCGCGCAGTCGCTGGCTGTACTCCAGCGAGCGCAATTCCTCACGCGCGCTGATCAACACGTTCGAATCCGTACCAATGCCGAAGGTGCCACCCGCCGCAATGAATGGCGCCGCAGGTGAAATCCCGTCGCCAAGATTGGCCTCGGTGATCGGGCAGAAGCCTGCGACCGCGCCGCTGCGTGCCAGTCGCACGATTTCCTCATCGGTCATGTGCGTGGCGTGCACCAGGCACCAGCGCGCATCGACGCCGGCATTGTCCAGCAGCCACTGGACAGGGCGCGCGCCGGACCATGCCACGCAATCATCGACTTCCTTGGTCTGCTCCGCCGCGTGGATGTGGATCGGTCCATCGGCAGCCAGCCCCACCACCGCCTCCAGTTCATCGGGCGCCACGGCGCGCAGGCTGTGAGGCGCCACGCCGAGAACGGCATGCGGCAGCGCTGATACTGCCAATCGACTTGCCTCGAGCAGGCGTGCGAATCCGTCGAGGCTGGTCGTGAAGCGCTTCTGCCCCGGCGCAGGCGCCACGCCGCCGAAGTTGCCGTGCGCGTAGAACACCGGCAACAGCGTGAGCGCGATTCCGGTGACCTCGGCCGCAGCCGCGACGTGTACTGCCATCTCGGCGGGGTTCGCGTACGGCGACCCCCCGGCATCGTGATGCACGTAGTGAAATTCCCCGACGCGCGTAAAGCCGCACTCGAGCATTTCGACATAGGCCTGGGCGGTGACGGCTTCGAGATCCTCGGGCGTCATGCGGCCGACGAATCGATACATCAGCTCGCGCCAGCTCCAGAAATTGTCGGCCTCCGGACCGCGATACTCGGTGAGCCCGGACATGCCGCGCTGAAATCCATGGCTGTGCACATTCGCGAGACCTGGCAGCACGAAGTCGGCGCGGGAGTCGCCGGACTGCGCGCTGGCATTGCGCTCGATGTGGGTGAAGCACCCATCGGCAACGACCAGCCGAACGTCGCGCGCCCAGCCGTCGGGCAGCAGTGCGCTCGCGCAGAAGATTGAACCGGTTTCCGCTGGTAGTCCCATCGCCGGCGAAGTATATGCGCTGGCATCAAGGGACACCTCTGGCGACACGGGCCTCACATCTATAAGGTTCCGTCATGCGCTGTGACCGGATCTGGCGGAATGCCCGACTAATGACGATAGCGCCCGGACGGGAAGGACTGGGCCTCGTCGATGACGGCCTGGTTGCCTGTCGCGACGGCGTCATCGCATACGCCGGCTCCGCCGCCGACGCGCCGGCACTCGACGGTCTCGAAATCATCGACTGCGAACGCCGCTGGATCACGCCCGGCCTCATCGACTGCCACACGCACCTGGTATACGCCGGCGATCGCGCCGCAGAGTTCGAGCAGCGTCTCAACGGGGTCTCTTACGAAGCCATCGCGCGCGCCGGCGGCGGCATTCTCTCCACGGTGCGCGCCACACGCGCGGCGGGCGATGCGGAGCTGACCGCCGCCACACTGCCGCGCCTCGATGCGCTGCTGTCCGAAGGCGTGACCACCGTCGAGATCAAGTCCGGCTATGGGCTGGCGCTCGAGCACGAGCGCAAGCAGCTGCGCGTGGCTCGCGCGCTCGAGCGGGAACGCGGCGTCAGGGTGCGCACCACCTTTCTTGGCGCGCACGCCTTGCCGCCGGAGTTCGCCGGCCGCGCGGACGCTTACGTCGACGAGATCTGTACGGTGATGATCCCCGCCCTGGCGCGCGAAGGCCTGGTCGACGCCGTGGACGCATTCTGCGAATCGATCGGCTTTACGCGTGAACAGACGCAGCGGGTATTCGAGGCAGCACGCAAACACGGGCTGCGCGTGAAGCTGCACGCCGAACAACTGTCCAACATGCACGGCGCGGCGCTGGCCGCGTCGTTCCAGGCCTTGTCGGCCGATCATCTTGAACACCTCGACGACGACGGCATCCGCGCCATGGCACGCGCCGGCACCGTCGCGGTACTGCTGCCGGGCGCGTTCTATTTTCTGCGCGACACGAAACTGCCACCGCTGGCGGCACTGCGTGCCGCGGGTGTGCCCATCGCCATTGCGACTGACAGCAATCCGGGGACATCGCCACTGACTTCCATGCTCCTGGTGATGAACCTGGCGGCCACGCTGTTTCGCATGACCGTGGAGGAATGTCTCATCGGCGTGACGCGAGCCGCGGCACAGGCGCTGGGGTTGCCCGACGCCGGCACGCTCGAGACGGGCAAGCGCTGCGATCTCGCCATCTGGAACATCGAACGGCCCGCGGAACTCGTCTATCGCATGGGATTCAATCCGCTGCATGCGCGTGTGTGGAGCGGCGCGTGAAGTCGCTGGCGCAGCACCCGTGGTTGTCGGTGCATCACGGCGATGCGCCGCTGATCGTGAGCTTTCCGCACACGGGCATCGAGATCCCCGAGAGGATCGAGTCGCACCTCGTGTCGCCCTGGCTGGCCCAGAAGGACGCGGACTACTGGGTGGATGTGCTGTACGACTTCGCTCATGAACTCGGCGCAACCACGATCCGCACCTCGCTGTCGCGTACGGCCATCGACGTCAACCGCGATCCCTCGGGCGCCTCGCTCTACCCCGGACAGACCACCACCGGTCTCTGTCCGCTCGAAACCTTCGATGGGGAGCCGCTGTACAAGTCGGGCAATGAACCGGATCCCGCCGAATTCCTGCGCCGACGCGCCGAGTTTTTCGATCCCTATCACGCGGCACTGTCCGCGGAGCTGGAGCGCAAACGCGCCCGGTTCGGCTGCGTGGTGCTCTACGACGCTCACTCGATTCGCTCGCGGGCGCCGCGGCTGTTCGACGGCGAATTGCCGCAATTCAACATCGGCACCGACAATGGCCGCACCTGCGCACCGGAACTCACCGGCGCGGTGGAAAAAATCTGCGACGCGTCCGGACTGACGCGGGTCACCAATGGACGCTTCCGTGGCGGCTGGATCACACGTCACTACGGCAAGCCGGCCGCCGGCATACATGCCGTGCAGATGGAGCTGGCCATGCGTGGCTACCTGCGCGAGCCTGCGGACGCCCTGGGTCCTGCCAACTGGCCCGCGCCGCTCGACGACGTGATCGCGGCTTCGCTACGCGTCGCATTGCGTGACATCCTTGACGCCTGTATCAACTTCGCCTGCGCGCGACGGAGCGCACCGTGAATCGAATCGACACCCGACGCATCATCCGCGCGCCCACGGGCACGCGGCTGTCGGCGCGCAGCTGGCTCACCGAAGCGCCCCTGCGCATGCTGATGAACAATCTCGATCCGGCCGTGGCCGAGCGGCCCGAGGAACTGGTGGTGTACGGCGGCATCGGCCGCGCGGCGCGCAACTGGGAGTGCTTCGATTCCATCGTCGCCACGCTCAAGCGGCTCGAAGCCCATGAGACCTTGTTGATTCAATCCGGCAAGCCAGTGGGCGTGTTCGAGACCCACGCTGACGCGCCGCGCGTGCTGCTCGCGAATTCCAACCTGGTGCCACGCTGGAGCACCTGGGAACACTTCAACGAGCTCGACCGCAAGGGACTCATGATGTTCGGCCAGATGACGGCCGGCTCGTGGATCTACATCGGCTCGCAGGGCATCGTGCAGGGCACCTACGAAACCTTCGTGGAGATGGGCCGGCAGCATTACGCGGGCAATCTTGCCGGACGCTGGTTGCTGACCGCGGGCCTCGGCGGCATGGGCGGCGCCCAGCCGCTGGCATCGGTGATGGCCGGTGCGTCCTGCCTGGCGGTGGAATGCCAGCGCTCGCGCATCGACATGCGGCTCAAGTCCGGTTACCTCGACCACGGCACTGACAACATCGACGAGGCGCTGGAAATCATCGATCGTCACAAGTCGAAAAATCCCGTCTCGGTGGGTTTGTTAGGCAATGCGGCCGAAGTGCTCCCCGAGTTGCTGAAGCGCGGTGTGAGGCCTGACCTGCTCACCGACCAGACCTCGGCGCACGACCCGGTGAACGGCTACCTTCCCCTGGGATGGACCGTCGAGGAATGGCTCGCGAAACGCGTCAGCGATCCGAAAGCCGTGTCGCAGGCCGCCAAGGCTTCCATGGCCGTGCATGTGCGCGCCATGCTGGATTTCCAGAAAGCCGGCGTACACACAGTCGACTACGGCAACAACATTCGCCAGGTGGCGCTGGAGGAAGGCGTGAAGAACGCCTTCGATTTCCCGGGATTCGTGCCGGCGTATATCCGGCCCCTCTTCTGCCGCGGCGTGGGTCCGTTCCGCTGGGTGGCGCTCTCGGGCGATCCCGAAGACATCGCGAAGACCGACGCCAAGGTCAAAGAGCTGCTGCCCGACGACACACAATTGCATCACTGGCTCGACATGGCCCGCCAACGCATTCACTTCCAGGGGCTGCCGGCGCGCATTTGCTGGGTGGGACTCGGCGATCGTCATCGCCTCGGGCTCGCGTTCAACGCCATGGTGGCCAGCGGCGAGCTCAAGGCGCCCATCGTCATCGGGCGCGATCACCTGGACTCGGGATCCGTGGCCTCGCCGAATCGGGAAACCGAAGGCATGAAAGACGGCTCGGATGCGGTATCGGACTGGCCGCTGCTCAATGCACTGCTGAATACCGCCTCGGGCGCCACCTGGGTGTCGCTGCATCACGGCGGCGGCGTCGGCATGGGCTTCTCACAACATGCCGGTGTGGTTATCGTGTGTGACGGAACCGAGGCGGCCGCGAAGCGAATCGGACGCGTGTTGTGGAACGATCCGGCGACAGGGGTCATGCGTCACGCGGACGCCGGCTATGACATCGCCATCGACACCGCGCGAAAACACCGGCTCGATTTGCCAGCCATCCTGAGTGACACCTGACCTGAGGGAGCTCACGTGACTTACGCAAAGAACCACTCGCTGCTGATCCTCGTATTGGCCGCCATCATTGCGCCGGCCGTACCTGCGCAGACCGGTCCGCTGGAACCACGACTGGTGATCGCCGGGCAGCCGTACCCGAAGTTTGATCCCGATCTTGGCATCGATTTTCTCTCGGCCACGGCCGAACTGACCGTGGATGCCAATGGCAAGGTCACCGCGGTGAGGATCGCGCAGAGTTCCGGCAACGATCGTTTCGATGCGATCGTGCAGAAGTACTACTCGACGTTCCGCCTGATCCCGGCGGTGTCCGCCACCGGCCAGCCGGTGCCCGCCGTTTCCGAGGTCCGCTTCCGGGTCGCCATTGATGATCCGCAATCAGGGCGACTGCGGGGTCCCGAGGATTTCGTGCAGGCCGAGGTGAAGCGCATCCAGCGCATGAAATGCAGTGACTTCATCTGGGAGTACGACCGCATGCAGGAGATCGCGCACGGATTCGAACTCGACCAGGAGTACCTGTTCCAGACGTCTTTCGCGATGGTCGAGGCAACGCAGAAATTGAACGCAGCGGAAACCGATCGCGTCACCAGGAAATCCGGCGCCGTGATCAAGGACACCGCGAAACACTGCCGCGCCAATCCTGATGCACGCTATTTCGCCGACGCGTATAGGCCCGCGGTCATGATGCGCGCCGGGCGCTGATGCGCTGATTCCAACCTCAGCATCCTCCTACGCTCGGGGAACACGCTGCGCGTGCGCGCGTCCAAGCGGGTTCTTCACACAAATGCCAAGGAGGCATCTCATGGCCTACATCGAAGGATTCGTTGCCGCAGTGCCGCGCGGAAACAAAGAGGCATATCGAAAACACGCCGCAGGTGCGTATTCAATGTTCAAGGAGTTCGTTGCGACGCGCCAATTGGAAACGTGGGGTGATGACGTACCCGACGGTAAAGTCACGGACTTCAAGGGCGCGGTGAAAGCCAGCCCGGACGAAGTCGTGGTGTTTTCGTTGCTCGAGTATCCCGACAAGGCCACGCGCGACAAAGCCAATGAGAAGATGATGAACGACCCGAAGATGAAGGACATGGGTGCGAACATGCCCTTCGATGGCAAGCGCATGATCTACGGAGGCTTCCAACCCATCAACGACAGCGGCAAGTCAGCCAGGCCTGGCTATGTCGATGGCAGCATCCTTGCGGTGCCGAAGGCGAACAAGGATGCCTATCGCGAGATGGCCGACAAGCATGCCGCCATCCTCAAGGAGTACGGCGCCACGCGCGCGGTCGATTCCTGGGGAGACGATGTGCCCGATGGCAAGGTCACGGATTACAAAGGCGCGGTGAAGGCCACGCCGGAAGAGACCGTGGTGTTCTCCTGGGTGGAGTGGCCCTCGAAAGAGGTGCGCGACAGCGGCTGGGAGAAGGTCATGAAGGATCCGCGCGTTAAGGACATGAAAATGCCCTTCGACGGCAAGCGCATGATCTACGGAGGCTTCGCGCCCATCCTCGATCAGTGACCCCAGTCCAGTAGAGGCAATGGCGAATGGAGAGGCCGCCGCGCGCGGCCTCTTCTATTTCAGTGCCAGCTCCGCGCGCACCTTGCCGCCAACCGCCGGCACCGCCTTGATGCCAAGCACAAACACGCGCTTGGCGTCGATCTCGCCCGAGCCCAGCAAGGCGACGCGAATTGCTTCGGCTCGCGCGCGCGCCAGGTCGCCGAGCTCGGCCTCGCTGGCTGGCTGGCTGGCGAGCAGCGCTTTCGTGAGTTCGACGTTGGCCGCCTCGTACGGCAGCTCCTGCCCTTTCTGTTTGCGCAACTCCAGCACCAGCGTGAAGGGATTGAAGGTGATTTTCCCGACCTGCAATTCACGCTGGTATTGCTCTCGTGCGAGGTCCTGCAGGTTGCCGCGCACCATGCGCGGCACCAGCCAGAAGCCCAGCGCGGTGTAGGCAATGAACAGCATGACCAACGTGAGTAGCCCGATCCTGATGAAGCGATTGCGCAGCAGCGACATGGCGCAGAAGCCTACGACTTCGGCCGGAAGATGACGAATCAGACCAAAGGGTGTGCCTCTCACTCATACAGTGGCCAACCCAAGCGCTTGCTGTGCAAGGCCTGCGGTCGCCTAAGCTGCGCGCATGGCCGGACAGACCACGACAATCTTCATTGAATGCCGCCGGTGCGGGCACAAGGCGCAGCGCGAAGTGGCACTGCCCCTGCCGCCCGAGGCCCGCTGGCGGTGCCGGAACTGCAGCAACCGCGACCGGGCGAGCATCAAAGTCTGGCACACGGGCGGATCGTCCTCCGCGCGGATCGTGTCATTTCCACGCGGCAAGCGACCTAGTTAGAAATTTTCCACGCCCGCTCCCACGCCGGTTACCACGAGTCGCGCTCAGCCTGCGCGCCGTCAACAACCTCAGTTAGGGAGATGATTCAATGTTCAAGCTTTCCAAGGCGGCGCTGGCCCTCGTGGCCTGCACATTCGCCGCACATGCCCATGCCACCGGCGGATACCTCGACCGCGAGGACCCGGCCGTGATTCGCGAGTGGAATTCACTCGCCGAAGGTGTGATCCCCGCCAGCAGTGGACCGACGCTGCCGCGCACCTACGCGATGATGCACATCGCCATGTTCGACGCGGTGAACTCCATCGAAGGTGGTTACAGGGCGTATCGCACACACGTGGACGCGACACGACTCGCATCGAGCGAGGCGGCGGCCGCACAGGCCGCACATGACGTGCTCGCCGCCTTATGGCCCGCCAACGTCACTCAGTTCGACACCGCGCTGAATACGCGACTGGGCAAGATTCATCCTGTGCGCGCACAGCTTGGCGCACAGGTGGGCCGTGAAGTGGCGAAACGGATTCTCGAGTGGCGCTTGAACGACGGCTGGGAGACTCCGCAGTCTTACACGCCGCCGGCGCTGCCTGGTCTGTGGCGCCCGACCCCGCCCAACTTCGCCGCCGCTACCTTCGTGCAGGCGGGCGACGCCAAGCCTTTCGCGCTGCCCACGCCCTAT
>Ga0207691_10002478_pt1 | contig 18056 bp, 16 predicted proteins | sample KBSM13metaG_FD_184327 | JGI IMG/M metagenome (GOLD analysis project Ga0207691, IMG submission 184327) | Miscanthus rhizosphere microbial communities from Kellogg Biological Station, Michigan, USA - KBS M1-3 metaG (SPAdes) (version 2) | ecosystem: Host-associated > Plants > Roots > Rhizosphere >... | reverse complement strand
GCGATGGCAAGTGGTACGTGTTGCGCGATCTGCCGCTGCCGTCGGACTTGCACACGGGATATCACCGCCTCGAGATCGAACTCGAGCATGCCGGCCGCGAGGAGTGTGCGCTCATCGTCGCGCCGGACCAATGCCACGAACCTGCCGACATCGCAGGCGGTGCGCGGCTGTGGGGCGTTGCCGTGCAGCTCTACGCGCTGCGTTCGCAGAACAACTGGGGCATTGGCGATTTCACCGATCTCGCCGAGCTGCTGCGCCATGCGGCGGCGGCGGGCGCCGGGTTCGTCGGCATCAGTCCCGTGCATGCGCTGTTCCCTTCCGATCCCACACTGTATTCGCCGTACTCGGCGTCGAGCCGGCATGCGCTGAACGTGATGTTCATCGACGTGGCCTCGGTACTCGAGGTCCAGGGTTCCCGCCGTGCGCTGGCGATCATGGCGGATCCGGGTTTTCGTGCGCGTCTGACCCAGGCACGTGCGGCTGCGCAGGTGGACTACCCCGCAGTCGCCAGTCTCAAGATGACGGTGCTGCAGGCAGCCTTCGAACGTTTTCGCACCGAGCACCTCGCGCGCCACACCGCGCGCGCCGCGGCCTGCCGCGCGTTCCTGCGCGAGCGCGGCGAGGCGATGCGACTGCACACGCTGTTCGACGCGCTCGACAGCTACCTGCGGCGGCATCACGGCACCGGGGCCGGCTGGCACAACTGGCCCGAGGAATACCGATCACCAGCCGGCGAGGCGGTGCGGCGCTTCGCGCACGAGCACGCCGACGAGGTGGACTTCCATGGCTATCTGCAGTGGCTCGCCGCCGAGCAGTTAGGCGCCGTGCGCAAACTGGCGCACGAGCTGCGCTTGAGCGTCGGCGTCTACGGTGACTACGCGGTGGGCGTGAATGCCTCGGGCTCGGAGACCTGGTCCGATCAGTCGCTGTACTGCACGGGCGCGGCGATCGGTGCGCCTCCGGATCCCATCGGGGTCGGCGGCCAGGAATGGGGCATTCCGCCACAGGACCCGCGGCAGTTGCGGCGCGCCGCGTACGCGCCGTTCGTGGCGCTGGTGCGCGCCAACATGCGGGCCTGCGGAGCGCTGCGCCTCGATCACGTCATGGCGCTGTTCCGCCAGTGGTGGGTGCCGCGCGGCTTCAAGTCCGCCGACGGTGGCTACGTGCACTATCCACTCGAGGATCTGCTGGGGGTGGTGGCGCTCGAGAGCCATCGCAACGAGTGCCTGGTGGTCGGAGAAGATCTCGGCGTCGTTCCCGATGAGATCCGGCGGGCGCTCCCGCAATTCGGGGTGTATCACTACAAGGTGGTGCTGTTCGAACAGAAGGGTGGTGAATTCGTTGCGCCCGCCGATTACACGCGGCGCGCGCTGGCCGCTGTCACCACGCACGATCTGCCGACGTTGCACGGCTGGTGGAGCGGCCACGACATCGACCTGTGGGAAAAGCTCGGCTTCTATGCCGAACCGTCCATCGGTGAGCGCCGCCGTGCCGAGCGCCAGCTCGAACGCGAGCGCCTGCTGCGGGCACTGAGCCGCGAGAAGCTCTGGGCGGGAGCGAACGCAGTGCCGGAATACTCGGCCGAGCTCGGGCGCGCAGTGCACGTGTATCTCGGCAAGAGCCCGACCGCGCTGGTGACCGTGCAGCTCGAAGACATGATCGGCATGCTCGAGCCGGTGAACGTACCCGGCACCAGCTCCGAATATTCCAACTGGACGCGCCGCATGACGGCGAACACCGCCGAGATATTTGCGCGCGAAGATGTGCGCGATCTTTGCGCCGCCATGGTCGAGAGTCGCCGCGCCGGAATCGATAAGATGGCGGCCTCATGAGCGCCTTGCTGCAATCCATCATCTACACCGCCCAACGTGCGGGCGGCGCGATCATGGCGGTCTACGCCACGGACTTTTCGGTGCGGGACAAGGCCGATGCTTCGCCCGTCACCGCCGCCGACGAGGCGGCAGAAAAAATCATCCTCAACGATCTCGAGGCGATCGCCCCGGGCGTGCCCGTGGTGGCCGAGGAAGCCGTGGCGGCGGGACTCGTACCCGTGATCGCGGATCGATTCTTCCTCGTCGATCCACTCGATGGCACGCGCGAGTTCGTGAGCCATCGCGACGAGTTCACCGTCAACGTGGCGCTGATCGAGAACGGCGAACCAGTGCTGGGCGTGGTGTTCGCGCCGGCGCGCCGCGAGCTTTACTGGGGCGACGTGCGCGCCGGCAAAGCCGGCCACATCGACGCCGATCCCGACGGCACCATGCCCTCCATGGGCACCGCCATCCTGGCACGCGCGCCGCCGCCCGGCGGCCTCGTAGCGGTGGCCTCGCGTTCCCATCGCACGCCCGAGACCGACACCTTCCTCGCTAACTACCCGGTGACCGAGTTCCGTTCCATCGGCTCGTCGCTGAAATTCTGCCTGGTGGCGGCGGGCGAGGCGGATATCTACCCACGCGTGGGCACCACCATGGAATGGGACACCGCCGCCGGACACGCGGTGCTCGCGGCGGCCGGCGGGCGCGTGACCGGGCTCGCGGGCGAGCCGTTCCGCTACGGCAAGCCGGGCTTCCGCAACGGCAACTTCGTGGCGCGGGGCCGGGACTAGTGTCCGGCAACCGGCCGGGAGTCACCGACTACATTCGGCTGATCACCGTGCCTGCGATCTGGGGTGGAACCTTCGTCGCCGGCAAGATCGTGGTTGCAACCCTCACGCCACTCATGGGTTCGTTCGCACGCTATGTCGTGGCCTGTGTCGCACTGCTGGTCGCGGCGGTCGTGCTCGAAGGCGGGCTGCCGCGGCTCACGGCCCGTCAGTGGCTAGCAACCTTCGTGCTCGGATTGTTCGGTGTGTTTGCCTACAACCTGTTCTTCATGGGCGCGCTGACCCGGCTGCCGGCCAGTCGCGCTGCGCTCATCATCGCGCTCAATCCCGCCATCACCATGGCCATCTCCGCGGTGGTGCTCGGCGAGCGGCTCAGCGCGCGCCGCTGGGCGGGAGTGGCGCTCGCGCTGTTCGGGGTGGCGGTCGTGGTGTCGCGCGGCGACTTTTCGAGTTTCGCGAGCGGCGGCGTCGGCGCGGGCGAGCTGTTCATGTTCGCGGCGGTAACGTCGTGGGCGCTGTACACCATCCTGGGCCGCAAGGTGCTCGGCGGGCTCTCGCCGCTCGCGGCCACGAACTACGCTGCGCTCTGGGGGACTGTGTTGTTAGGGGCCGTGGCCGCGCCACAGTTCGATACGCTGCATCCGTCGCAGTTCGACGCGCGACTGATCCTCTCGCTGCTGTATCTCGGCGTGCTGGGTACGGCGCTGGCGTTCGTCTGGTATTACATGTCCGTCAAGAAGGTCGGCGCGTCCTCCGCCAGCATCTTCAACAACCTCGTGCCGGTTTTCGGAGTGGCCATCAGTGTGCTGGTGCTCGGCGAGGCATTGTTGCCCTCGATGTTGATCGGCGGCGCCATCGCCATCGCGGGCGTCATGATGGTGTCGCGCGCCTGAAGCTTCAGGAGCTCGCGCCGTACAGCCGCACCATGTTGTCGAGGTGCTCGCGCAGGATCGGGAAATTCACCACGCACATCGGGATTTCGAATACCTCGCCGCTCGCGGCGCGCACTTCGAGCACGTGATCCGGCCGCTCGCGCAGCGAACGAATGTCCTTCCACGGCATCGTGCCGATATAAAGTTTTCGCCAGCGGCCACCGCTGATGCGGGTAGCCATGCCCGAAGTGTCGATGCGGATCGAAAAGGCGCGGGTCAGCGACAGCGCGGTGAAAGCAACCGAGAACGCCCCCGCGAACACCGCGACGATCCAGGGATTCAGCGGCAACTGCCCAATGACGACCGTCGGGGCCTGGAATCCCAGGGCCACGGCGTACAGGCAGATGGCGGTGGCGATGACGCCGCCGGTGGCTGTCAGCCACGATGGCAACAGCGGGTCATGAAATTCCAGCACGGGATCGCTGCTGCGCTGCGAAGCGCTCTTGCGCGCCGCGCGCGCCATCTCGATCATCTCGGGAGTGTTCAGCGAGTTGCGCAGCCTCAGGATTTCGTCGCGGCTGGCGTCGTCCGTCGCCTCGCTCAGCAGTCGATCCAGTTCCTGCAACACCTTCTGGTGATCCGGGGGCGCATTCTGCATGGCCGCCAGTATATGAGCGAATTCGTAGACTACGGGTGGCGGCGCTACACTCCAGCCCCATGACCCTTGAACGCGTAAGCAGTTACTCACACTGGATCGGCGGACGCATGGTCGTCGGCACATCGGGCCGCGCCGGTGATGTATTCAATCCTTCGCTCGGCGTGGTGGCCGCACGCGTGGCGTTTGCCAGCGAGACGGAAGTGGGTGCGGCGGTCGATGCCGCGCGCGCGGCATTTCCAGGCTGGGCTGCGACACCAGCTCTCAAGCGCGCGCGCGTGCTCTTCAAGTTCAAGGAAATCGTCGAGCAGCGGCGCACCGAGCTCGCCAGGCTCATCGCCTCCGAGCACGGCAAGCTCGTGAGCGATGCGGCCGGCGAAGTCACGCGCGGCCTGGAGGTTGTGGAGTTCGCCTGCGGCGCTCCACACCTGCTCAAGGGCGAATTCGCCGACAACGTCGGCACGGGGGTCGACAGCTACTCGCTGCGTCAGCCCCTCGGCGTTGCCGCCGGCATCACGCCGTTCAATTTTCCGGCGATGGTGCCGCTGTGGATGTTTCCGGTGGCGCTCGCCTGCGGCAACACTTTCGTGCTCAAGCCCTCGGAGCGGGATCCGGGTCCCGGGCTCTTGTTAGCGCAGTGGCTCGCCGAAGCGGGTTTGCCGGCCGGCGTGTTCAACGTGGTCAACGGCGACAAGGTTGCCGTCGATGCGCTGCTGCGGCACCCGCAGGTCAACGCGGTGAGTTTCGTGGGCTCGACACCGATCGCCGAATACGTGCAGCGTGAAGGCGTGGCGCATGGCAAGCGCGTGCAGGCGCTGGGTGGCGCCAAGAACCACCTCGTCATGCTTGCCGATGCCGACACCGACCAGGTCTGCGATGCATTGCTGGGCGCGGCGTATGGGTCGGCGGGTGAGCGCTGCATGGCGATCTCGGTCGCTGTGGCGGTCGGTGATGCGACCGCCGACCGGCTGGTCAACAGACTGTCAGCCCGAGTGAAGTCACTGCGCATCGATCAGTCGCAGAATGGCGATGCCGACATGGGACCACTGATCACCGCCGCGCATCGCGCGAAAGTCGTCGACTACATCGGTGCCGGTGTGGCGGAAGGCGCGCGCCTCGTCGTCGATGGCCGCGGTCACCAGGTGCCGGGACACGACAACGGCTTCTTCCTGGGTGGCAGCCTGTTCGACGGCGTGACACCCGCGATGAGAATCTACCGCGAAGAAATTTTCGGGCCGGTGCTCGTGGTGGTACGGGTGCCGACGCTCGCGGCCGCGGTCGGGCTCGTGAATTCGCACGAGTACGCCAATGGCACCGCGGTGTTCACGCGCGACGGCGCCGCGGCGCGCGAGTTCGTGCAGGGCATCGAAGTCGGCATGGTCGGCGTCAACGTACCGATCCCCGTGCCCATGGCGTTTTTCAGCTTCGGTGGCTGGCGCCGATCGAGCTTCTCGGATCACGCCATGCATGGCCTCGAAGGTGTGCGTTTCTACACGCGCCTCAAAACAGTGACGAGTCGCTGGCTGCCTGCGCCGAATGGCAAAGGTGCAGGGTCGGCGGAGTTCGTCATGCCCACGATGAAATAGGAACAGGAATCTGCGTTCATGGAAGTCGAGAGTCCGAACTTGGGTTTTCCAGCGTCGTTCTGCTGCAACTGCGGTGCGACGGATTGCCAGAACGAGATCCAGGAGACGCATGTCACGCGCTTCTTCAAGATCGGGCGAACGGATACGACCTTCAAACTATCGGTGCCGGTGTGCGCCGCGTGCCGGAGGACGACGAAGCGCAGGCCGGCAGGTTTTTTTTCGCGCCTGGGCGTGCTGATCCTCGTCACCAGCATCCTTTTCGGAGTGAGTCTCACGCTGGTGACGTCGGCCGTGTTGCCGTTGTGGATTGATTACATGTCCGCGGGCAGCGTGCTGCTGGGCCTGATCCTGACGTTCGTGTTCTATCGCTTTCGCCGCCCGACGCCACCGCAAACCAGCTTCTATCAACCGGTGCGCATCAAGGAAGCCCGCTTGCAATTCACCGGCCTCATGGCGGGAGCCGGGCAGGTTGCCTACATGAAGCTGGCGTTCACCAACCCGGATTACCTCAACGTGTTCGCGGATGCGAACCAGGAAGCCATCCGGGCGAAGCACGTGTCGGTGGTCAAAGCCTGAAGCGGCAAGGCGCAAACCTCGTCGTTTGCCTGCGATTGCCGGACTGACATCCTCGCCGTTCCACGCTTCAATGCTTCCCCCTTCGCGTGGAGAAGCGCATGGAAGCGCAAATCGCAAAGCGGCTGGTGGTTCGCCTTGCATCCGGGTGGTTAGTCGTCCTGCTGGTGTCTGGTCTGTGGCAGGGCTATGGGGCATGGCTGCTGGGTGGCGGGCATGGCGGCTGACCCGCTGCTGCTGGCTGCGCTGCCTGCCATCGCGGGCTTCATCGCCTTGCCCGCGTTCGCCGCGTTGTGCCGGCGCCGGGCCACACGCGAAGCAAGCCAGGTGGCTGCCGCGCTGGCGGAATTCGCTGCCGCCGCTCGCCGCGACCTGAAGCGGACTCAAGACTGTCAGCCGCTCGCTGCGGATTTGTCAGCGCGCGTGCAGCGATTGCGGGTTCCGGAATTCGCCGCGTTGCAGCTGGCGCAGGAACTGCCGCAAGCGCGCGCGGAATTGCTGGCGGACACCGCGCAGTGGTTGGCACTGCGGCTCAAGCGGCGCATCGCATTCGAACGCAAGATGCTGGCTCGCACGGCCTCGGGTCGGCGTCGCGGCGCGGTCGCGGCGATCATTCCGCCACTGCTGCTCCTGATGTTCCACGCCGCCGGATTGTCGGTTCCTGAGGGTCTGCTGGCGGTCGTCACGGTTTTCGAAGCGTTTGGCTGCTGGCTGCTGTGGCGACTGGCTCGCGTCGGCATTTAGGAACCTCTGTGTTGTCCGAGACTCCGTTCGTTTTCCTGGCAGCAGCCGCGGCCGGCGTCTTCGCACTCAGCGTCTATGGACTGCGCGGCCTGCTCGAGATCCGCGACGCGTTGCGCCATGCGGAATTCACGCGGCTGTCCGCGCCCGAGAACTGGCAAATCACCCGCGTGTGGCTGGGCGTGATCGCAGGTCTGCCCGTGCTGGTAGCCGCATCGCGGCTTGGATCGGCGGCCTGGCTCGCAGGCGCGGCCACCGCCGCGCTCGCTTTCTGGGCAGCGCCCGAATTCATGCTGGCGGCGCGACGTCAGGCGGAGCGCGAAGTCCTCGACGATCTGGCGCTGCATCTCGACGTTGCGGCGCTAGCCATGGAAGCCGGCAGTAGTTTGCTCACGGCGCTGGTGCTGTGCGCTGAGCGCACGCCGCCCGGTCCGCTGCAGCGCGCCTTGCATCGCGTGACTCTCGAGATGCACGCGGGCACAGAACCTCTCGAGGCGCTGCGTGGGCTCGAACAGCGCGTGGGACTCAAGCCGCTGAGTTCGCTCGTGCTTGCGCTTCGCTCGGCGGAGCGCCTGAACCAGGACCTGGCGCCGGTGTTACGCGAGCGCGCGCGCCAATCCGCAGGCTATCGCTTTGCGCGGGCCGAGCGGCTGGCGCGCGCCGCTCCTCTCAAACTCTGGGCGGCGCTGGTGCTGGCCATCGTGCCGTGCACCTTCGTGGTACTGGCATTGCCGGTTGCGCACATGCTGGTGCTCATCGCCGGGAAGTAGGGGCGTAGTAGTACCGCGTCCGTTCAGCCTTGCGGCGTGTCCGCGCGTTTCAGTTCCGTATTGGCTTCCAGCGCGAGCAGGTCCTCGGGCCGGTCGATGTCGAGCTCGGCGCTCGGCATGGGCAACCGCACCAGCCGATCGACATGCCGGTGCAACAGCACCTGTGCGCCGCGATCGCCACGAAGTTCGTTGAGCTCGCGAAAGCACCAGCGCGGAAAAATGGCGGGGACGCCAACGCTGCCGGCGTACTGCGCAGCGGCAATGGAAGCCGGCGCCCGGCGCCAGACTCCCGCGAGCCGCCGCAGATCTTCCGTGGTGACGGCCGGCTGATCCGCGAGTGCAATGAGCACTCCATCGGCCGTCGAAGGTGCGTGTGCAATGCCTTCGCGGATCGAACTCGCGATTCCTTCGGCCCAGTCGCGATTGACGGCAATGCCGGCCGGCGTGTGCCGCAACAGCGGCGCGAGCTCGGCAGCGTTTGCGCCGAGCACCACGGTCACCGAGTGGCCAGCAAGCTCCACGGCGCGACTGACCACGGTGTGCATGAGCGGGCGGCCGTTGACTCGCACGAGTTGTTTGGTGGACCCGAAGCGCGTCGAACTACCAGCAGCGAGCACCACGACGTGGATGTGACTCGCGTCGGTGGTTGCGGCTTCGGTCACACCGGCATCAACGCTTGCTGAGGAGCCCGATGGCGAGCACGGAGACCACGCAGATGCCGGCGATCATCGCGGTCTTGCCGGCCATGTCCGTGAAGGCCGAGCGTGGGATGATTTCCAGCACCACGAGGATGGTGAGGGCCGCGAGCGCCAGGATGGTGATGCTGGCCAGGACCCGCGCCATCCCGCTGTGGTTGCGGATTTCCGAGGTCGTTTTCTGCGGTTCGAGATTCATGGGCGGCAATCTTACGCCGGTTGCGGCCAGGTGCCGGCCAGGCCGGGCTGCAACCGTTAAGCGGGTCGCATTTGGGGCGGTTTTTGGCACGGGCCGTGCGCCAGTGCACGTCCTATTGTCAGGTTTGGCGCTAGTTTGCTGCCTTCTGTTGAATGAGTACGCGAGGCTGAGCGATCCGTGACGACGCAGTTCTTCGAACGGCAGGAAGTGCAGCGCAAATACACCCTCTGGCTGGTGACCGCGTTCATTGCCTGCATGCTGCTGGTCGTAGCCGTCATCAATCTCGTCGTCCTCCTCGGTATCGGTGGTGACCCCGTGCGCGTTCTGCGCCACGAACCCGAAGTCGTCTTGTGGATTTCGGCGATCGTGTTCGGGACCATCCTGATCGCCTCCTGGCATCGCAGCTCGCAACTGCGTGCCGGCGGGGCCGTCATCGCCCGCGCACTCGGCGGTGTGCAGGTGAACGCCAACGACGGCGATCTCAAGCGGCAGCGCCTCGTGAACGTCGTCGAAGAAATGGCGATCGCCGCACGCATCCGCAAGCCGCAGGTCTTCGTGCTGCCCAACGAAGCGGGCGTCAATGCATTCGCCGCCGGCAATTCGCCCGACGAGGCCGCGGTGGCCGTCACCCAGGGCGCACTCGACGCGTTCGACCGCGAACAGTTGCAGGCCGTGATCGGCCATGAATTCAGTCATATCCTCAACGGCGACATGAAGATCAACATGCGCCTGACGGCGTGGATCTTCGGCCTGTGCGTGATCAGCGATCTTGCGCGGCGGTTCATGAACAAGCGCGGCGGGGGCCGCGGCGCCGCGCGCGTCAAGCTCATCGCCTTCGGGATCTTCGTCGCCGGCAGCGCAGGTGCGCTGGTCGGTCGCCTGTTGCAGGCCGCGGTTTCGCGGCGTCGCGAGCACCTCGCCGATGCATCGTCCGTGCAGTTCACGCGCAATCCGCAGGCATTGCAGGGCGCGTTCGTCGTGATGGCCGCGAACGCGGCCGGCACACGGCTCGAACACGAACGCGCGATCGATGTCGCGCACATGTTCTTCGCCGGAAGCCCGACCAAACTACAGGCGAAGTTCAACGTCTCCTGGTTCGCCACGCATCCGCCGCTCGAAGAACGCGTGCAGGCACTGGACGCGCGCATATCGCCGCTGAAGTTCCGCGCGCTGGTGAGCGATCAGCGGCGCAAGGTCGCCGCGAGTGCAGCGGCGTCCGGCGAGGCTGTGAATGCGCCCGCCGGGAGTTCAGCGCTCGCGTCAGCCGGCGACCTGCCGATGATGGCCATGGCACCGGCGGATCCGGTGGCCCCCGCTGCGATCATGACGCCCGCGCCGGTTCCCGCCCCGGCAAGCATGGCGCTGGCCGAGACGATGCCGTCGGGTGTGCGCCTCATCGGTGGACGCTCGCTACCACCCGATGTCTTGCGCAACCGCCTGAGCCAGGAACAACAGGCGGCCATCGGCGCGTTCGTCGCGCAGGTGGAAAACTCCTCGATCGCGGTGCAGGCCACGTGCGTCGCGGCGATGCTCGCCGCAGAGCCGGCGAAATGGCGTACGCAGCTCACGCGGCTCGCGCCGCTGCTCGGCATCGAACTATTCAAGGCGACGCAGGCGCAGATTGCGCGCCTCGCGCAATTGGCTCCGGCTTCCAGGCTGCCGTTGCTCGTCGATCTGCTGACGCTGCTCGACGGCGTCGAGCCTGCCGACCGCAAACGACTGCGCGCGGTCGCTCGCGCCTTCGCTCCGACGGTCGCGACTGGCGACATGCTGCGCTTCTCGCTCACGCGCATGATCGAAGCGCGCTTGAGCAAGGCGCGTGAGCAATCCACTCCGGTGCCGCTGCCGGAACGTTCGGCTGCGGTGTGCGAACTCTATGCGGCGCTCGCGCAGTGCTGCTTCGGCGCGGGCAAGCAGGGTCAGAACGCTTATCGCGCCGGGGTCATGGGCATGCTCCTGCCGGCCCAGTGGGCGCCGTATCCGGAAGAGCTCGTCTCGCCCGCAGCGCTCGACACGGCGTTGGCGGGCCTTGCGCAGATTCATCCGACCGGAAAGCGTGCGCTCTCCGAAGGTATGGCGCGCGTGATTGCCGTGGGTGGCCGCATGACGGTGCCGCAGGTGGACCTGTTGCGCGGCGCATGTCTCGTCGTCGATTGCCCGGTACCGCTCATTCCCCTCGACGTGGTCTTCGAGGAGGCCGACGTCATGACCTCGAAGCTTCAGGCCAGCGCGCGATAGAGCATTCGCGAACCCACCAGCAGCAGGAACGCGCCAAAAGCCTGCGCGAGGCGACGGCGGTTGAGCGAATGCGCCACACGTGCCCCGAGCGACGCGGTGAGCATGGATCCCGGGGCGATGACAGCGAGTCCCAGCAGGCTCACGTAGCCCACCGTCGCCCAAGGCAACGCCACCGGGGGATTTGCCAGTAGATAGCCCGCAGTGCCCGGGATGCTGATGATGATCCCGAAGAACGACGCCGTGCCCACGGCCCGATGGATCGGGTAGCCGCACAGATTGAGCGTGGGCACCGTGAGCGTGCCGCCGCCGATTCCCATGACCGCTGAAACCGCACCTATCGATGCGGCCAGCGCTGCGCCGCCGGCGCCGCGGGGCACATGATCGCTGGCGCGAACGTGGTCGAGCGGCAGCAGCATCTTGAGCGCGATGATGAGCGCCACGCTGCCGAACACCCCGGCGAGTACGGCGAGCGGCGCACGCGCGGCGAGCAGGCTGCCTGCAAGCGCGGCAATGAACATCGGGATCGCCCAGCGCCGCGCCAGCTCGGAGTCCACGGCGCCGCGCGCATGGTGCGTACGCGCCGAGCTGATCGACGTCGGGATGATGGCCGCCAGCGAGGTGGCGACCGCGACATGCATGCGGTACTCCTCGGGTACGCCGGCGAAGCGCAGCGAGAACTCGAGCACGGGAACCGTGACGATGCCGCCGCCCACACCCAGCAGGCCAGCGGCAAATCCCGCAATGACTCCTGACGCGGCGAGGATGGCGAAGAGCGGCAGGAGGTCAGACAAGTGCGCGCATCATCATTTCGCTGAAGGGACGGCCTGTGTGCCCGGTGAGCGCCGCATGCACCTCGCTGACGATGGACAGCGCGATGGATTCGGGCGTGCGGCCACCGATATCGAGCCCGACGGGCGCGCGCAAGCGGCCCTGCAGCCTGGTGGCGTCGCCACCGAGACTCTCGAGCAGATGTTCACGCCGCGCGGCCGGCCCCAGCAATCCGACGTAAGGCACGCTGCTCGCGGCAAGCGCGCGCAGGTAGTGCAGGTCGGCGTCGAGGTGGTGGCTCATCACGATGGCGGCCGAAAAGTCGGCGAGCTTGATAGTGCCAGTGATGTCGGCGGCAGCCACTTCGAAGAGTCTGGTGTCCGCAGGAAACCGTTCCGGGCCGAGATACGCCGCGCGATGGTCCACCACCGTGATGCGCCAGCCAAGGAAGGCTGCGAGTGTCGCGACCGGTCGCGCGTCCGGCCCGCCGCCTAACAACAGCAGGTGCGGAGGCGGGGCGACGGTCGCGACGAACAGTTCGACTCCCGATGGAGCCTGCACCCGCGCCGGCAGGGAGGAACCGAGCGGATATGCCGGGTCACTGCTCGCGATCACGAACGCGAAGTCGCGCGACTGCGCGTTGCGGAAGCTTTCGGCCATATCGGCGAGCGGCTGCCATGCTTCCGGCGCGGATACGCGTGACAGCAGGATGTCCATGGCGCCTTCGCAACCGGCGCCGAGCCCGAAGAGTTGATCGGTGGAGCTGCGCAGATCGTAACTGACGATGCGGCCCTTGCCGGTGGCGGCGACGTCGCGCGCGTGTTCGCGCAGATCGCCTTCGAGACATCCGCCGGAGAGCAGCCCTGCGTATTCGCCGTCACTGGCGATCAGCATTTGCGCGCCGGGCTTGGCATACGTCGAGCCGCCAGTCCTCACGACCGTGGCGAGAACGAGGGGTTCGTTGGCGAGCCGCGCACGGTCGTACAGCGGCAGGAGGCGGTGCAGGGTCATGTAGCGGAAATATATGCCAGTTTGCGAGCCTTACGCTTGCGCGTAGTGGGGTCCAACCATTAGATTTGCCGGGCTTTTTTTGCACCTCTCAGGTCTAAGTCCTTCAATGCCAGCCCCTGACCCCTCCGCCTGGGTCGTACATAAATTTGGCGGTTCTTCGGTCGCGGACGCTGAGTGTTTCAAGCGCGTCGCCAACATCCTCGAAACGCTGCCTCCCGGGCGACTGGGCGTGGTGCTCTCGGCCTGTCGCGGTGTGACGGACGCGCTGCTCGGGCTCGTGGCCCGCGCCGAAGTCCAGGACGATTCGTGGCGCGGTGAGCTCGACGCGATTCGAGCGCGTCACGACACCATCGCAGGCAACCTGCTGTCGGCCGATGCACGCCAGTTGTACATGGCCGGCTTCGACCGCGACCGCCATGACATCGAAGGCATCCTGCACACCGTCAAGCTCACGCGCTCGGCCGCCACCAGCGTGCGCGATCTCATCGCAGGTTACGGCGAGATCTGGTCGACGAAGTTGTTCCGCGAATTTTTCGCCACGCGCAAGATCCGCGCGGGCGAGGCTCGATGGATCGATGCGCGCCAGGCCGTGGTCGTGCAGTGGGGTCCGCTCGGGCCCGCCGTGCAGTGGGACGAATCTCGCGCCAGGCTGCACGCGCTCGTGGGTGGGGACTTCAAGGGCACGCTCATCATCACCGGGTTCATCGCCTCGGACCGACAGGGTGTGCAGACGACGCTCGGCCGCAACGGCAGCGACTTCTCGGGTTCGATTTTCGGATCCCTGCTGGACGCCAGCGAGATCCACATCTGGACGGATGTCGATGGGGTGCTGTCGGCCGATCCGCGCCGCGTGCCTGACGCCAAGGTCATCGATGCGCTGTCGTACAACGAAGCCATGGAGCTTGCGTACTTCGGCGCCAAGGTGATCCATCCGCAGACCATGGCGCCAGCCGTGGGACGTGGCATTCCAATCTGGATCCGCAACACCTTCGCGCCGCAGAAGCAGGGTTCGCTGATCTGCGCAAAACCCAATTCGAAACTGCCGGTCAAGGGCATCACCAGCATCGAGAACATCGCGATGGTGAACGTCGAAGGCGCCGGCATGATCGGCGTGCCCGGCACGGCGCATCGCCTGTTCGGTGCGCTGCGCGAAGAAGGCATCTCCGTCATCCTGATTTCGCAGGGCAGTTCCGAGCACTCGATCTGCTGCGCCATCCCGGGCGTCGAGGCCGAACGCGCCGCGCGAGTGGTCGCTGCCGCCTTCGATCGCGAGATCAAGGAAGGCCAGATCCAGAGCATCCAGGTGGACTCGCACCTCGCCATCCTCGCCGTGGTCGGCGACGGCATGGCCGGACTTCCCGGTGTGTCGGGCAAGGTGTTCAACGCGCTGGGGTCGGCGGGCGTCAACGTGCACGCCATCGCGCAGGGTGCATCGGAGCGCAATATTTCCGTGGTCGTGGATGGCAAGGACGCGACGCGCGCACTGCGAGCGGTGCACTCGGGCTTCTATCTGTCGCCGCATACCATTTCCGTGGGTCTCATCGGACCTGGTGCGGTCGGCCGCGCGCTGCTCGAGCAGCTCGGCGCGGAGAGCGCGCGCCTGCGCGATGAATTCAAGCTGGACTTGCGCCTGCGCGGCATCATGGGCAGCAAGAAAATGCTGCTGGCCGAGCAGAACATTCCGATCGAAGGGTGGAAGGCGGCGCTGGATGCGAGCCCGGCCGCGGCTGATGCCGCGAAATTCGTCGAGCACCTGCACGTCGACCATCTGCCGCACACCGTGATCATCGACTGCACCGCCGACGAGAGCGTGGCGAAACTCTATGCCGAATGGCTGGGCGCCGGCATCCACGTGGTCACGCCTAACAAGAAGGCCAACAGCGGGCCGCTCAGCTACTACGATTCGCTCAAGGAAGCGCGCCGCGTGGGCGGTTCGTCCTATCTGTATGAAGCGACCGTGGGCGCGGGCCTGCCGGTCATCCAGACGTTGCGCGACCTGCGCGAGACGGGCGACAAGATCACGAGCGTCGAAGGCATCTTCTCGGGCACGCTGGCCTATCTTTTCAATGTGTACGACGGCAAGACGCCGTTCTCCGACATCGTCAAGGACGCGAAAGCCAAGGGATATACCGAGCCGGACCCGCGCGACGACCTCTCGGGCACCGACTTCGTGCGCAAGGTCATCATCCTCGGGCGAGAGATGGGCCTGAAGCTCGAGATGAAAGACGTCCAGGTCGAAAGCCTGATTCCCGCCGGCCTCGAGAAGGGCACCATCGACGATTTCCTGAATGGCCTTCCCAAATATGACGGTGAAATGAAGAAGCGTTTCGACGCGGCGGCCGCGCGCGGCAAGGTGCTGCGCTACATGGGACGCCTCACGGCGGACGGCAAGGCGACGGTTGGCGTGGCCGAGCTCGACAAGTCGCATGCGTTCGCGAACATTGCACTGACCGACAATGTCGTGCGCTATGCCACCGCGCGATACAACTCCAATCCGCTCATCGTGCAGGGACCGGGTGCAGGACCGGCTGTCACCGCGGCCGGCGTATTCGCCGATCTGCTGCGTGTGTGCTCGTACCTCGGGGCACGGTTGTGAGTACCGCTGCATCGGGCAGGGACAGAGCCACCGCATTCGCGCCGGCCTCGGCCGCCAATGTCGCGATCGGTTTCGACATCCTCGGCTTCTCAGTCGACGTGCTCGGCGACAAAGTGTCGGTAAAGCGCACCAGCAAGCCGGGCGTGGTCATTGCCGGTTCGTCCGGTGTCGTCAAGGAAATTCCGCGCGATCCCGAGCGCAACACGGCCGGCCGCGCGCTGCTCGCCATGCAGGAGACGCTCAAGCCTGGATTCGGTTTCGAAGTATTCATCGAAAAGGGGATTCCGCTCGGCAGTGGTCTCGGTGGTTCGGCGGCCTCGGCGGTCGCGGCCGTGGTCGCAGCCAATGCGCTGCTCGACAAGCCGCTGCCCAAGATCGAGCTGCTGCAGTTCGCCATGCAGGGCGAGAAAGTCTCGAGCGGCTCGCTGCACGTCGACAACATCTCGCCCAGTCTCTTCGGCGGTCTCGTGCTCACCGTCGGCATCGACCATCCGCGCGTAAAACAGATTCCGGTGCCCGAAGGCATCCGCGCAGTGCTCGTGCATCCGCACCTGTTCCTGTCGACCAAGCAGGCTCGGGGCATCCTCAAGCGTGAGGTCACGATGTCGGATTTCATCTGGCAGACCGCGAACCTCGCCGGCTTCATCTCGGGTTGCTACACGAATGATCTCGACATGATCCGTGCGTCGTTCGAAGACGTGGTCATCGAGAAGCAGCGGTCGCAGCTCATCCCCGGATTCGACACCGTGCGCAAAGGCGCACTCGCGGCGGGCGCGCTGGGTTGCACGATTTCTGGCGCCGGGCCCACCATGTTTGCCTGGGCGCTCGAGAACGACGCGCAGAACGTGCGCAGCGCCATGGTGAGCGCTTTCGGCGCAGCCAACATGAAAGTCGATCACTGGGTCGTGCCCATCAAGACCTCGGGCGCGTACGTTCTGCCAGGTTGAGCGCATGAAATTCGTCAGCACTCGCGGTCAGTCGCCGGCGGTCAGCTTCGGTCAGGCGCTTGCCCAGGGCCTCGCCCCCGATGGCGGCCTGTATATGCCGGAGAGCTGGCCGCTCATTCCGCTGTCGGCCTTTGACGGCGCGACCACGCTGCCGGAAGTCGCCGAGATCATGTTGCGACCCTTCGTCGCTGGCGATCCCATCGCCGCCGAGATCGGCGATGTCGTTCGCGATGCCTTCGATTTTCCGGCGCCGCTGGTGCCGGTGGCCCGTGAAGGGCGATTGTCGGTGCTCGAGCTGTTCCATGGACCGACCGCGGCGTTCAAGGATTTCGGCGCGCGTTTCCTCGCCGCGTCGCTGTCGCGCATCCGCAAGTCCGTTACCGGACGCCCCCTCAATATTCTCGTGGCCACGTCCGGCGATACCGGCGGGGCAGTGGCGGCGGCTTTTCATGGCCGCCCCGGCGTCGTCGTTTCGGTGCTGTTCCCGAAGGGCCTCGTGTCGCCGACGCAGGAACGGCAGCTCACCTGCTGGGGCGACAACGTACTTTCCTATCGCGTCGCCGGCACGTTTGACGACTGCCAGCGCCTCGTCAAAGAAGCGTTCGTCGATTCGGGCCTGAAACAGCGCTTCGAGTTGTCGAGCGCCAACAGCATCAATCTCGGGCGCTTGCTGCCGCAGGCGGTGTATTACGCCGCCACCAGTCTTGCGGTGTATCGCGCGCACGGCGTCACGCCTAACTTCTTGATCCCGAGCGGCAATCTCGGCAATTCGGTCGCCTGCGTCTGGGCGCGCAAGATCGGCCTGCCGATCGGCCGCATCGTGCTCGCGCACAATGCCAACCGCGCCGTTCCGGATTTCCTGGCGAGCGGGCAGTGGCAGCCGCGCGCCAGCATGCCGACGCTGGCATCGGCCATGGACGTCGGTTCGCCTAGCAACATGGAGCGCCTGCGCGCACTGTTTCCGGACCTCGACGCCGTGCGCGGCGCCGTGAGCGCGCACAGCGTGAGCGACGAGGAGATCCGCGCCCGGATCGCCACCGATTATCGTCAATACGCGCGCGAGTACGGGAAGCCCTGGTGTCCACACACCGCCACCGCGGCCGAAGTCTACGCGCGCATGCCCGAATCCGAGCGTGCGGCGGGCCGCTGGGTGCTGGTCTCGACCGCGCACCCGGCGAAATTTCGCGAAATCGTGGAGCCGCTCACCGGGCAGCGAATCGAAATGCCGGAAAGCCTTGCTAAACTGTTCTCGCGCCCCGTGTCCTGTGCCGAGCTCGATCCGACGCTCGCCGCGCTGACCGCTGCGCTGGGGAAAGTAAAATAGTGAGCGCGCATTGAATCCGCCCTTTGGTCTCACCGAAGTTCAGCTTGCACTGATCGTCATTGGCACGGTTGCCGTGGCGCTGCTCGCGTTCTTTGGTGGCCGCGCCTGGGTGCTGCGCAAGCGCGATGCACGCCGCGTGGCACGTGTGACCGCGGGTTCCGCCGACTACCTTCGCAACGTGCTGGTGCCCGACGGCAACGGCGGCGACTACCATCTCGACTTCGTGCTGCTCACCAGTCGCGGCGTCGTCATCATCGACATGCGCGACTTCGTCGGCATCGTCTTTGGTGGCGACCAGATGACCGCGTGGACGCTCATGAGCGGCCCCATCCGCACCACGTTCGTGAATCCGCAGGCCGGGCTCTACGACCGCATCGCCAGCGTGAAGGCGGTGATCCAGGATCAGCAGACGCCGGTCGAAGGCCGCATCGTCTTCACCAAGCGCGCCAAGTTTCCCAAGGGGCTGCCGCGTTTCACCG
>Ga0207691_10002470_pt1 | contig 18083 bp, 19 predicted proteins | sample KBSM13metaG_FD_184327 | JGI IMG/M metagenome (GOLD analysis project Ga0207691, IMG submission 184327) | Miscanthus rhizosphere microbial communities from Kellogg Biological Station, Michigan, USA - KBS M1-3 metaG (SPAdes) (version 2) | ecosystem: Host-associated > Plants > Roots > Rhizosphere >... | reverse complement strand
TTGATGAGTTGCGTGAAGGACAGCGGGTATCGTTCACTGTCGGGCAAGGTCCGAAAGGACCGAGAGCTGAAAATGTAAAACCGGAGTAAGACCAGCCGGGCTGATGCCAGGCGATTATCGAGGCGTGGCGGGTCGACGACAACACGGTGCGCTCGCTTCTTAACACGCTCGCTCGTGACCTGCCCCCAGCCAGCGCTGTCTGGGCTGAAGTTGTTTGGCGGACTCGTCGAGTCGTCCTTCGCTTCGGGTGCTGTTCAATGCACGCATGCGCGGCCGTCCCCAAAACACCGCCGTCAAGCGATCGCGCGTCGTCGCGATCCGCCGGTCGATGATCTCACCGCCTTCCCGCAGGATCCGAATCTGGCTTTCTTTCTTGTGAAGATCGATGGCACCATACTCCATGGCTGGCCTTCGCCTTGCGCCTCAAGAGCGCGTTCAGCAACGTGGAGCGCAAGCTACCACTTCGCCGAGGAGACCAGCCCCTTCATCCTATCTACGGGACCAACTCCCATTCTGCGCGCTCAGGTGGCCGAATTGATAAGATCCAGCCACCTTGGAGGTGAGTATGAGAGGCGCGCTCACCGTAGCAATTGTTGTGTCGTCAGCCGCTGTTGCACTGCCGGCCAATGGCCAATGGCTCAACCATCCGACGCCGAATATCCCCCGCACATCCGACGGTAAACCGAATCTCGCGGCACCGGCCCCGCGCGCCGGGGACGGCCATATTGATCTGTCAGGCCCTTGGACCGGGCGACCGGGTGTCATTGGCGTGCCCGACGAGGCGCTCACGGCAATGTCGAAGGCTCTCGTCCGCGAGCGGGAGGAGAACTATTTCAGAGACCGGCCCGCGTTCAATTGTCAGCCCAGCGGGCCGGAGCCGATGCTCGGCTGGAGGCGCATCATCCAGATGCCTTCGCTCATCGCGATCGCCTACGAGAATCTCACGTACCACCTTATTTTCATGGACGGCCGCAAGCTCGAAGCGAATCCCGAACGCACGTGGATGGGGTACTCCGTCGGACGGTGGGAAGGCGACACGCTCGTCGTTGACAGTTTTGGGTTCAACGATCGCACGTGGTTGGACGGTCGCGGCCTGCCCCACACGGACGCACTCCGGACCACGGAACGCTACCTGCGGCGCAATTTCGGACAGTTGCAGGTCGAACTCACTGTGACCGATCCCGGCGCGTTCGCCAACCCCTGGACGATGACCTACACCTTGGAGTTCCAGGCGGACACTGAGATGATCGAAAGCGTCTGCGAGGAACGGAGCCGATGGATCGGCCGTTTATCCGATGTTGAGCAGAGCGCGGTCACCGTTTCTCCCCAAACGTTGGCGAAGTACGTGGGCGTCTATAGCGGGCTGTGGGTCACGCGGCCGCGAACCGTTCGGATTCAACTCGAAGGCGGAACGTTGTACGCCAACGGATTGCTCGGCGAGAAGGTCCGCCTTATTCCTCACTCCGAGACCTCCTTCAGCGGGACCGACGGCCTCTCGTTCGACTTCGATCTGGACGGAAATCCAGCCGCGTTCATGGTAGAACGACATGTGTCCGGAGATTGGCAGTACAAGCGGCTGTCCCTACCAGAAAGTCAAACTCCCGGCAATTAGGACATGCCGTAGTGTCGCAATACTGAAGCGAGCTCCGCTGCCGTTGACTTCGTTCACGCGCCGCGCTGCACCTGGAAATCATCGCGTGGAACTGGCGGCGATCTACCGGGCGTTCCCGGAGCTTCGCCGAGCCGCAAACCACGGGCGCCGTGCCGGGCGCTGGATGCGGTACGGCCGTTTCGCTACTCGCCCTCGGCGTCGACCGGCGGCGCGCAACCTCTTGGCCCCTCCAGCGGGCCGGGTAAAGCACGTTCGGCCATGTCCTCCAGTCGGCGTTCAAACCGGCTGGCGACCACTAGTACCACAACGACACCGGCCGCTGAGGCAACCCCCAGAACGACGCCCAAGCTGCTCAACGCACTGGCGAGCGTTTCTCCAAACGCGTATGCGCCGAGGCCGTACGCGCCAGACCAAACGATGCCGCCCAATGCGTTGAACAGTAGGAAGCGCTCCCAGGTCATGCAGTTGATCCCGGCCAACAACCCAGCCAATGCACGAAGTACCGCGACGAAGCGTCCGAAGAACACAACCTTGCCGCCGTGCCGCAGGAAGAGATACTGCCCGAGCTTGAGCCGGCGTGTGGTGAGCCGCAACCGTGATCGATGGCGGACCACCCAACGAAATCCGACGGTCCGCCCGATCCAGAAGCCGACATTGTCGCCGGCGATGGCACCGATCATGGCCGCAAGAATTACGTGCGCGACGCTGAGCTCGCCAGTGGTGCCCGCGTACACGGCGGCTGTGACGAGTATCGTCTCCCCTGGAACAGGAATACCCATGCTCTCGACTGCGACGGTACCGCCCACGATCCACGCGCCATAAGTACCGATGGTGTCGGCCAGAGTCGAATCAAACGGCACGAGGGTTCTCCACTTTGCCGTATCCATACGGCGTGCCGACGCGAGCCGCCGCTCATCGGCGGCGGTTCTTCGCGAAACAGTTGTGGATTCACTCAACTACCACGGCGGGCGTATCTCGACCGTGGCGATTTGCCACGCTGAAGGATGCGCCAGAGTCCAAGGCGAATCATTGACAAATCGCGTGGCGCTGCCGCGGCTGTCACGCCGACAGCCAGTTCAGCACTATGCGATCCGGCGCGTTCCTCACGGGGAGAATGATCGATCGAGGATTGGCAACGCTGCACCGCACGATTTTCGACCCTATCATTCGTTTCGAGTGCGGGCACAGTGCGGATTCCACTCAAAGAGCGGCAGCTTCGGTCGATGTTGGCGCAGTGTAGCGCGCGCCGGCATAGGATTGCGTTCCCTTGCCGTGCTATAAGGCGCCAGCGTGCGGCTTCACTTCATCGGATTGCTCATTGCCGTGTTGTTGATCATCGCGGTGGCGCTGCCCTCGAAGCGCGACACCAGCGTGGCGGCGTGGTGGTCGCGCGTCCGTTACCAGCTCGCTTTCTTAGCACGCGTCGCGCTGGCGCTGGCATTGGTGGGTGCAGTCGCGTGGTTTCTGCTGGTGCCGATGCTGCGCTGACGCGTGATAGCCACGATGCATTGGCGACGACGCCGTGCGAAAACGGTCAGCTGTGGCTCTCGACAACACCGTACGCGTCGAGTCGATTGAGGTTATAGCTGTTCTCCGATAGCCTCGTTTCGTGGCGTGCGTCGTCTTCTCGCTGCTGTACTCCGCAAGAAGTAGATCCGACCGAAAGCGGCACCCCAAGTATCTCGGGACTGTCTGACTCGAGCCGTCTCCCCTTGGGCCGCACAGTACGATCGCCTCACGTGATCCACACGGCGTGCGCTGTCGTCGGTGACCTGCTACGACTGTTGGCCCTGATGTTCCAGTCTCGGACGCGGCTCGCGGCCGAGAATCTGTTCCTGCGGAACCAGCTCGCGTGCTAACTCGAACGCAACGTCCGACCACACCGCTCACGATTGTGCGTCCCGACAGGTTCGTCCGGTGGCAACGAGAGACCTTTCGACTGTTCTGGCGCTGGAAATCACGCCGACGGGGTCGCCCGCCAATACCCACCGAACTCCAGCAGCTCATCGCCGACATGGCGGCGGCGAATCGCACTCTGGACATCGCGACTCGGGGTCCTGCACTGGAACGTCACCGTACATCCCACAGCTGAATGGACGATTCAACAGTTTCGAGACGGCCTCCCTCTTGACGGCGCCTATCGCGTGCTCGTGCACGATCGCGATGGGATCTTCGCGCCCGCCGTCGACGAGGCGGTGCGTTCGATGTCGCTGCGCGTGCTGAAGACGCCGGTCGGATTGCCGGACGAACCGTCCCGCCTGGCGACGCTGACTGGCCACCTGTGTCGCCGGCGCATCGCGTCGTTGCCATGTCCGGCTCGGTGGGCTACGACACGATTACCGGCTTGAAGGCGTCGCCGCGTGAATTCTTGCGGAGTACAGGTACGAGTGTGGTCGCGCGACGGGTAGTTCTCGACACCCGCTTCAGTGAGGGAGCCATCCGGTTGCCGACGGGTAGGCTGTGATCAACGTGCTCAAATCGGATGCCCCGTTCGTGACGACCATGCTTAGAGAACAGGTCATGTCATCCGCACTTCAATGGGTGGCATCGACGACGCGCGCTCACCGGACAGTCGAGTGATGGGTCTTCACTCCGTGGCGTTGTGTTGGAAGCGGCAGGTGCGCCTAGGCACGCGCTGACTATCGCTGCGTCGAAAAGGCGGGCGTCACTACTTATTCACGTCGACATCGACGAATTCTTACTGTTTCCAGATCTTGAAGTTTAATCGGAATTTCTTGTGGCCCAGCAGCTGCCGCCAGTCGATGAACAGGACACATGACATCAGCAGCAGCCCGGCCGCCGCTGTCAGCGCGGTCTGCCATGACACGTGTCCATGAAGCAGATCGGTCGCTTCGTCGGCCGTGACTTTGGCCATTAGGATGACCCAGGCATCACCAAGGAATTTACCGATGGCAAACCCAGGGAGGATGTTCCAGGGATTCACGCGGGCCATGCCGGCCGCAGTGAAGAGCGCTGTGGTTGAGAGCGGCGAAATCGCGTACAACATCACGAAGAGATTGACGTACCAGAAGCGCCCGCCGAGTTTCTTGCCAAGGAACGAGACGTTGGCGTTTTCGCTCCTGCGGAAGATCTTCGCCGACACGTGCGGCATGTAAAGAGTCAGGATGTAGCGGCCGATCACCGAGCCGAGCGCCCCGGAGGCAATGATGCCCCATGGATTCAACTTCCAGTTGATGATCATGAACGCAAGGACTATCCACGCGGGAGGCGCAAACACAGGGATCGTGTCCACGAGCAGCGCTGCCGCAAACGCGGCGAGATAAAGCACGGTGATTTGCTCCTGCCGCAGAGTCTGTGAGTCGCTACCGCTTGGCGAATTCGTACGGCCAGTTCCTCGTCGTGCGCCATTCGCTCGGCCGCCTCAACCGCCCTGCGCGATGCGCCCGTTGTCTGTCGCCATTGCAGGGAGGCGAATACCGTCAAGGTGCGACCAGCGCGCATCGCAGAAGCTGGACTTCAGCATCGGATTCAATGCACCGAGCTCGCGGAGTCTCGGCACGCTGAGCGGTGGCAGAGCGCTCAGCGCGCCGAGAATACAGACAAACGCGCCGCCAGAAGCAGTCCAGGTGCATCGGGAGTCCATGCAATTTCTGTATGCGCGGCTTCCGTCGTCACAATCGACGTCCCGTGCGCGAAGGACGGCTCGAGCGGGTGACCTATCGCCGGGCGCCTACAGGATGCCTTCCTGTCACGCGATCCCAGGCATCTCGAACCGCACCCTTGATCTGTTCCCATGCAGACGTCCCGCGATGCTCGTAGCTGTTCCAGTCGCGCGACAGCTCGGATTCGATTTCATCCCACTTGCGATTCTGGTAGCGATGGGCTGCGTCGTAACCGTATCGATAGCCGGGGCGGTAGAAGTCGTAGTCTAGTCCGGCAGACGCTGCATATGGCCGGTTGCGGTAGTTCGTCCGCCAGTATGTGTCGTCCTCGTCCCATGTAAATCGGTCGTTCGGGTCAGCCATGAAGTTCTCCCTCGTAGTGAGTCCAAAATCTGATCGAAGCAACTTTCGCGCCTCTGAACTCGGCGATCAGGTGAACACTCGGCCGTCATGGCAATGTTGTGCGAGTTGTAGGCGCTGCCATGACGCTGCACATTTACATGAGAGCCGAGCTTCGCCGTCCGCCCTCGGGTGCCTGCTCGCACAGCAGCTGGGCATCGAATTACGGCGGCTTGGGAGCGGTCAGCGAATGACGTTTGGAGCCGGTGAGCAGACTCTGTCCAACTGATGAGTGAGAATGCGTTCGTCTGCTCCGGGCAGTCGCTGGATCTCGCTCCGCGTTGTCGAGTTCGCACGGGTAGCCGTTTCCACCTCGTCGTGGACAGCACGGGCTTCTCGATCGTCGGTGAAGCGTCCGCCATGCTGCGATTGCAAGCAAGGCACCACGTTTGCGTTATTCCGCCACGTGGCGGGCGACGTTCTCCCGGCAACGGATTGCATAGGGCGCTTCTGCAACTTCTCTCTGAGCCCTCGTTGGTGCGTCGCAAATACAAATAAGGCCCGAGAATCCAAGGCAGCTCAACGCGGACCAGCATTGCGGCTCGACCTCCAAACGCTATCGAGAGGATACGGATTGATCTGGAGATGCTCAATGAGCAAACAGGATATTCGCGCGCAGTACAGCGGACGTGATTTGGTACGTGCGCAAATCGACGTGCCACCCACTCCACCCGATCCAAATAGGCCCCCTCCGATTCCAAAGACGCCCCCGGCGCCGCCGACTCCCACCGACGAGCCACCACCAGAGCCGGTCGAGGATCCACCAGCGGAATCCGAGCCGAAACCTCCATATACCGTGGAGCAGACGCGGTAGCGTTTACCTGCGACTGGGCGTCAGTTCAGCGAGTCTGCGATTGACGGCAGTAGCTGACATAGCGATAGGGTTAAAAAATGACTCGGGGGGCCGCACCTGGATTCGCGGCGTGCTGGCGCGCGGACGGCCTTGGTGACTACTTGTGGGTCGGAGTCGCTCGCAAACGTTACGGTGCCGTCAAGCGTCCACACGGACCGAAGCGGCTCCACGTGATCGACTTGACCGTGACGAGCACTACGTGCCTGCGCGGAGATCAACAGAAGTAGACCGGGAACATTCGTGGCGATCCACAACCTCGAATTCCGTGCTCGGTCATTGCGACGACCCATGGCCATGCCGGAGTGTAGTACGTCCGACTGATCGTGTCGATCACGTTGCGACGAGCGGCTGGCCTGCCCATGTACCAGCACGTTGCGGTCGGCTCTGTTTGCCTATAGTGTTGTCCCTCACTCGTCACCCGAGGAGGCCTCGTGCGGAGCGTCTCGGCGGTCATCATTATTGGATTGCTCGGGTCAACCGCTACAGGTCAAGCACCAGCGCGACCGCCAGTCGTCGACGTGCACGTCCACAGCACCAACACGTCTCCCCAACAGGCGCTGGAGAGGATGAAATTTCTGAACATCCGCTTCTTAGTAGTCTCCAGCCTGACGAGCGACCTGCCGCAGTGGGCCAGCGCGCTCGACGTGGCTCAGTTTTTACCGGGACTGGTCTTTCCATGCGCCGATGGCCGTGCACCGATCACTGGGCGCCCGTGCTTCGACAGCCGTACGGAGCTTCCCGACCTCACCTGGTTAACGGGCGAACTGAAGGCCGGACGTATCAAAGCGTTCAGCGAACTTTCACCTCAATACCTGGGGATGTCACCGGCTGATTCGCGCATGGAACCCTACTGGAAACTGGCCGAACAATTCGATCTTCCTGTCGGGATTCACATGGGGCCGGGCCCGCCCGGCATCGCGTACGAGGCGAGCCCCGTGCCCTTCAAATCTCCAGCGTTTCGCATGGCGATGAGCGATCCTCTACTCTTGGAGGAAGTGCTGCTTCGGCACAAGCGTCTTCGCCTGTTTGTAATGCATGCGGGCTGGCCCCAGCTTGAACGGATGATTGCGCTCATGTATGCGCATCCCAACGTGTACGTCGACGTCGCGGCTCTTCAATCCCAGGCACTCATGCCGCGGGCTGCGTATTATCGGCATCTGCGTGGTTTGATCGACGCTGGCTTCGGCAAGCGCATCATGTTTGGCTCCGACTTCCCTGACCAAGCCGGCCCCGGGATTGACGCCGTTTTGGGAGCTGACTTCCTGAGTGCGGAGCAAAAAGCCGACATTTTATGCAACAACGCCGTGCGATTCCTGCGGCTCAATTCATCGCTATGCGGCGCGTGAGCGCCCTGAGGACCGCGGTCGGCTTCGATTGCTAGCCGGCCCCGGTTCGCCGCTGTTTGAACTTTAACCACGGGCTGCTAGGCCATGCACGGTGTAGATCGTGCATTCGAGACGATCCATGAACTCGGAGCCGCACCCACCAGAGCCGGAGCCAGGCCCCGAACCGCTACCGGCACCCACACCGTTCCCTGAACCCTCGCCCGATCCGCCGCCCACGAATCCCATACCACCGGAAGTTCCAGGTTCAACGCGGTCAGCATCGAGGACCTCCGCGACTACGATGCGGCTCGGCTACATAGGTTAATGACAACGAGTAGCTCTGCGTAATAGTCATGGCTTGCTTCGCTCTGTACGAGCTAAGCCCAGAGCCTAAAGTCTAGGCAGGTCTGAAAGACCAGCCTCTACTTCTACTGGACGCGGTTCTTCCGACCGCACAGTACTGCTCACTCTCAATGCCGTGAGCAATGCCGCCGTCTGGAATAGAGCAATGGCTACGAGCGGCCGACGAAAATGACCAGCATCGAGCATGGGTCCGAACACGAGCGGAGATAGTGCCTGCCCGGTGTCCAGGCCGGAGTAGACGAACCCGTAAATCCGACCGAACGAGCTGCGACCGAAACGGCTCGTCGCCGCGCGACGCACTAACAGGTCGCGGCCCGGCCCGGCGAAGCCGACGCCGAATCCGATGCTGACCATCAGCGGCCATAAAGCGGCTGGTGGCATCTCGCCCCATGCGAGCACGGCGGCCATCACCGCGGCGAATCCGAGCGCCGGTGCCACCATTCGATCAGCACGAGCCCTCATAAAACCTGCCGTCAGCATTCCGGTGCCGCTGCCTACGAGGTACGCCGTGAGCCCGCTGCTCGCGACGATGAGTGACACACCATAGACGTGACTCAGGATTGCCGGAGCGTAGTTCTGCAGAATGCCGAACGCCATTGTCGTCAGCAGGAAGAAGGCAAACGATAGCCACACTGCTCCGGAGGTCAGAAAAGCGAACTCTCCAGGCCGATGGTGTGCTTCGTGCGTCGCGACGCGCGACGTAATCAGATGTCCCGCATCCGCGAGTGCCCGACGACGCAAACACAGTGTCGTGAAGACCGTCGCACCAAGTGCAGCCGCGCCGAATCCCGCGACGTGCCAACCGAACGCGCTGGTAACGCCAGCCATGAAGAGCGGCGCAAGCGCCCAGCCCACATTGCCCGAGAAGCCGTGGATAGAAAAGGCGTGTCCCAATCGCGGCTGACTCACTCGCTGATTGAGAAGTGTGAAATCCGCGGGATGAAAGATGCTGTTGCCGAGACCGGCGAATGTCGCGCTCAACATCAACCAGGAATAGCTGTTGGCTAGACCGAGCACGACGCCGGAGAGCGCCAGCATCCCGACACCGAAGCAGAGCACGCGCCAGCCACCCACGCGATCGACGATGAAGCCGGCGAGTGCCTGGCCCATGCCGCTAATTACGAAGAACGTCGTGGTGAGCAAGCCGACATCGGTGAAGCTGAGCGAGAAATCACGCATCAGCCACGGGAACAGGGTCGGCAGCATCAGGTGGAAGAAGTGAGACGTGCCATGCGCCAGCCCAACGAGAGCGATGACCTCGCGGTCTCCGGGCGCGCCCCCGGCCGCCGCGTTCTCGTCCTCTGACGCACGGCTACGTGCAAGCGGCACCTTCATTCAGCAGATCCGGCTGGAGAGGACACGACGTACAAAAATAGCAGGTACAGAGACTTCCTGTCGCCTGATCGCGTCGTGTCCTTCCGGGACGTCCACCATTTCGCCTCATTCGACACCGCTACAGCGCGACTCTTCGCAAGCGATAGGCCGACGGTGTGCGCCTTGCACTACGACACGCATGCCCTGGGGTTCCGATCGTTCCGATGACAGTCTGTCGGTGGCAACCCTCGACGGTAATTTCATCGAGCAACTCTACGCAAAATGTGCGTCGGTCTATGACTGGCTGTTTGGCCCGATCCTGCAGGCGGGACGGCGCGAGGCGATGCATCAGCTTGCGCTGCAACCAGGAAATGAGATTCTCGAGATCGGGATCGGCACGGGCCTTACGACTCCGCTCTATCCCGACGACTGCCGCGTTACCGGTATCGATGTGTCCGAGCCAATGTTGCGTGAAGCGGCACGAAACATCGACCATCGGCACAACATCCAACTGTTCAGAATGGACGCGGCACGGCTGACTTTTCCTGACCAGTCGTTCGATGTCGTGTATGCAGCCTATGTGATTAGCGTCGTGCCTGATCCGCTGGCCGTCTTGAGCGAAATGCGCCGCGTCTGCCGCGTCGGCGGCCACATCGTGCTCCTCAACCACTTCCTCAGCGATATTCCATTTCTTGCAAAGGTAGAGCGGCTATTTTCGCCAATTGCTACGGCGCGATTCGGTTTCCGAACCGATCTCGATGCTCAACTTTTGCTGGAGCGCGCTCGACTACGGCCTGTCGCGATGCGCAAGGTCAACACGCCGAAAATCTGGACCCTCGTCAACTGCCGACGGGATGACTGATGAGCGGGCCAGCCGCAAGAGCCGCGCCCGCAGTCGCCAGTGGCCTTCGTCGGCGACTCTTAGGTGCAACCGGCAACCCACGCCCAACTGCCGACCGCTCCTAGCGGCGACGCTACCACTCCCACCGGTCACTTGGTTGCGTCGGGAACTGACCCTTCCGTTCCGAGCCGTCGGCCATCTTGATCGTCAGCATCTTTGGTGGTGGCATCGACGCTCACGATTTCACCAGCGAGCCCCACGCTGACCATCGCAAGGGAATCTTTGGGTGCGCCTCGTCGCGCAGGGAGATCCGCGCGATCAAAGTTTAAGACGGCCACTCGAAACGCCGTCGTCTGCGAGCCTACGGCATCTCGATTGCACGTGAGGCACTCATGGCGAAGAAAGCTGCAGCGAAAAAGACCGCCGGGCGCAAGAAGGCGGCGAAAGTGATGATCGGCCAGGGCGACAAGGGCGACCGATGATCGACCTCTATAACGACACGACCGGCGAGCTCCTGGGGCCGATCACCGAGGCGGATCTCAAGGTCTTGGTGGACGCTCTCGAAGAGGAGTCCACGGAAGACCGCGACTACTTCATCGACGCCGCCACGATTGATGTCATCGCCGATGGTCGCGCCACCGAGCACCTAGTCGGGCTGCTGCGAATGGCACTCGGGACGTCAGACGGCGTCGACATCCGCTGGAAGCGCCACGGCGAATCATAGCCATCTGCGCCGAGCGCTGCCGATCACTGCGCCAACCCGCAGGGGCGATCCTCGCGCGCTCGTTAGGATTTATCTGAAACAACGGGACGTGTCCTTGCCGCGTTCGGTGGATTGAGTATGGGACTGTGCCAGAGAGATTTGACTTACTGATGGCGCCTTGGCTGCGATTCGCCGGGTGCGTGCTCGTCGTTGCGGTGCTCTATTGGGCTCAGGCAGTGCTGGTTCCCATTGCCCTTGCCATCCTTATTACCTTCGTGTTGTCGCGGCCGGTCATGTTTCTGCAGCGCTGGATCGGGCGTCTTCCTGCCGTTTTCGTCGTCGTCCTGCTCGTTTTCACAGGACTGGGGCTGGCTGCATGGGGCGCAGCGACCCAGGTATCGCACCTGGCCGAGGATCTTCCGCGCTATCGCGCGAACATCCGACAGAAGATCTCGGACGTCCGCGGCGTGAGCCGTGGCGGCTCGGTCGAGCAGGTGCAACAAACGGTCAAGGAAATTCAGGACCAGATCGCGGCGGCGTCTCCGAGCGGCAATGCCGGGGAACCCGTGATCGTGCAGTCGCAGCAGGCGTCCAGCCTGACCGACTTCCCTTCATGGCTCGGCCCTGCCCTCGGTCCGCTTTCGACGGCCGGGTTCGTCGCAGCGCTTGTCATCTTCATGCTGCTGGAGCGCGAAGAACTGCGCGGGCGAGTCTTCGGCCTCGTCGGGAGAGGCCATCTCGCCGTCACTACGAAGGCATTTGACGAGGCCGCCGGCCGCGTGAGCCGGCAGCTCCTGATGCAGACGCTGGTGAACGCGATCTACGGTTCCTCCGTTGGTGTCGGTTTGTGGTTAATTGGGGTGCCGTATCCGGTGCTCTGGGCCGCTCTCGGCGCCGCGCTGCGGTTCGTGCCGTATCTGGGACCAATTGCCGCCGCGGCCGGCCCAATTCTGATCAGCCTCGCCGCGCTTTCGGGCTGGACCAAACCGCTGTCAGTGGTCGGACTGTTACTGGCGCTCGAGCTGTTCACGAATCTTGTGCTGGAAACGGTGCTCTACGCAGGCGCGGCAGGGGTATCACAGGTCGCCCTGCTCGTGGCCGTCGGCACGTGGACGTGGCTGTGGGGATCCGTGGGCTTGCTCCTCGCGACTCCGCTGACCGTGTGCCTGGTGGTGCTTGGAAAGCACGTGCCCGGGTTCGATTTCCTATCGACGCTAATGGCCGACTCGCCAGCCCTCTCACCCGATGTCAGCTACTACCAGCGCCTCCTCGCTCGCGATCAGAGCGAGGCGGCGGAGATCGTCCAACGTCACCTGACCAGTCAACCGATGGAAACTGTGTATGACGCGCTGATGCTGCCCGCGCTCAACTACGCGGAGCGCGATCGCATCGAGGGACGGCTATCAGAGGAGGACGAGCAGACCGTCACCGAGCAGACTCGCGAACTGCTCGGTGACGTCGAGCGGTTCGAGAGCGCCCCCCCGGCGGACGCGCGAGAACAAGAAACAACTGCCACGCCCCTCGAGCACACGGCTTCGCGCATTCCGGTGGACGTGCTTGGCTACCCTGCGAACGGACAGTCAGATGCAATCGCTCTGCAGATGCTGGCGCAACTGGTGGACGCTAGCGCGATCCGGCTGGAGGTGACTTCCGCGCGGCTGCTCTCGTCGGAGGTGATCGATCTCGTGCGAACCACTGGCGCACGCCTCGTGTGCATCGCCGATCTTCCGCCGAGTCCGCCCTCGAAGACCCGCTATCTGGTGCGGAAGCTTCGAGCGACCGTCCCAGAGGTGAAGATTCTAGTGGGCCGCTGGGCCCCTGCTGAACTGGCGGATGACGACCGGACGAGCCTGCTCGACGCCGGTGCGCATCACGTGGCCGCCACTCTTCTTGAGACGCGCGAACAGCTCCTCATGCTCGCCGCGCACGAACCCCACATCCCGGAGGGGGAAACATCGCCGGCGGCGAAGACCGCCGGCTGATCATCCTTGAGACTTTCCGGGTGGTACCCGCTTCGCCTTCTGGTCCCTGACGATGCCCTGTTTCACGTGGTGTTTGGTGTTACTGCTTCGAAGTTACTCCGAAGTCCACGCCTGCTCCTCGGGCATTCTGTCAGCATCCGTGCGCCGCAGTTCGTTGCGCAAGACCTAACGATCTACCTCCGCGTGGCGGCACCGCACGAGCCGCCCATCCGCAACCGAGTAGGCTGATCACTCGCGCGATCATGGCTGATAGTACTTGCTTTGCACCGTGCACCCCGGATGGAAGTTCGCTTCGCGATCTCGGCCTCGCAGTGCTCGCGGTGATTCACCTCTCCGCTCGCAGATCACGGGTGAGTGAGTCATGCGACGCCGACCTGGGCTAATAATGTCGGCCAGTCACTCGTTCCCACGCGTCGCGCGCAGCGTCCTTGACCTGCTGCCATGTGCTTTTGCCCCGATACGAATAGTTACCCCAATCCCTTTCCAGATCACTCTCGAGGTCAGCCCATTTGCGTCCACGGTGCCGCTGCGCCGACTCGAACCCATAGCGATATCCGGGACTGAGCACGTCTTCCTCATCCCACAGATCAGCCATATATCTCCTCCCGCCGTACGTCTTGCAGGCCGGCGACCGGCCAGTGGCGCCGGTCGCCGTCAGCTGCGACCGTGAGAGAGCGATGACGCTGGCCGATGGTAGCAATTCTTCTCGCCTGTCTTCGATCCGTATCCGCGATCTACGACACCTCATGTACGACAGGGCCTGCGAGTTGCATTGACCCAGTGTGAATGGGTCCCGTGTGATTGGGTCAAGGAGGATCATCATGAAATGGTTCGGGTTCGGCACAGTCGTCGCGGTCGTTGCGCTCGCACTTTCTAGCGCTCCAGTATTCGGGCAGGAGGTGCGCGACAAGGCCGCTAGCGAGGGGGCGACACCGCCGCCATCACCACAGGCGGTGCACGCCGATGCTGAGGGCTTCATCAACGACATGACCATCGCGGGTCTCACAGAGGTGCAACTCGGGAAAATAGCGGCCGAGCGAGCGGCTAGTGCGGACGTGAAGGCATTCGGTCAGATGATGGTGAAGGACCATTCGCAGGCGGGCGATGAGCTGAAGCAGGTGGCATCGCAGATGAAGATTCAGCCACCGACGCAGCTGGATCAGAAACGCAAAGATCTGGTCGACAAGCTCTCGAAGCTGCAGGGCGCGGAGTTCGATCGCGAATACATCAACGCGATGGTGCAGGGTCACCAAGAGGTCCTCGGCAAGGTGCGTGCGCGCGTTGAGGCCAAGGTGCCCGCGCCGGGTGCCGTGGCGGAGCCTCCGGCCGCCGCAAGGTCGCGCGATCGCGACGTCGCGCAGACCAAACCGCCTGCGCAAGATCCCGGCGTTGGCGATACGACGGGTCGCGGAAACGGCGAAGCGCGGCTGACACAGTGGGCGGCGAAGGTCATGCCGACGGTGCAGATACACCTCGGGCGGGCGCGGGAACTACAGACAACGGTAACGAAGTGAACGAAGAGGGTCCGGCTTCGTGACCAAGTGACCCTTGGCATAGGCGGCGGTCGGCCGGACCCTTGTTTCATCGCACTTGGTGTTCCTACCGGACTGCCGGGCGGATGGTTTCTTATCTTTAGCGAAACTTCTGTCGCCCTATTTGGGTCACTCCCGATCTGCGTTTCCATTCGGACCGCCAGCACCGCGCTAGTCTTAGTCTGGTGGAGGTGGACAGGCATTCACGCGTTCGCCGACGAAGGCACTCGCGATTTGCGGGCGTGGCTTGCGGCTGCCTCGCTCATCAGTCATCCGCCGGCAGTTGACGAGGGTTCAGATTTTCGGCGTGTTGACCTTGCGAAGTCCGCGAGGGGCCGCAGCCGGGCGCGTTCGAGCAAAAGTCCAGCAGGTCGGGAAACGTCGGCCGTGCCGCGTCCATTCTGAACAGTTGGACATTGTGCCGACCGTCGATGTGTCGTGCCGCTTCACGCAACATCGGCTCGGACACCTCGATATCAGTGACGCAGCAATCCTCGGGATCGAGCAGAGCCGTGAGGCCGGTGCCAATCCCTATTTCGAGAATCGGCGCGATGGATTGCCTGGCTACGTTCCCGTATTGATACGTCTCGCCAACGTCGCGACGGATGCGACCAGCTCACCAGGATCGACCGGCTTCGCGAGATGCATTTCAAAGCCACTGCGCAACGCCTTCGTTCGATCCTCTGAGCGTGCAAATGCCGTCAATGCCGTAGCAGGAATGCTTCGAATGGCCAGGTCCTTCGATTGGCGGATGCGTGTAATCAGCTCAAAACCATCCATCTTCGGCATCCCGAGATCAATCACGAGCACGTGCGGTCTTAGCTCCGCAATCCGCTCCAGTGCCGTCGTCGGCGAGTTGAACGTCGTCACGTTGGCACCAGCGGACTCCAGCACGATGCGAAGCAATGTCAGCGCATCCTCTTCGTCGTCGATGGCAAGCACGTGAATGCCCTCGAGACCTCCGAGCCCCCTCAACGCTTCGCGGCGTTCGGTCCGCGGATGCTCGCGCCGTAACTCCAGTGCGGCTGGATGGACGATCATCAGCGGGAGGCGCACGCGGAATGTCGCACCTTTGCCCTCGCCCGCGCTCGATGCATCGACAGTGCCGCCGTGCATTTCGACGATGTGACGCACGATTGCCAGGCCCAATCCGAGACCGCCGGTCTTGCGCGTCGTCCCAGCCTCGGCCTGCCGGAACCGCTCGAAGACATACGGCAGAAAGTCCGGCCGAATGCCGATCCCCGTGTCGCTGACGACAATCTCGACGTGTGAGTTCACGCGTTCGAGTCGCACCTGAACGCGGCCTTTCTTCTCAGTGAACTTCACCGCATTGGATACGAGGTTCCAGACGACCTGTTGCAGACGGCTCGGATCACCAGATACAGGCCCCACGTGCGGATCGATGATCGTCTGAATCCGTACACCTCGGGCGTCCGCGGCGGGCTGAACGGTCGCGACTGCGTTGTCAACAATCACCGGCAACTCCACTGGCTGGACATCGAGGCGAATCTTGCCCGACACGATTCGCGAAACGTCGAGGAGGTCCTCGACGATCTGCGTCAGCCAGTTCGCATTCCGCTCGAGACTTTCGAGACCGCGCGTGGCCTTGTCGCCCGACAGGATGCCGCCGCGCAGCAGTCGCGAATAGCCGACGATGGCGTTCAGCGGAGTGCGCAGCTCGTGCGACAGTACGGCAAGGAATTCGTCCTTCATCCGGTTCGCCGTTTGCGCCTCTTCGTAAAGGCGGGCGTTTGCCAGCGCTACCGACGCCCACGCCGCAACTCCAACCGCAAGCCGCTCGTGCTGGTCGGTGAACGTGCCTACCTCGGAGTGGCCGAAAAATAAGCCACCCAGGACTTCGCCATTGGAGCCCTTCACCGGCACCGCCAAATAGCTGCGCACGGGAAGATGACCGGAAGGCATCCCGTGATATGGCTCATTTTTTCCGTAGCGGGGATCGCGTGTCACATCGTCCAGCCGCACCGGGCCGTCACCGTGGAATGTCGGGGCGAAGATCGTGGTGGCGCGGGGATGCGGAAACTTCGCAAACGCGTCCTTCGGGGCGCCCGACAATGTGTACAGCATGTACGCATTGCCAGACGCGGGATCGGTCACGTTATAGAAAAACGCGCCGAACTGCGCGTGCGTCAGCGCTGTCGCGACGTCTGTGACCTTCTGGACGACCGCCTCGCGATCGAGCCTGGAGGCCACCAGGGCACCAACCTCGCCAAGCTTCTCGGTGTTGCTCGCGTGTTCGCGCGTCAACTCCACGAGGCGCATGCGTTCGGTGATGTCGCGGGCTACCTTGGAGGCACCCACAACCTCGCCTCGTTCGTTTCGAAGGGGCGAGACGGTCAGCGAAATGTTGACTCGCGTGCCATCTTTGCGCTGGCGAATCGTTTCGTAGTGGTCGATCTTCTCGCCGGCGCGAATCTTGGCGAGAACGACGTCTTCCTCATCCTGCAACTCCGCGGGAATCAGCATGCGAATGGATTGTCCGATGGCCTCGTCTGCGGTGTATCCGAATACTCGTTCGGCGGCAGCATTCCACGACAGGATCGTGCCGTTCAGGTCCTTGCTGATGATGGCATCGTCGGACGACTCCACGATGGCGGCGAGTCGCCGACTCACGATGTCAGCCTGCGCCCGCACCGTGATATCACGTGCAATTTTTGAGGCGCCAATCACCCGGCCTTCGTCGTCGTGAATCGGCGATACCGTCAGAGAAATCGGAATGAACGTCCCGTCCTTGCGCCGACGGACGGTGTCGAAACGCGTGATCGAGTTCCCTTCGCGGATCCGGGCCAGAACCACATCTTCTTCGGATTGCCGGTCAGCCGGGATAATCATCCGAATCGACTGGCCCACAGCTTCCCCGGCGGTGTACCCGAACATCAGTTCCGCCGCCCTATTCCACGAGGTGATGATTCCGTTGAGATCTTTACTGACAATCGCGTCGTCTGAAGATTCCACTACTCGAGCGAGATGCCGAGATCTGACGTCGCCTGGCGTTTGCTGCATGGTCCAACCTGAGCAAGAGCTAATGCCCCATAGCTAGCCATAACCGTGCCACTAAAGCATGCGACTTCGCTGATGTCGCTCGAGGGGCGTTTCCATATCAGAAGTACGTTTAGGCCATGATTCTTAGCAGGCGTAGAGATGCTCGGACTGCCCCTGAACGTTCACCAGTTATCCCAAACTTGATTGGCTGAGAAGAGCCGGTCGACATAGTCACCTTCCAGCCCTTGGCCTTTCTCAATCGTCACCAAACCGTGTCGTTCGCTTGGTGCAGGCCCCGGCGTGGCCGTCAGCGCAGGCACGATGATCGCGCGCTCTGCCGCGGGCGTTGGCAGTTCCGGTTCTAAGCCGGCCAATGGGTGGAGGACGCGACCAATGGCGTTCAGCCGTGACACTCTGCCGAGGCCGTGCTGCAGCACTCTCGCCTCACGCACCTCACGGGGCCACCGATCCATTTGAATGGTGAGGTCAGGCGAAAAATCCGCCAGGACCTCGTCATGGCATGCCGCACACAGGTA
>Ga0207691_10002468_pt1 | contig 18088 bp, 13 predicted proteins | sample KBSM13metaG_FD_184327 | JGI IMG/M metagenome (GOLD analysis project Ga0207691, IMG submission 184327) | Miscanthus rhizosphere microbial communities from Kellogg Biological Station, Michigan, USA - KBS M1-3 metaG (SPAdes) (version 2) | ecosystem: Host-associated > Plants > Roots > Rhizosphere >... | reverse complement strand
AGGACGCAGGATTTTACATTAATGTGCCCCGGTGGCTGTGACGCATTCTGCACCCGCTCCGTTCGATGCACTCAGTCCCGACGTGGTATTCGAGGCCGCTGAAAGCATTGGTCTCGAGCCTTCAGGCCGGTTGTTCGCGCTCAACAGTTACGAAAATCGCGTCTATCAACTGGGTGACGACCACGGCGCCCTGTGGGTGCTCAAGTTCTATCGGCCGGCGCGCTGGAGCGACGCCCAGATCGACGAAGAGCACGCATTCACCCACGAACTCGCCGCCGCGGAGCTCCCGGTCGCGGCGCCAATCGAGCGCGACGGCGCCAGCTTGTTTGAGCATCAGCGCCTGCGTTTCGCGGCGTTTCCCTATCTGGCCGGTCGCGCGCCGGAACTCGATGACAACGCCACGCTCACCTTGCTAGGACGCACGCTCGCGCGCATACACGCCATCGGCAATCGCACGCGGTTTCAGCACCGGCCGGCGCTCACCCGGGAGCGGCTCGGCGACCGCGCGCGAGAGCAGGTGATGGGCAGCGGATTTGTACCCGAGGCGCTCGAGGAACAATACGCACGGGTTAGCGAGCAGGTCATCGGACGAATCCGACAGAGCCTCGATAATTTCGGCCCGTTGCCCGGTTTGCGCATCCACGGTGATTGCCACGCCGGAAACATACTGTGGCGTGAAAACGGGCCGCTGTTCGTCGATCTCGACGACTGCATGTCTGGACCGCGCATCCAGGACCTGTGGATGTTTCTTTCCGGGGATGCCGCGAACCAGCAGTCGTCGTGGGCCGCGATCATGGAGGGTTATGAGTTGTTTGGGGAGTTCGACTTCGCCGAACTGACGCTGGTCGAGGCATTGCGCAGTCTTCGCATCCTGCATCACGCGGCATGGATCGCCACGCGCTGGAACGATCCGGCGTTCCCCCGTGCCTTCCCGTGGTTTGCTGATGCGCGCTTCTGGGAGCGGCACATCGCCGACCTGTTCGAACAGCTCAGTGCCATGGATGATCCGCCCATTCTTTCGAGATAGGCTGTCGCCCTGGTCGGTACTCAGATATCGCCTGTTAGTATGTGCGGCGGAGGTTCCCCTGATGTCATCCCAGTTCCATGAGTAGCCGTCGCATCCTTGCGTTCTCGGCGTCGGCCCTGTTCGCTGCGCTTGCGAGTTGCGGTGACCCGGCGCCGGAGCAGTCCACCTCGTCGACGAGCCCCACGCCGGCCAAGACGCCCAAGGGAGAGGCGCTGCCCAGCGAGATGGTTGCGGCAGTGGCCGCCGGCAAGAGCTCAACCGCCATCAGCGTCCATTTCGCGCTCGCGTCGTCACCGACCGTTGCGACTCCGCTACCGGTGCAGATCGCGATCGTTCCACACGAGCCGTTCTCGACTGTCCGCGTGCATTTTGAAAGTCATGACGGTCTGACCATGCCCGAGGGTGAGAATTTCGGGCCGGTAAACGACGTCCCGCCGGAAAAGCCGCTCTCGCATCAGCTCATGCTGCTACCGGCCAAGGAAGGCATGTTCATGGTGACGGCCACCGTCGATACTTTGAGTGAAGAGGGCAACGTCGTCCGCATCTTCTCCATTCCCGTAGTGGTCGGTCCCGCGCAGGCCGCGGCAACACCCGCCCCGAAGTAACGACAGCGCAAAACCGGGAGCCGCTTCACAAGGGCCGGGAAGGCACGGACATATCATGCAATTTGGTCTCCGATTGCGCTGTTATGTCAAAACCGGCCGAGGGCACAACCACACCCGAGAGCGCTGATTCCAGCGCGGCGTCTGTCGGTGCGCGCGTCGATATGGGCGACCTGTCGACGCGGCGTCTGCATCCGCTGCTGCAGACGCAACTCCGGGAGTTGCGTGCACGTGTGACCGGCGGGCGAATCAGCGCGCACGAGCTGCTCGAAATGCTGAGCCGCTATTACGACACCGTCGACGATGAGCGTCGCGCGATGGTGCGTTCCATGCAGCTGATGTCCGACGAGGCCCGCTCGCTGGGCGTCGAGGTTGCCGAGCAGGGTGCCGCGCAATTGCAGGTCATCCTCGATCACATCAAGGATGTCGTGATCACCGCCAATGCCGACGGTGTGATCGACCGCGCCAACCCGATGGCCGAGCGGGTGTTCTCCTATCCACCGGGAGAATTGTTAGGACACCGGGTGGACGTACTGGTGCCAGGAATCGCCGAGGACGGATCGATCTACGCCGGGCTCGAGACGCTGGCGGGCTCGTGCGACACCTTTCGCGGCGTGCGCGTGAGTCCGGAGATCACCGCGCGCCGCAGCGACGGGACCTTGTTCCCGGCCGAGATCGCGGTCAGTCGGGCGCGTCAAGGCCGCAACGAAGTCTTCGTCATCTGCCTGCGGGACATTTCGGAGCGCCATTCCACCCAGGAAGCATTGCGCGACAGCGAGGCTCGCTACCGCTCGTTGGTGGACAACGCGCCGGAGGCGATCACGGTCATCGATCCCGACACCAAGCATTTCATCGAGGCGAACGAGCCGGCGCTGCGCCTCTTCAAGATGACGCGCGAGCAACTGCTGTGCTCGGACCTCGATGCGGTCAGCGCGGAGATGCAGCCGGACGGGCAGCCTGCCTTCGCACCGCGCCAGCACCTCAAGCTTGCGGCATTGGGCGAATCGCAGGTGTTCGAGTGGATTCACCGCGATGCGGCGGGGCGCGACATTCCCTGCGATGTTCGGCTGGTGCGCCTGCAGGGCGGGCAGAAGCCGCTGGTGCGTGCCAGCATCACCGATATCTCGGAGCGCAAGCGCGCCGAGATCATCGTGGAGAACGAGCGCGCGTTCTTCGCATTGCTCGCATCGAACGCCGGCCTGCCCGCAGTGCTCGATGTGATTTCGGCGCTGGTGCAGGCGGTGTATCCACGCGCGCGCTGCACGATCTCGGTTCTCTCGCCCGACGCGAGCTGCTTTTCCCTGACCATCGCGCGGCAATTGCCTCCGATGCTGGCGGCGGTTCTGGAGCGAACGCCCATCGAGCCGCGGCGCGGGTCGTGCGCGGCAGCGGTCTATTCGGCCTGTGATGTATTCGTCCCCGACGTGGCGAACGATGCGCACTGGGCGGACCGGCGGCAAGTGGTGCTCGATTCGGGTTTTCGCGCCGTCTGGTCGATGCCCATCAAGGGCGCCAGCGGCAAGCTGTTAGGCGCGGTGGCCATCTACCGGCCGGACCCGGGAATGCCGGATTCGCGCGAGCAGGTGCTGCAATTGCACGCCACGCGTCTCGCGGCGCTGGCGATCGAGCGCAATCTCGCCGAAGAGGCGTTGCGCACCAGTGAAGCCAAGTTCCGCGGCCTGTTCGAAGGCGTGATCGAGGGCGTCTACCAGAGCACGCGCGACGGCCGGCTGGTGTCGGTGAATAGCGCATTCGTGAAGATGCTCGGCTACAGCTCGGCCGAAGAAATGTACGCATTGCCGAGCTCGGTGATGTTGTACTGGAGCGCGCCCGACCGCGCCGATTTCGTGCGGCGCGTGGACGCCGACGGTGAAGTCCGCTCGAAGGAAGTGGTGCTTCGCCGGCGCGATGGCACGCACGTGGTGGCGTTGGAGAATTCCCGCGGCGTGCGCGACGGCAGTGGCCGAATCGTCGGTTACGAAGGCACCGTCTCGGACATCACGGAGCGCAAGCGCGCCGAACAGGCCATCTTCGCGGAAAAGGATCGCGCACACGTCACGCTGCAGTCGATCGGCGACGCGGTGATAACGACCGATGCCGCCGCGCTGATCGACTATCTGAATCCGGTCGCCGAGCGGCTCACGGGTTGGTCGCTGGATGAAGCGCGCGGGCGCCCCATCGGCGAAGTGCTGCAGCTCATCGATGAATCCACGCGCACGTCCGTGGCCTACACGCTCGACCGAGTGCTCGTGGCCGGCGAGACTTCGGTCTCTTCGGATCAGATCGTGCTGGTGACCCGGCGTGGTGACGAACTCGCCATCCAGGAAACCGCGACGCCGATCCGCAATCGCGAAGGCGCGGCGATCGGCGCGGTGATTGTGTTCGGCGACGTGACCAAGGAGCGGCGACTCAAGCGCGCGCTGTCTTATCAGGCCAGCCATGACGCGCTCACCGGGCTCATCAACCGGCGCGAATTCGATACCCGTCTGGAAACCGCCGTCACCGCCGCGCAGCGCGGCGAGGGTGAGTACGTGCTGCTGTACGTCGACCTCGATCAATTCAAGGTGGTCAACGATACCTGCGGTCACAGCGCCGGCGACCGGTTGCTGCGCGACATTACCAGCCTGCTGCAAACCCGCGTGCGAGCCTCGGACACCATCGCGCGCCTGGGGGGCGACGAATTCGGCCTGTTGCTGGAACGTTGCTCGCTTGAACAGGCGGAGCGCGTGGCCGACAGTATTCGCCAGGCGATTCACGGCTATCGTTTCCTCTGGGGCGCTAACAGCCTTTCAGTGGGCGCGAGCATCGGCGTGGTGCGCATCGCGCGCGAGACCACGAGTGCCGCCTCGGTGCTGTCGGCTGCCGATATCGCCTGTTACGCGGCCAAGGACGGCGGTCGCAACCGCGTGCAGGTGTACGAGAAGGATCATGGCACCAGCCGGCATCGCGAGATGCAGTGGGTGGGCCGCATCGCGCGCGCGGTCGAGGAAGGCCGGCTGGAGCTTTACGCGCAGCGCATCGTCGGCATATCGCGCAAGGCTGGCGACACGCCATTTTACGAATTGATGGTGCGCCTGCGTGACGAAGACGGCTCGCTGGTGCCGCCGGGCGAATTCATTCCGGCCGCCGAACGCTACAACGTGATGGTCATGGTGGATCGCTGGGTGGTCAATCGCGCCATCGAGCTGCTGGAATCCTGCCTTGCTCAAGACCGGCGACTGCCACTGGTGGCGGTGAACCTGTCGGGCACTTCGATCAACGACGAAGATTTTCTCGAGTTCGTGATGTCGCGACTGCGCGATGATCGCGTGGCGCGCGCGCTGTGTTTCGAAATCACTGAGACCGCGGCCGTGGCGAGTCTCGCCAAGGCGACCTTCTTCATGCGTGAGCTCAAGGCGCGCGGCTGCCGCTTCTCACTCGATGATTTCGGCAGCGGTGTCTCCTCGTTCCTGTATCTGAAGACGCTGCCGGTCGATTTCCTGAAGATCGACGGTCACTTCGCCAAGCACGTCGCCTACGACGTTGTGGATCGCAGCATGGTCGAGGCCATCGCCAAGATCGGCAACGCGATGGAGGTGGCGACCATTGCCGAAAAGGTCGAGAGCGCCGAGGTGCTCCAGGTACTCAAGCAGATCGGCGTCGACTACATCCAGGGCTTTCATCTGGCCGAACCCTGTGCCGTCGATGAGGTATTTTCCTGCCGGGGAAGCTAAACCTGACGGGCACTCATAACCCGTGTAGTGTTCCGCTTCATGCCGACGCCGGGGAACGTTGAGCCAGCGTTTTCGCTGGGTATAGAAGAAGAATACCTGCTCGTGGATCTCGCCACGCGCGACCTGGTTTCCGATCCGCCGGGCGAACTGCTGCAACGATGCATCGCCGAAACCGACGGGCGTGTCAGCCCCGAATTCCTGCGTTCGCAACTCGAGGTCAAGACCTCGGTGTGCGCCTCGGTTTCATCCATGCGCCGCGAGCTCGCGGCGCTGCGCCGCAAGGTGTGTGAGGTGGCTGCCGACTACGGCATCGCGCCGATCGCCGCGTCGACGCATCCCTTCGCTCGTCCCCTGCATCGCCCGCCGCACACCGACCAGGAGCGCTACGCCACCATTGCGCGAGAAGTGCAGGGTGGCGCCCGGCGCATGGTCATCTGTGGCATGCACGTGCACGTCGGACTCGATGACGACGAGCTGCGCATCGACGTCATGAACCAGCTCGCGTATTTCGTTCCGCATCTGCTGGCGCTGTCGTGCTCGTCCCCGTTCTGGGAAGGCGACGACATGGGCATGCAGTCATTCCGTCTCATGCTGTTGTCGTCGCTGCCGCGCACCGGGCTGCCCGAGCGCTTCGAGAGTTACGGCGAGTTCCGCCGGCACCTGGATGCGCTGGTGCGCAACGGCCTCATCGAAGACACCACCAAGATCTGGTGGGACATCCGCCCGAGCTCCCGGTACCCGACGCTCGAGACGCGGGTCTTCGATTGCTGCACGCACCTTGACGACGCGGTGTGCCTCGCGGCGCTCAATCTGTCGCTGGTGCGCATGCTTTATCGTCTGCGCCGCGAGAACAAGATGTGGCGCCGCTATCCGCGCATGCTGATCGCGGAGAACCGCTGGCGCGCCATGCGCTTTGGCAGCGAGGCCAGCCTGCTCGATCTGGCGCGCGGTGAGCTCGTGCCGTTCAACGAACTGCTCGAGGAATTGCTGGCCATCACGCATGACGACGCGGTGGCGCTCGATTGCCTTGCGGAAACCGAGCATGCCCGCGTGCTGCTCAAGCGCGGCACCAGCGCGCACCAGCAGGTCGACGTCTATCAAACCGCGCGCTCGCAGGGCGCCACCGACGGCGAGGCCTTGTCGGCCGTGGTGGGGTGGCTGGTGCGAAAGACCTGTGAGGCGGCAGATTGATGGTGAAGCCGATCTGGCTCGCGGCGGCGTTCGTGGCTGGTATCGCTGTCGGGATCGTGGCCACACGGATGTCGTCGGAGGCGCCGGCCGGTGAAGCGCTGGCAAGCAATGCGCCTGAGGTACCTCGCGAACCGCCACCCGCGACACTGGCTTCTACGCCTGTCGAGCGAAGTTCTCCGTCGGCGCCGTCGGCAGCGGCCAGCAGAAGCGCCGATGCCGCAACGACGGTGAAATCAACTCCTGGAGGCACAGCGTCGGTCGAGCCGGCAATGTCGGATTCGGGTGTTGCTGGTCAACCGATCGATGCGGGCGACGTCTTCAACAAGATGATTGCGCAGCCCTCACAACCCGGATTCGAGAACAACATCGGGGAAGCGCATCGCGCGCTCGAGCGCGAGACGCGCGACGACGGCTGGGCATATTCGATGGAAGCCGAAATCCAGAACGCGATGGTCTCCGAGGTGAGCACGGGTGCATTCCGATCCGAGCACGTTGAATGCCGCGCGACGATGTGCGAGCTGCGCCTGTCAGGCAAGGGTGAGCAGGCCGCGGCGATCAAGCGTTGGAGCGATGAACTGGGTTCTCAGCCATTCGGCCAGCGGCTGTTCCTGAACTATTCGTCCTCGATCAGCGACAACAACCGCGTCGATACGCTCATGATCTTCCGCCGGCCGCCCAGAAAATAATGGGGACATTCCTCATTTCGTTGTAACAATCAATCGCTCCGCGCACGCCAAACGTGAGCTTTCGATTGTTACAACGAAATGAGGAATGTCCCCATTATTTTCTACTGCGCGCAGCTCGCGCCGCGCACCACCATCGCCAGTGCCGTGCAGGCGTTCACGGAGAGAAACGGCCCGCGCGTGGTGTCATGCCTTTCGGTGGACTGCTGCAGCATCTCGCGCAGACGCACGGCGCCGAGCTTCTGATTGCGGGCCAACAGCAACGCGACCACTCCGCTGATCTGCGCGGTCGCGAGCGAGTTGCCGGACGCAAAGTCGTAATGGCCGTTGGGTACCAGCGTGACGATATCGCGCCCGGGCGCGCGCAGGATGCCGTCAGGGCTCGCCGTGGAACCCAGCGACGCTTCCGCCACGGCCACCGGCAGCACGCCCGGCAGACGCGCCGGAAAGCCAAGGCGGGGATCATCCGCTACCGCGCCCACGACGATGACGCCCAGTTCGATGGCTCGCGCGATCAGCGCTTCGAGCAAGGGATCGCTCGGGCCGACGAGACTCAGGTTGATGACCTGCGCCTTGGCCGCCAGTGCATCGGCGAGCGCTTGCGCGATGGTGAAGGAGTTGCAGCGGCCAGCGGTGTTCGCAGAAGCCTGCCAGCAGGCTTTGTAAGCCAGGAGCTTGACGTCGGGCGCCACGCCGACAATGCCGATGCCGTTGTCGGACGCGGCGGCGATGAGGCCCGCCACCTGCGTGCCGTGCCGATCGCTGCGAAACGCGACGTCGTCGCTGTCGATGAAATTGCGGGTGACGAAGGAGCGACCCGCAAGATCGGGATGGTGGGTGTCGACACCGGTGTCGATGATGGCCACACGAATGCCAGCGCCGCGGCTGAAATTGTGCGCCTCCACGACATCGAGCGCGCTGACATTCGACTGCAGTCGCGCATAGGGATCGTCGGATCCCGAGGCGGCGGGCACGGGCTGCGCTGCCGGTGCGGCTGCCGCAGATTCGAACTCGTTGAGCGGCTGCACGATGAGCACGCGTTTGTCGGCTTTGAGCTTTTCGACCACCGCTTCGCGCGTGGTGCCAGGGGGAATGCGGAACAGCACACAATGCATCTTGAGCTGCTCGATGGGCCACTCGGAAACGGCCGTGAGCGAATACTGGCGCGCGATTTCCTGCAGCGTGTTGGCGGCCGAAGCGCTCACACGGTAGTTAGTTCCGCTGCCGTAGCCGTGCGCCGTGCCGCCCACCGCGCCTGGACGGCCGGTAACCGGATTCGCGACCGCGACCACGATGAACTGCCCCGGCGCGCTGCGCACCTCGGGCGGCGTCAGAACGGGTGGGGGCGCCGCTGTCGCCGCGCCACACAGCACCAGCGCCGCGGCGGTGAGCGCCACGGCGATGCCGAGACGCCACACGTGGCGTGTCAGGTCAGGGTGCAACCGGCTCTGCGAAAGTGACATTGGGATCCTTCAACATCACGTCGGCGACGGAATTCGCCGAGGCGCCCGAGGCTACTGCATCGGCCGACAGCTCGGCCGTGAAATTGCCCGCTGTACCGGGCCCGGCCACGATGCTGAGGCCCTGATGCGCGAGCAACGTGTTGATGGTCGCAATCGATGCCTCCGGTGCGAAAGCGATGCGCACCGTGGGCGCATTGGGGCGCGATACGGGATATTTGTCCGCCACCGTGACTATTTCGCCGGAAGGTTCGCGCAGTGCATTGAAGCCGATCAGCGCCAACCCGAATCCCTGGATGACGACGGCGGCCGCCAGCCAGCGCACCGTGCGCGAGGAGCGCATCGTCGGGCGAGCATCACTCGCAGCGACGCTGGCCGGCGAGGCGGATTCAGAAGCTTCGATTCGCGCCCACAACCGGTTGAACGAACGTTGTTCGTCAGTAGCTGCCGTTTCGGGTGTGGCACCGCGGTTCATCGCAGTCGCCATCATCCGCTGTGTTGCGAGTTCGGCGCGGCATTCCTCACAACCCGCCACGTGCGCTTCCACCCACTCGCGATCGGACGCTTGTATGCGGCCGTTGGCCAGGAAGGGCAGCAGGGCCCAGGCCTCGGCGTGGGTATCGGGAATACGCGAGCTCATGAGTTTTCTCCAGCCGTGCCAGCGAGGGAAGGCAACACTTGTTTGAGAGTCTCGCGTGCGCGGAACAATCGGGTCTTCACGGTGTTCACCGGGCAATCGAGGATTGCGGCCACTTCCTCACAGGAATGGCCGAGAGTGTAGGTGAGTTCGAGCGCCATGCGCTGCTCGACTGGCAGGCGCGAGAGGCCGAGCGACAGCCACTGACCGTCGGTTTCCGCATCGTCAGTGGACGCCACGCTGATGGAGTCCTCGTCGAAGGGCTGATCGGAGACGGGCCGGATCTTCGCGCGCCGAAGCGCGTTCAATGCGCGGCGGTACGCGATTCCGATGATCCAGGTCGAGAGCTGGGAAGCGCCGCGGAATTCTCCGGCCTTGGTCCAGATCACCCAGAAAGTGTCGTTGATGACTTCTTCGATATCTTCACGACGGACCGACATGCGCGCCAGCAGGCGCGAGAGCCGCTGGTAGTAGTTGCCGTACAGCGTGCGGAAAGCCGCCTGGTCCCGGGCCTTTGCAACGCGCTCGAGCAGTTCGCGTTCGGAGGCATCCGGACCTGGACCAGGTGCCCGCGGGGCTTGGGATTCAACGCTTTTTAGTGCCACGGCAGCCAACCTTTCCTGACCTGTTGCCCATGAGTACCCCCGGGCCGCGGCCCGGTTCCCTGGGGGCTAGTTGGCGGACGAAAAGCGCCATAACGCCGTCAACGCGACTCGGTCACCCACCGAATCGTCGGTGAAGTGATCATTGGCGTTTTGGTCCACGCCGAGGTAGGCGAGCTGGATTTCAAAGGGTTTGAGCGTCGCGGTGAGCGTCGCGTTCCAGTAGTTGTAGCTGTCGTGATAGATCTCGTTGAGCCCGTAGTGGCCAAGGCCCGCCGAAATCGAGTAACGGTCGTTGAGCGGATGGCGACCGGAAATCTCCACCGCCCAGGCGTTGCCTTCTGCATAGCCGCCGGACGAACCGACCGCCTCGGTATTCGGTGAATAGATAGCCGCCAGATACAGCTGGTTGCGAAAACCCACGGTGGCGGTGAGCTCCGTGCGGTTATAGCTCTTGCGGCGCGGGTCGTCGGGATAGGTGTACTGCGACAGGCGAAGGTCGCCCGAAAAATCTTGCGACATCTGCCAATAGCGGCCTGCCCAGAAATCCATTTCGACCGGTGGGCTCGGGCCCGGGTTCGGGTCCGTCGTCGCCACGAAAGCGCCGACGTAAAACTCTCTGGGGAATTCGACGTCGAGCGAGGCTTGCGCCGCAGGTTTGCCACGCGTCAGTGAAAGACCGCGGAAGACGAAATCCGAAGTGCCGCCGAGGCTGCCGGTGACCACGCTCACCGAGTCGGCGTGCCCCGGAAGTGCGCCGAGGAGTCCACCCGCTGTGAAGGCAGTCACGATCAGCGTTCGCGCGCGTTGAATCACAGGCAGGGTTTCTCTCAGGGCAATCCTTATGCCGCGGGCAGTCTGCCGAGTACGGTAAGTGCTGGCAACAGATTCCAGCGTCAAAAGCTGTGAACCCGTACGAAAGTCGAAGTGGTCTTGTGACTGTCATCCGCGCGCGCGTGGTGCTGCTTTGCGAGCATTTGCGAACGAATGAACGCATTTGTCGCAAGAATCGTTGCGCGTTGGGCGGGCGGGGCGTTCGCGCTCTCGGTGGTCTACGCGGCCGTCTGCATGCTCACCATGATCACAGGCGTAGGCGGCAAGAGCGTTGCCGAATACCTTGGCGCCTGGGGTTCGTTTCCTGTCAGCGTGGTCATCTGCGTGGTGCTGTGGCCGTCGCTGGTGGATCCGGCCTTGAGCCGCCGTCGCCGTCTCGCGTGGGGCCTCATTTTTGCCGCGCTCGCGCTCGACATCGTTGCGAGCATCGGCTGGGCCTACAGCGCGCTTACCGAGAACGTGACGTTCGGTTCCTGGCCCGACGTCCTCTACATCTTTTTCTACCCACTCGCCGCTGCGGCGTTCGTGCTTCTCTATCTCGACCTCGGCGGCCGCGTGAACACTCCGCGCGCGCTGATCGACTTCACGACCGTTGCAATCGGATTCGGATCGCTGCTGTGGTTCACCGCGCTTGCACCCGTTGCGTCGCTGTCGGGCGCCGAACTTCTGCAGCACTGGTCGGTGGTCGGTTACGGCATCGGCGATGCGATCGCGGTGATCGCCGGTGCCATGCTCGCCATGCAGATCACCGATTGGCGCGCCGAGCGGCCGATCGTCTGGTTGCTGATCGCCATGGTGGTGACACTGGTGGCCGACCTCTTGTGGATCAACGCCGAATTGCGCGGAACCTACGTGATCGGAGGCCCCAGCGATATCGCCTACTTCGTGTTCTACATCTGCCTGTTCGCCGCCGTGCGCTATCAGCTCGGGCTACGCCAGCCGGGCAGCTCGACCTCCGGCCTGCAGGGTGATCTGCGTGGCTCACTGCCCATCGTCGCACTCATGGTCGGCACCATCGCGCTGCTCGATGACCGGTTGAATCTCGCCACCGGCCAGTCGCCGTTGCTGGTGTGGGTGTTGGTCGCCGCCACGCTGTTGGTGGTGGCCGGGCAGGCGTTCGCGACGCGCGAAGTCGTGGGCCTGCATCGCGAAGTGGCGACGCGTCGCTTCGACGAACGCCTGACGGAGCTGGTGCGAAGGTCCAGCGACATGATCGCCATTTGCGACGAGGACGGCGTCATTCGATATGCCAGCCCCTCATCCGAGCAGTTGTTAGGCGTGGCGCCCGGCGAGCTCGCCGGACAGCGTCTCGAAGATGTGCTCGGACCGGAGGCGGCGCAGGTGCGGGGTGTTTTCGACCAGGTGATCCACGCCGATCGCTCCGAACAGGTCACCAACTTCTCCATACCGCAGGCGGAAGGCGAGAAGCGCTCTTTCAAAATGGTGATCGCCAATCTGCGCCACGTGGAATCCATCCGCGGAATCACGCTGAATATTCGCGACATCTCCGATGCCACGCGCCTGCACGATCAGCTGCGCACGCTGGCGTTCCACGATTCACTGACGCTGCTCGCCAATCGTTCGCTGTTCGCCGACCGCGTGCACCAGGCTATCCGGCGCGTGCCCGACGGCGTGACGCCGGCCGTGCTGTTCATCGACCTCGACAATTTCAAAACCGTGAACGACAGTTTGGGGCATAGCGCGGGCGATGCGCTGCTGCGCAGCTATGCTCGCCGCCTGGTCCAGTGCACGCGGGCGGGTGATACGGTGGCGCGCCTGGGTGGCGACGAATTCGCCGTGCTCATCGATCACGCACCCACCGACGACGCGGCGATGGCGGTGGCACGGCAGGTTCTCGACACCTGCAAGCAGCCTTTTGACATCGACGGTCGGCCAGTGCGCGTCGGCTGCAGTGTCGGCGTGGCGATCGCGGATCGCTTGAGCAACGTCGAGCGTCTGCTGCGCAATGCCGATGCGGCCATGTACTCGGCCAAGTCGCGCGGCAAGGGGCACGCAGAGATTTTCCAGCCGGAAATGTTGCGGGCCGCGCGCCGGCGCATGCGCATCGAGAACGAACTGGCCGACGCCATCGACAACCACCAGCTCGTGGCGTACTACCAGCCGATCGTGGATCTGCAGTCGCGTCACCTCGTGGGCATCGAGGCGTTGATGCGCTGGCGCCATCCGACGCGGGGTCTCGTGATGCCGGGGGATTTCATCCCGCTCGCCGAGGAGACCGGACAGATCGTTCCGATGACGCAGTGGATGCTGAATCGGGCATGCGCCGATGCCGTGCGCCTGCAGCGCGATATCACCCACGGCGATGGATTGCGGATCTCGGTGAACGTGTCGAGCCGCTATCTCAACCACGGCGACATCGTCGAAGACGTGCGCAACTGTCTCGTCACCCACCGTCTCGATCCCGCTTGCCTGGTCCTCGAAGTGACCGAGAGCCTGTTGCTGGAGAATTCTTCACGCCTCGAACGAGTTTTCGGCGAACTGAAGTCTCTCGGAGTGCGCCTGGCGCTCGATGATTTCGGCACCGGGTATTCCTCGCTGGCATACCTGCATCGGTTCCCCATCGATATCCTCAAGATCGACCGGTCGTTCGTCGAACGGCTGGAAGGCGAAGGCGACGCCGGCGGCGGCGTCGATGCCGTCGCCCTGGCGCGCGCCATTCTTTCTCTCGCGGACGCACTCGGGCTCGATACGGTGGCCGAGGGCATCGAGCATGATTCGCAACGCGACACGCTGCTGAATCTGGGTTGCAAAACCGGGCAGGGCTATTCATTCGGCAAGGCGATGCCGGTCGATGAAATCCTCGACGCGGCTGTCACTCGCCGTCGCGTGGTTCTCGCGGGCAATGTTCCCGGGCAAGTCGAATATTCGGCCACGGGGCGATTCCGGACACTCGCGGAAAAGGGCTGACACAGGTTTCTCGGCCTTTGGACGGCATGACATAAGTCTCGGAATGGTTCTCATAATTCCGTCTCCGCGCGTTCCGTCGGCCCGATGGCCGAAAAGCTGAGACCTGCGTGGCCTTTCGCCATAAGGCCCTCGTCTAGTCTTCCTCGGCGCCAAAGGCCGAAGAAGAACGATGCAGCGGAGAATCCGGTGAAGTCGGTAGAAACGAAATCGCTCGAATTGAGCGCGGGATCCGAGCGGAGCACGGAAAGTGTGTTGCGTGCCGTCTGCATGCGTCTCGGGTGCACCGCCGCCACCGCCATTTTCCCGCGTGAAGATTCGCGTGCCGTCTGGAGCCGGTCCGAAGATGATGCCGCGTTCGCGCGCCAGCAATTGTCGATCGTCGGAGACGAACTCGCACGCCGCGCCATCGACACCCGCAAGGCCGTCGCCACCAACAAACTCAAACACGTGACCGGTGGCGCAATCGCCTGCAAGCTGGTCGCGGTTCCGCTGATTGCGCGCGGCGGTCCGGCCGGCGCCCTCATCATTTTCAATCGCCCGGACGAGCCGAGCTTCGACGAGTTCACCGTGCGCCGCCTCGGCCGCTTCGCGCGCCTGCTGGCGCGCAATGCAACTCAGGATCTCGATTCGCTCACCGGCCTTTTGTCGTGGGATGGTTTCAAAACTCGCGTGGATACCTGGCAGCGCAACGCGCCGCCGGGCGCCATGGTGTCCATGTTGTACGGCGACATCGATTGCCTGCACCTGATCAACGACCTGGCCGGTTTCTCAGACGGCGATCGCGTGATCGCGCGTTGTGGTGGCGCGATCCGCCGCGCGCTGGTCGGAGCCGATAGTTTCGCCTGCCGGCTTTCCGGTGATCGTTTCACCGTCTTCCTGCCGCATATGAACCTGGCGCAGGCGCGCCTGCTCGCAGACAGGATCTGCAAGGAAGTCACCACCGGCCCCGCGCCGAAGAAAGAGACTAACCACCCGGTTTCCATGTCGTGGGGCGTGGTGTCCACCAGCGCCACCGATCTGCATCTCGACCATCGCATCGCCGAAGCTGAAATCGCCTGCAAGACCGCCAAGGATCGCGGCCGTGGCCGTGTCGAGGTCTACCAGGACACGGACCAGAGCATGATCCGCCGCCACGACGAGATCGGGCTCATTGGCAGCGTGCGTGAAGCGCTGCGCCTCGAGCGCATCGTGGTGTACGCGCAGCCCATCACTCCGCTGATCAACCACAACCTGCCGATCACCTACGAGCTGCTCGTCCGCATCGTCGACGCCAAGGGCAACATCGTCGAGGCGGCCGAATTCATGTCGGCGGCGACGCGTTACCAGATCCTGCCGGAGATCGACCGCGCCGTATGCGAACGTGCCTTCGAGCAGCTGAGCAAGAACACTTCTTCGAGCGGCCCGTTGCACGTCTCGATCAATCTGTCCGGCCCGACGCTGTCGGATCCGGATTTCCTCGAGTGGCTTCTGGCGTCCATGGCCAAATATGGCATCGACGGTACCTGCCTGGTGTTCGAAATCACCGAGGCCGCCGCGGCGGCCAACCTTCAGCAGGTGCAACAGTTCATCCGCAGGCTCACCAGCCACGGTGTGCGCTTCGCGCTCGACGATTTCGGTACGGGCGTCAGCTCGCTCGCGTATCTCAAGAATCTCGAGATCAACACCATCAAGCTCGACGGTTCGTATGTGGTCGACGTGCTGACCAATCCGCGTTCGCAGGCGCTGGTGCGCGCGATCGTGCAACTCGCCGATGCCATGGGCATCACGACCGTGGCCGAGTTCGTCGAATCCAACACCGTGCGCGACCGGCTGGCGTCGCTCGGTATCCAGTTTGGCCAAGGCTATGCGCTCGGCCGTCCCGGACCGCTCGATGATGTGATCGCGGCGGTTGCTGACCGCGCGCCCGGTGGCCGCGAGCGGCCATTCACCGAGAACAAGTCGTACACCACGCCGTCCGGCATCCCGATCATGTTCAAGCACGCGTAAATGGGGACACTCCCCATTTCCTAGCAAATGGGGCCGCACCTCGATTTTCTCGGGCGCCCTACGCTGATCAACGACTGACCCAATCCTGCTTCGCGCGCGCGCCGCTCAACCCAGTCAGGGTCGCCAAAGGGGCGTTGCCGATTGACGCTGGTGCGAATGGCTTCCACTTCTCCCGCCGTCTGAGGCAGGTTCACCAAATCACACCAGTAGGCCGGCAACTTCAGTGGTGGCTCGCTGAGGGCGAGCGGAGCAGATCGGGCAGCCCGCCAGTTCAGACTGCCCCAGCGCCAATCTTCGGCGCGGGTCACGAGATTTGCCCTGCGTGCGTTTCGCTCGACGTAGCGGAGCACTGTGAGGAGGTAGTGGTCGTCCTGGACCAGAAATGATTTGTAGCGGCCCTGCCAGAGCCGACCGGTGGTGCCGTACTTTTCGTGATAGTGCCGCACATGAGTTGTGAACAACCATCGCGTCCAGAGCGGAACATCGTTGTCGCCAGAAGGACGAACGACAAGGTGAATGTGGTTAGGCATCAGGCAGGCGGCGAGAATCGGTAGATTCACCCTATCCTGCGCGCGCGCCATGAGGGCGATGAAAGCGGCGTAGTCAGACGCTTCATGAAAGACTTCGGCTCGACGATTCGCGCGATTCAGAATGTGGTAACACTGGTCGGCGAACAGCAGGCGCGGCGGGCGTGGCATGCCCGCTAAATTATCCCCGGCTATCAAACGTCCAGAGTCAGTAATCTTCCGTGATTGCCCAGTTTCGCCGCTGAGGACTGTCGCGCCTCGCAACAGGTGCGGCCCTTTTTGCTAGGAAATGGGGAGTGTCCCCATTTACACTCGCGCGCCATGATCAAACTCTCGCGCTATCAGTGGACGGTGTTCTTCGCGGCCTGGCTCGGCTGGGGCTTCGACATCTTCGACGGGCTGCTCTTCAACTTCGTCGCGCCCAACGCGATTCCTACCTTGTTAGGGCTGCCGATCGGCGGGCCGGAAGCGAAGCAGGCGTTGCCGTACTGGACCGGCATCCTGAACTCGCTGTTGCTGCTCGGCTGGGCGGCCGGCGGCGTGATCTTCGGCCCCATCTGCGACCGCTTCGGACGCAAGCGCGTGCTGATGCTCACGATGGTTCTCTACGCACTCGGCACCGCCTCATGCGCGTTCGTCACCGAGATGTGGCAGCTGGTCCTGTGCCGGATCGTTGCGAGCCTCGGGATCGGCGGTGAATGGGCCGCCGGCTCCGCGATGGTCGCGGAAGTGGTCCCCGAAGAATCGCGCGTCGAAGCCGGCGCGCTGTTGTACACCTCGGCGCCGTTCGGCCTGTTTCTCGCCACGTTTGTGAACGCGGAGGTCGCGGGCCAGTGGTTTGCCCACGACCCGGCGATGTCCTGGCGCTATGTACTGCTGTTTGGCCTGCTGCCCGCGGCCGTCGCTTTCGTCGTGCGCATGTTCATCCATGAGCCGGAACGCTGGACCGCCGCTGCCTCCACCGCAGCCCCCGCGCGAGTTCGCGAGATATTCGCGCCCGGAATCCGCAAGCGCACGGTGAGCGCGCTCATCGTCACCTTCGTCGCGCTCATCACCTGGTGGACCTGCAATGCTTTCATCCAGTCGCTGGTGAACACTCTCGCGGGCGCGGAAGCCGTCACGCGCGGTCTCGACGCCGGCGCCACCGCGGCGCTCAAGCAGAGCTGGATCAAGATCGCCACGCTGTGCTTCAACTGGGGCGGGTTGCTCGGCACGCTGCTCACCATCCCGCTCGCGAAGTCGCTCGGCCGCCGCACCCTGTACGCCATCTACTTCGCATGCTCGGCCGCGGCGCTGCTCGCCACGTTCGGGCTCGACCTCGCGTCGGAAACCCGGCTCTACATGTACTTCTTCATCGGCCTCACCGTGTTCGGCGTCTTCGGCAGCTTCACCTTCTATCTACCGGAGCTGTTCCCGACGCGCCTGCGTTCCACCGGCAGCGGCTTCTGCTACAACATCGGCCGCGTGGTGACGGCCGGAGGGGTCTTTGCGGTAGGCGCCATCGCCAATTCCGCCAGTGGCGACCCCGCCATCATCATGCGCACGCTATGTGTGATCGGTATCGTGCCGCTCATCGGGCTTGCGCTACTGCCCTGGGTCATCGAGACCCGAGGGCAGAAGATGCCCGACTGAATCACGGCTGAGACGCCGACGCACCAGACGACGCGTCAGAAACTGGCGGCGAGCTCCGCGGCGAATGTGCGCTGTGTATAAGGATGAAACGCCCAGTACTCCTCGTTGCCGAGGTTGTCGATGCCGAGCGAAGCACTCCAGCGTTCGCCGATCCGGCAACGCACGCGCGCGTCGAACACCAGGAAGCTGCTCGTGCCGGTGAAAGTGAATGGGTTGGTATCCGAGTTGTCGAGCGTGTTGAACTGCTTGCCGCTGTAGCGTGCGCC
>Ga0207691_10002466_pt1 | contig 18090 bp, 8 predicted proteins | sample KBSM13metaG_FD_184327 | JGI IMG/M metagenome (GOLD analysis project Ga0207691, IMG submission 184327) | Miscanthus rhizosphere microbial communities from Kellogg Biological Station, Michigan, USA - KBS M1-3 metaG (SPAdes) (version 2) | ecosystem: Host-associated > Plants > Roots > Rhizosphere >... | reverse complement strand
TGATACAGCTTGTAATACAGCCCGCGCAAGGCCAGGAGTTCCTGGTGCGTGCCCATTTCCCGCAGGCGGGCCTTGTGCAGGACGAGGATCTTGTCCATGTCCTGGATGGTCGACAGGCGGTGCGCGATCGCGATGGTGGTGCGGCCGGACATGAGGACGTGCAGCGCGTCGCGGATCAGGATCTCGGTCTCGGTGTCGACGCTCGAGGTCGCCTCGTCGAGGACCAGGATGCGCGGATCGAAGGCGAGGGCGCGGGCGAACGAGAGCAGCTGCTTCTGGCCGACCGACAGCGTCGCGCCGCGTTCGGCGACCGGCGCCGCGTAGGCGCCGGGCAGGCGCGAGACGAACGCGTCCGCGTGCACCGCGGTGGCGGCGGCGCGCACGCGATCGTCGGTGATCTCGGCGGCGCCGAGGCGGATGTTCTCGGCGATGGTGCCGGTGAAGAGGTGCACGTCCTGCAGCACCAGGCTGAAGAGCGAGCGCAGTGCCGCGAGGTCCATCTCCCGCACGTCGACGCCGTCCACGAGAATGCGACCGCGCGTGACGTCGTAGAAGCGCAGCAGCAGGTTGATCAGCGTCGACTTCCCCGCGCCGGTGGCCCCGACGATGCCGACGCGCTCGCCGGGCTTGACCTCGAACGAGACGTCGCGCAGCACGTAGTCGGGCTCCCCCGCCTCGGTCGGGTTGTAGGCGAACCAGACGTGGTCGAAGACGATGTGTCCGCCTTCGCGCTCCGTGCCTTCCGAAGTCGCGCTTCGGCGAGACGGCTTCGCCGTCCCCGCAGGGCTCTCGATGCTCACAGGTTCATCCAGCAGTTTGAATATCCGCTCCGACGAGGCCATCGCGGCCTGCAGGATGTTGAACTTCTCCGACATGTCGGAGATGGGGCGGAAGAAGCGCTGCGAGTAGAGCAGGAACGCCACCAGCGACCCGAGCGTGAGCGTGCCGGCGAGCACCGAGCGGCCGCCGTACCAGATGGTCAGCGCCGCGGCGAGCGCGCCGACGATCTCGATCGCCGGATAGAACACGGCGTAGTAGAAGATCGACTCGACGTTGGCGACGCGGTGCTCCTGGTTGATCGCCTCGAAGCGCTCGAAGGCGCGCGCCTCGCGGCGGAACAGCTGCACCGTCGGCATGCCGGTGATGTGCTCCTGCAGGTAGGCGTTGATCCGCGCGATCAGGCGGCGGACGGTGCGGTACGACTCGCGCACGTTGCGCCGGAACCACTGCGTGACGACGACGATCAGCGGCAGCACGGCGAAGGCCACCAGCGCCAGCTTCCAGTTCATCGTCAGCATCACGATCATGATGCCGGCCAGCGTGAACACGTCGCCGAAGACCGAGACCACACCGGAGGTGAAGAGATCGTTGATCACGTCCACGTCGGTGGTGACGCGGGTCATCAGGCGGCCGACGGGGTTGCGGTCGTAGAAGCGCAGGTCGAGGCGCTGCAGGTGCCGGTAGATCTGCATGCGCATGTCGAACATGATCCGCTGCCCGGTGTTCTGCAGCAGCCAGGTCTGGGTGAACTCCAGGCAGAACCCGGTGAGCAGGATCAGCACGTACCACAGCGCGATGCGGTTGACGCCGGAGAGGTCGCCGGCCGGAATGTAACGGTCGATCGCCACCTTCATCAGGTAGGGCTGCGCCAGCTGCAGCATCGAGTTGGCGATGATCGCCGCGAGCGCCAGCGCCGCCGGTGCGCTGTAGGGGCGCAGGTACTCCAGCAGCCGCCGCATCAGCCGGGCGTCGTACGCCTTGCCTACCACATCATCGTCGTGCAGACTCAACTGGCCTGTAACTCCTCTTCCAGCAGCTGCTTCTTGTACATCGCGGCGTAGAGGCCGTCGCGGCCCACGAGCTGCGCGTGGGTGCCGCGCTCGGCGACGCGGCCGTCGTCGAGGACGAAGATCTGGTCGGCGTCGCGCACCGTCGAGATCCGGTGCGACACGAGGATCGACGTCCGCGCGCGCATGACGCCGCGCAGGCGGGACAGGATTTCTTCTTCGGTGTAGGTGTCGACCGCCGACAGCGCGTCGTCGAGGATCAGGATCTTCGGGTCGACCATCACCGCCCGCGCCAGCGCGGTGCGCTGCTTCTGCCCGCCCGACAGCGTGATGCCCCGCTCCCCCACCATCGTCTCGAAGCCGCGCGGGAAGTCCGCAATGTCCTTGTCGAGCCGGGCCACGGCAGCCGCCGCACTTACCCGCTCCTTCGTATCCTTCGCCTCCTTCGTATCCTTCCTGTCCCCGAAGGCCACGTTGTCGCCGATCGAGTCCGAGAACAGGAACGGCTCCTGCGGCACGAAGCCGATGGCGCCCCGCAGGCGCTCGAGAGGGATCTCGCGGATGTCGACGCCGCCAATCGTGACCGTGCCCGGCGGCGGCTCGTGCATGCGCGGCAACAGGTTGATCAGCGTGGACTTGCCCGACCCGGTGCCGCCGACGAACGCCACCGTCTGGCCCGGCTCGATCCGCAGGCTGACGTCGGCAAGCACCGGCCGGTCCGCTCCCGGGTAGGTAAAGGTCAAGTGGTGGAACTCGACGGCGCCGTCGAGCGCCGCGCCGCGCCCTGCCGCGGTGACCCCGGCGTCGCTGATCGCCGGCTGGTGCTCGAGCACCTCCAGCATGCGGCCCCACGAGGCGAGTCCGCGCTGCAGCATGTTGGTGACCCAGCCGAAGGCGATCATCGGCCACGCCAGCATGACCAGGTAGCCGTTGAACGCGACGAACTCGCCGAGCGTGATCTTGCCGTGGATGACGTCGCGGCTGCCGAGCCACAGCACCAGCATCGACCCGAAGCCGAGAAACAGCGTCATGCTCGGGAAGAAGGCCCCCTGCAGCCGGATCAGGACGCGGTTGCGCCGCAGGTATTCCTGGTTGGCGCGGCTGAAGCGCTCGGTCTCGTGTGCTTCCTGCCGGTAGGCGCGCACCACGCGCACGCCCGACAGGGCCTCCTGCACGACCGCGCTGACTTCCGACAGCTGCGCCTGGATCTGCTCGAAGCGCTTGTGGATCGCGGTGCCGAAGTAGCGGACGCTGATGGTGACGAACGGCAGCGGGATCAGGGCGATGAGCGTCAGGCGCAGGTCGATCGACACCATCAGGACGATCGCGACCAGGAAGACGAGGATGGTGCTGGCCGAATACATCACCGCCGGCCCGATCATCATGCGGACCGCGTTGAGGTCGTTGGTGGCGCGCGACATCAGGTCGCCGGTGCGCCGCGCCTGGTAGTAGCCGAGCGGCTGCTGCTCGAGCCGCCTGAAGAAGTCGTTGCGGATGTCGTACTCGATGTCGCGCGACGCGGCGATGATGATGCGGCGCATCAGGAACAGGAACAGCCCGCGCACCAGCGACACGCCGAGGAGCAGGCCGGCGTAAGGGATCAGCTTCCGCTGCGTCACGCCGCGGTAGAGATCGTCGATCGCGTACTTCAGCACCCACGGGCCGAGCAGCTGGAACGTCGTGGTGGAGACGACGCACACGAAGCCGAGGACGAACGCGCGGCGATACCGGTTGACGTAAGGGAGGAGCTTGCGGATCGCCGGACTCATTCGATCAAGCGTACATCATCGCGCGTACATGAAAAACGGGCGCCTGGCCGTGGCCAGGCGCCCGCCGGTCCTTCGTATCCTTCGCTTTCCTTCGTATCCTTCCGCGCGCGCTCAGAACTGGATACGCGCACCAATCTGCAGCTTGCGCGGCGTGTAGCTGGTGCTGTACCCCGTGAGCACGAGGAACGTGCTCTGCGTGTTCTGGTTGCCGCCCGGATTGGCGAAGTTCGTGTGGTTCGTCACGTTGAAGATGTCGGCGGCGAGCTCGAGACGGCGCGAACCCGAGAGCGGGATCCGGTACCCGAGCCGCAGGTCGAGCTCGAAGAAGCCGGGGCCCCGCGCGCCGTTGCGCTCACTGCTGTAGTCCTTGAGCGTGTAGGTATCCGTGGTGCCGAACGCCGTGTAGGTGCCGGCCGGCAGCGGCTCGGCCTGGATGCCGTTCAGATCCGCGTCAACCGCGCTGTTGGTCAGCGAGAACGGGTTGCCGCTCAGCGCGCGCGCGACCCAGCTCAGGTTGAGGCCGTAGGTGTGCGGCACGAGCGCCGTTCCGCTGATCGTCAGGTTGTGACGAACGTCGAAATCCGTCGGCCCCTGGTTCAACTCCAGATGCATGTCCTGGCCGACCTGGAAGTTGCTGCCCGGCGCGCCGCTGCCCGACGTGTTGCCGTCGGATTTGCCGTAGGTGTAGGACACCTGCGCGCTGTAGTTGTGGCTGTAGCGCTTCTTCAGCTGGAACATGAACGCGTCGTAGTCGACGCGGCCGACGTTCACGAACTGATTGACGTTCGCGGTGAACGGCCGCAGCCCGGGGTGCTCAACCGACAGCTCGGCGACGGCCGCCGTCAGCGTCGGGCTGCCGATGCGGGTCAGCGTCGAGGCGTTGACGTTCGGGTTCGAGCGCTGGTTCGGATTGAGGTTCAGCGCCATCAGCATGTCGCGCTGGCGGTTGTGCACGTAGTCGCCGGAGATCGCGAGGTTGCCGGCGAGCTGCCGCTCGTAGCCGATCGTGTACTGATCGGTGTAGGGCGAACGCCGATCCGGGTTGTCCCAGGTGGCTCCGGTATTCTGCGAGAACGTGCCATTGACCTGCGGCAGCAGCGCGGTGTTGATCACCGGGCCGTTGACCAGGAAGGGATCGGTCGGGAACTGGCCGTTGCGCGGTCCGAGATCGGCCTGGTTCGCCGGCGACGTGAAGGTCGGCGCGCTCACGAACACGGTGTTCGTCCACAGCCCGCCAATCAGCTCGAGATGCTGGCGCTCGTAGAACCGACCGTAGCCGCCGCGCACCGCCGCCTTGCCGCCGCCCATGTCGTAGGTCACGCCGAGACGCGGCGCGATGTTGTTGCGATCCTGCGGCGCCTTGTCCACCAGCGGATCGTCGGTCTCCGGGATCGGGAACGATTCGAGGTCGTAGCGCACGCCGAGGCTCAGCGTCAGGTTCGGCGTGAAGCGCCACTTGTCCTGCACGAACCCGGCGAAGTAGTGGATCCGCTCGTAGGTCGTGGTCGTGCCGCCGAGGCGGATCGTGAACCGGTCGGGATAGGTGAACGGATCGGCGGGATTGAACGGCTTGTCGTTCTGCGTGAACGTGAAGGTGCCGTTCGCGTTGCCGTCGTTCAGGTTGTTCGCGCCCGTGTACTCGTACTGGGCCCCGAACTTGATGTCGTGATCGCCATGCTTGCCGGGCAGGAACCAGGCCAGCGTCTCGTCGAGCTGGATGGCGTCGTCGATGCGGGCCTGCGCGGTGTTGTCCTGCTGATCGGTGTAGGTCCGGAAGGCCAGGGTCGGCTGGCAGTTGGCGAGGTCGCGCCCCTTCGAGTTGTAGCAGTCGTTGGCGAAGGCGACGTTCTCGCGGGTCCACGTCGTCCGCAGCGTGTTGACCTTGGTGTTCGACAGCACGGTATTGACGTTGGCCGACAGCGTCTGGTCCACGTCCGACTCCGCGCGCGACGCGGCCGGGGACGCGCCGTTGATGATCTGGTTGGTCTGCGGCGAGGCCTCGCGCAGCCACCGCAGGCTGTAGGTGTTGTTGCGGGTCAGCTGGTGATCGCCGCGGACGATCGTGTTCCACACCCGGTCCAGGGTGGCCGTCGTGGTGCTCAGATCGGGACGGGCCGGAATGTTGATCGTGTTGGGCCGGTCGATCGCGAACCGCTCCAGGCTGGCGAAGTAGTGCAGCTTGTCCTGCACGATCGGGCCGCCGACCGTGCCGCCCCAGCGATCGTACTTGGTGTTGGCCTTCGGCAGGTTCTTCTCAATGGCGAAGAAGTCCTTGTTCGTCCAGTCGCCGCGCTGGAAATAGCCGAAGCCGCTGCCGCGGATCTGGTTGGTCCCGGCCTTGGTGACGGCGTTGACGACGGCGCCGGCGGTGCGGCCGAACTCGGCGTCGAACTGATTGGTGATGACCTGGAACTCCTGGATGGCTTCGATCGGCGTCCGCGCCTGCGTCCCGGCGCGCTGCCCGATGACGTCGTCGTTGTTGTTGCCGCCGTCCAGCATGTAGTTGTTGTTGCGCGGATCCTGGCCGTTCACGCTGATCGAGTCGCCGCCGAACGATTCAGTGCTGATCGAGGGAATGATGCCCGGCAGCAGCCCGACGAAGCCGACGAAGTTGCCGTTCACGCTCGGCAGCTGGACCAGCGTTTCGCTGGTGATGTTGCCGCCGATTTCCTTCGAGGTGACGTCGACGAGCGGTGAGTCGGCGGTGACGGTCACCGTCTGCTCGATGCCGCCGACTTCCATCTTGACCTCGACCGACGCGGTCTTGCCGACCTCGAGCATCAGGTCCTTGCGGTTGAACTTCTTGAAGCCCTGCAGCTCGGCGACGATCTCATACGTGCCGGGCGTGAGACCGCTGGCGATGAACGAGCCGTCGGCGCTGCTGACCGTTTCGCGGAACATGCCGGTCGCCTGGTTGCGCACCGTCACGGTGACGCCCGGCAGGATGCCGCCCTGAGCGTCCTGCACGCGGCCGCGCAGCTCGGTCGTGCCCTGCTGCGCGTAAAGCGGGGTTGCTAGTAAGAGAACGACGAAGAATCCGACTAACCTTCGCACCATAAGCTGCCCTCCCAGACGGCTAGGTAATTCGAAGTTTTGGACGCCGACCTTGCCACGGATTGGATCCCGCGTACGGACACTCGTAGCTAAGGTGTTGAAAAGACTAGGTTACGGCTGAGAATCCTTCGAAATACGCGCTGTATACAGCAAGCGCGATGCCTAGGAAATCCCCACGCCGACAAGCTGTCCTCGGAGCAGAGCTTCCTTCATCAGCCGGCTGCCGCAATCGAGGTGTTCCTCCATGCGGGCGCGGGCGGCCGCGGGGTCGTGCGCGGCGATGGCGGCGGCGATCTGCAGGTGCGCTTCGGTGGCCGTTTCGGTGAACTGGCCGAAGTTGACGCCGAGGGACATGAAACGGTCGACCTGCGCGAGGCAGCGTTCGATGAGCTCGAGCGCGAGGCCGTTGCGGGCACAGGTGGCGATCGCGAGGTGGAACTGTACGTTCGCCATTTCAGACTGTCGGTAATCCTGTCCCGCGCCGATAGGTACCAGCGCGAGCCCCCGCAGCCGCTCGGCTTCCTCGGCGCTCGCGAGCTCAGCCGCCCGCGCCGCGGCCGCCCCTTCGAGCAGGCGCCGGACGTCGAACGTATCGTGAATCTGCTGCACGGTAACCCTGGCCACGAAATAGCCATGACCGACGACGCGATCGAGATAGCCCTCCTGCCAGAGCCGCGCGAGCCCCTCGCGGATCGGGGTGCGGCTCATCCCGTGCTCGCTGGCGAGGCCGACCTCCGACAGCGAGGCACCCGGACGGTATCGCCCCTGGACGATGCCGGCCTTGAGATTGCGATAGGCGCGCTCGACGTGCGGCGCGCTTCGCGCCTCGCTGTCGAGACGGTCGAGCCGAGACGAACGCCGGGCGGACCGGGGTTTCACGGGCGGAGTATACCCAGCGGATCCCGTCGCTCGCAAGCGGCGGGTATGCTATTCTGGATGGGCCTTCCCCAGCAGGCTCATCCGCGGCTTCCACTACTCACGTTTCGCAACAGGAAGTGTTCATGCGCACGCGTTTGTTTGCGACTGCTCTGTGTCTCGTCGGCGCCATGTCCGCCGCCGCGCCTGCTTCCGCGCAGCAGTATGGCGCGCGCCGCGCAACCGAGAACCGCGCCACCGGCGAGGTCTACCACGTCGAAGCGTCCGGCACCATCTGGGACCCGACCCCCGACATCGTCATCGCGAGCGAAGGGCTGGGCCAGCTCGGCGACAAGATCGACTTCGTGAACACGCTGGGCATTGAGAAGTCCAAGTTCCGGCAGCTCAAGATCGTCCTGCGGCCGGCGACCAAGCACAAGTTCCGCTTCGAGTACACGCCGATCAGCTACACCGCCCAGGCCACCGTGCCGGTGACCTTCGTGTTCAACGGGCAGCGCTTCAACATCGGCGTCCCGGTGACGACCGACGTCAAGTGGAACGCCTACCGCTTCGGCTACGAGTGGGACTTCCTCTACAAGAGCCGCGGCTTTGCCGGCGTCGTCGCCGAAGCGAAATATACGGATATCACGGCGACGCTGAGCTCGCCTGCCGTCGGCGCCGAGCAGTTCACCGAGGCGCGCGCGCCGATCCCGGCGATCGGGTTCATCGGCCGCGGCTACGTGGTGCCGAACATCTCGATCACCGGCGAGTTCACCTTCTTCAAGCTCCCCGACCAGGCGCTCGACAGCGACAAGTACGCCGGCAACTACTACGACTTCGACCTGTACGGCACGGTGAACTTCACCAACTACGTCGGCGCGCAGGTCGGCTACCGGTCGGTGGACGTCTTCTATAAAGTGAAGCGCGACTCCGGCACGCTGAACCTGGCCGGCCTGTATTTCGGCGGCGTCGTACGGTTCTAGGCGCCCGCTAGCGGTCGAGCAGGCGGACGTAGACACCCAGGAGTCGCGTATCGCGGTTGGCGGGGTCCGCTTCGGATGGGCGGAAGCCGCCGGCCGAGCGGATCCGCAGGACCGTCGACCCCGAGGCCGCGTCGAGCGGCACTTCGATGCGGCGCTCTTCGACCGCCGCCAGCGTCAGGTCTTCATGCCACGCGCCGGAGGCGAGCGAAATCGTATTCGGTGGGCCCGGGTTGCGCAGCATCAGCGCCACCGCCGCGGCGGCGCGATCGAGCTGCACGCCGACAGCTGTCCCGCGTTTTCCCCCGACCCAGAAACCCGACGGCTCGGGATAGGCGCGATCGTCGAGAAAGAAGAACACGCTCGACCCGTAGCGTACGGCGCGGCGGGCCACGCTGTCGGTGACGCGGACCGGCCGCGTCAGCGGCCGCAGCTCGACCGACTGCAGCTGATCCCGCGCCGCTTCGTCGCCGCGCACGATCAGCGCGCGCACGTCCACCGGCAGCACGATGCGGACACCCTGCGCGTACGCGCTCATCGGCTCGGTCGCGATCGCGAACTGATCGTTCCCCACGCCCACCATCACCCAGCCGTCGCCGACGCCGGCTCGCTGAACCAACATCTCGTAGGCGCCGGCAGGCACGCCGGGGAACACCGCGAGGGGCCGGTTCAGCCGCGCCAGCTGGCGCGCGTGCGCGACCGGGCTCTCGATCCGCATCTTCAGCGCCTCGTCGACGGACAGCCGGCGCAGGCGGGCAGGATCGATCGCGACGACCTGCTCCTGCGAAAGGCGTCGCAGCATCGCCATCTGCGCCGCCGTCACCGTCAGCGGCGGCGTCCCCTGGAACCGCCACGCCAGCGAGAGCGCCAGCATCGCTGCGGCGGCGACGGCCGCCGTCGACGCGGCGATCCCGACTTCCAGGCGCGGTGACCGCCGGAAGATCCCGCGTGCCGCCAACGCCGCCCCGCCCAGGCACAGCCCCCACAGCAGTGTTGTCGCGAAGCCGGATCGCGCCGCCTGCGCGCGCGAGACGAGGCCGCCCGGATCGGGCTGCACCGGCGGCGGCACGAACGCGGGCAGCGCCGCGGGCAGATCGACGACGTAGTTCGCCCATTCGACCCAGGGGGCGGTGGTGGGCCCGGCCTCGTTCCGCGTGTGATACGCGAGCCGCCCGCTGCCGGCGCCCGCCATCACGCCGGTCATCCAGGCGCTGACGGCCAGCAGCGCGATCATCAGGACCCGCGCGGCGGTCGATCGCCACGCCTGCCAGGCGTGCGCGGCGGGGACCGCGAGCGGCAGCAGCAGCGGCACGAGGAATCGCGCCGGGCCGCTCGTGCCGGCCCACCACATCGCGAACGTCGCCACGGTAAGCAGGTAGGGCAACGAGACGACGAGGTATTCGATCGCCAGCCGCCGCATCCGGGCAAAGCCGGCGATCGCCACGGCGAGCACCGGCGCGGTCGCGAAGAGCCCGAACCCCTGATCGAAGAACAGGCCGCCGATGCCGTCGGGCAGGAATCCGAGCGCGTTCTGCGCCCCGGGGCCGTACGGCGCCGACGGATCGGGCGCGCCGTAGAGGACGGCAAAGAAGAACAGCCAGGCAAGCGCGCTCAGCGCCGGCGGCAGCAGGAACGCCGTCGCGTTCGCCAGCGGGTTCCGCGTGCGCGCGATCCGCACCAGCACCAGCCCGCCGAGCGTGGCGGCGAGCACCGCGAACCGCGTGTGCATCCACGGCAGCGTCGCCAGCGCGAGCCCGTGCAGCAGCCACGGCACCCACGAGCCGCGCGCGCGTTCGTCGCCGTCCGGGCGGAGGAGCGCCCAGAATCCCGTCAGCACCACGGGCGCGCCGGGGCCGTCGGGAAAGACGGTGAAGCTCTCGAGCACGAGCGGCGCGCTCGCCGTGACCACCGCCCATCCGAACCACGCCGCGGCCATGCTGCCGGTCGAGCGATAGGCCAGCCACCACGCGAGCGCGCAGCCGGCCGCCGACAGCAGGATCAGGAAGACCACGACGCCGCGGTAGCCGCCGACGGCAAACGCCGGCAGCACCAGCGCGGGCACGCCGGGCGCGTGAATCGAATAGATCGCGCCATTGCGCCCGGGACGAATGGAATGCGGCGGCAGTTCGGCGGCGTAGTAGGCGCGATAGTCGCCGCGGCGATGGTTGTTCTCGATCTGCAGGTCGCCGTCGTAGAGCAGGCTCTGCGTGATCACCAGGTAGTGGGGCTCGTCGCCGCCCGGCAGTACCGGCGACACGCCCCACGCCGCCAGCGCGAACACCGCCGCGCTGATCGCGCCGGCGAGGCGCGCCGCGGCGCGCGGCGTCAAGCCGTAGAAGGTCAGGCCGCCGCCTGCGAACGCGATCGCGCACAGCGCTCCCCCGACCGCGATCCAGACCAGCGCCGTCAGTGGGCCGGTCAAGGCGAGAAACGCCGCGGGAACGGGCGCCGGCAGCCACGGCAGGAACAGCAGCGCGAGGGGCGCCACCGCGACAGCCACCGCCGCATCGCGTCGTCTCCATCCCGCCGCGAGCACGACCGCCGCTGCCGCGAGCGCCACGACGAGATGCGCGGGATCGAGCGGAATCACGCCGATGCGCGATCCTGACGGCGCGGTGAACGCGAGGGTGCCGAACGAGGCGCAGGCGGCGAGCGCAGCCCACGCTGACGCGAGCAGCGCGACGAGACGGGAACGAGAGACCGGCGCTACAATGACGTGCAATTCTACATGGACGAAGCGTCCGGCACCATCGCGCGCCCGCGCGAACTCGTCATCGTTTCCGTCGCCGGTCTGCTGCTCGCGCTCCTCATGACGTGGCCGCTCGCCACCGGCCTCCCGCACCTCGGGCGCACGCTCGGCACCGACGCTGACGGACAGTACAGCACCTGGAACGTCGCCTGGGTCGCGCGCGCGATCGTCGCCGATCCCGCGGATCTCTTCGACGCCAACATCTTCTTTCCCCACAAGACGACGCTCGCCTATTCGGAAGCGAACCTGGTCGAAGGGATCATCGGGATCCTGCCCTGGTGGCTGTCGCGCAATCCCTGGCTGACGCTGAACCTGGTGATGCTGGCCGGATTCACGTCGGCCTACGCCGGCGCCTGGCTGCTGCTGCGGCACGTGTCCGGCGATCGCGGCGCGGCTGCCGCCGCCGCAATCCTCTACGCGTTCTGCCCCTACGTGATGTCGCACCTGTCGCACATCCAGTTGCTCTTCACCGGCGGCATTCCGGTGGCGCTGCTGCTGGTCCTGCGGCTGGCGGAGGAAGCCGCGGCTTCTCCCGCCGCGGCTTCCACTCCCGTGGCGTCCGCTCCCGTGGCTTCCGCCTTCAGGCGGAAGCTCCTCCTTCGCGGCGTCGCGCTCGGCGCGGCCATCGCCGTCCAGGGGCTCGCCTGCGCCTATTACGGGATCTTCGCCGGCCTGATGACCGGATATGCGGCGCTCGTGCTCGCGGCGACGCGACGCCTGTGGACCTCGCGCGCCTACTGGATGGCGCTGGGAATCGGCGCGGCGACGGCGATCCTCGTCATCGCGCCGTTCTTCGCCCAGTACCTGCGCGTCAGCGAGGAGACCTCCTTCGTGCGGAGCCTCGACGATGCGGCGCGGTACTCGGCGCGGATCTGGGACTACCTGGGGTCGGCGTCGCGCGCGCACGCCTGGCTGCTCGGGATCGCGCGCAGCGCAGGATCGCTGCGCGACGTGCTGTTTCCCGGCATGCTGGCGATCGTTCTCGGCGTGGCCGGCCTCGTGCTGGCGCTCCGCCGCGGCAGAACGTCACAACGCACGCGCGACGGCGCGGTCGTGGCCGCCTCACTGGGACTGATTGCGCTGTGGGCGTCGTTCGGGCCGTCGGCCGGGTTGTACCGCGTCCTCTACTACCTGCCCGCGTTCTCGTTCCTGCGCGCGCCGTCGCGCTTCGGACTCATCGTCGTGCTCGCGCTCGCGGTGCTCGCGTCGATCGCGCTGGCGCGGCTGTTCGCGGCGCTGCCGGCACGGCGCCGTACGCTGGCCGCCGCGATCGCCTGCGCGCTCGCCGTCGCCGACATCACCGTCATCCCGATCCGCTGGTATCGTGCCCCGGAGATCCCCGCTCCCTACCGCGTCCTCGCCGCCAGCCCGCGCGGGGTCGTCGCCGAATTCCCGTTCTACGGCGAGCGCAGCGCCTTTCCGCTCCACGCGCAATACATGCTGTTCTCGACGTCGCACTGGATGCCGCTGGTCAACGGCTACAGCGACGTCATCCCGCTGGACTTCCGCCAGGCGGCCGCGGTGCTCGACGGCTTCCCGTCGCGCGACACGTTCCCCGTCCTGGCGCGCCGCCGCGTCCGCTACATCGGGATTCACTGGGACATGTTCGTCGGCCGCCAGGAAGAGATCCGCCAGCGCCTGCAGCCGTTCCTGCCTTACCTGCGTGTCCTCGCCGCGGACGATCGCATGACGCTCTACGAGATCGTCCGCTTTCCCGGGTGACGGTCAGGGCTGAAAGCCCTGACCCTCAAGATGAGATATGTGGGTCAGCCCTTTATGGGCTGACCTCACTGGTTGGAGTTCTTTTTGACGGGAGTCTTCTTCGAAGGTGTTTTCTTCGTCGAGGTTTTCTTGGCTGGCGCCTTCTTCTTCGTCGTGGACGAGCGCTTGCTGCTCGACGCGCTGGACGCCTTCGACGTTCCTTTGATAGTGGGCTTCGGCAGCGGCCGCCCCTCGCCTTCCCCATACAGGCGGCGGTAGTCTTCGGCGGTCCCGAGGATCCGCTTCACGTAGTTCTGCGTCTCGGGGAACGGGATGTCGTCGATGAACTCGTCCTCTTCCATCCCCGGCCGCTCGGCCTTCCAGCGGACGACGCGGTTCTCGCCGGCGTTGTAACTGGCGAGCGCGTAGTAGACGCCGCCGAACTGGCCGACCAGCCGCTTGAAATACAGCGTGCCGAGCCGGATGTTGGTGTCGCCGTTGGTCAGCATCGGCGTCGTGAAGCGGCGGATGCCGAGCTCGCGCGCGAGGCGCTTGCCCGTCGCCGGGACGATCTGCATCAGCCCCCACGCGTTGGCCACCGATCGCGCGGACGCGTCGAACGTCGACTCCTGCGCGATCAGGGCGGCGACGACGTACGGGTCGAGCTCGTAGATGGCGGCGTTGCGCTTGATCGAGTCCCAGTAGGTCAGCGGAAAGATGATCTGCAGGATCTCGGCCGGCAGCCCTTCTCCTCCGGCGGCCAGGAACTGCGGATACGCGCGGCGCATCACGGTGATGGCGCGGCGCAGGTCCCCCTTCTGGTGGTAGATCCACGCCATCGTCGCTTCGATCGCCGGCGAGGTGCTCCAGACCTTCTGCGCGTAGCGCAGCTCGCTCAACCCGTCGTCATACATCCCGGCGGCGAGCAGCTGGCGGATGACTGCCGCGTTCGGCGGCGGCGCCGCGGCGGGCGGCGGATCGACCGTCTCGGCGGCAGGCGGCGGCGCCAGGCGGACCGACTCCGTCGCGTTGACCGCCTGCGTCATCGGCAGGCGCTTCGCGGCGAGGCGGCCGTAGTACGAGTTCAGGTAGTCGGCGTGGATCAGCCGCATGCGCGAGTCGTGCAGATCGCGCTGGCCCAGCTTCTCCCTCGCGCGCGCGCTCCAGTACAGCCACGGCGGGCGATAGTCCGAGCGCGGGAACGCCGCGGCCGCGCTCTCGAAGACGCGCGCCGTCTCGGCGTAGCTGCCGGTGGTGTAGGCCCACCAGCCGTACTTCCACGCGGCGCGCTCGGCGTGCGGCCCGGCCGGGAAGCGCTCGTAGAGGTCCTTGAAGGCGGCGGCGGCGAGATCGTCCTGGTTGGTGAGGATGTACTGCGTGCCGAGGTTGTTGAGCGCCTCCTCCGACCACGAGCTGTCGGGAAAGTCGTTGACCAGCGCGCGCGTCAGCGTCACCGCCTGCTCCGCCTCGCCCAGGCCGCGCAGCGCGCTCAAGTGGAAGAAGCGGGCCTCGGCCTTTCGCGACGCCTGGTCGAGATACGGCTGGACGCCGTCGCGGGCGAACGCGTAACGCTTGAGGAAGAAGTCGCACTCGGCGATGCGCAGATCGACGACCTCGCGGTCGTCGCCGCCGACCTGCTTCTGGATGTCCTGCAGCGCGCTGCGCGCCTCCGAGTAGCGTTTCGCGCCGTAGAGGATCAGCGCGCGGCCGAGATCGAGCTTGTAGTCCTTCCGCTCGATCAGATCCTGCAGCGAGCCGAGCGCCGCGCCTGCCTTGTCGGCCGCGTCCGACAGCGGGAACTCGTAATAGACCCTGAGGAACGCTTCGGTCGCGCGCTGGCGGTTGCCGGCGGCGAGCGAGGCGCGGCCGAGCCTGTAGAGCACCTCCTCGGGCGCGACCGTCTTGCGTGCGGTGAGCTGCTCGTAGATCGCGGCGGCGCCGGCGTGATCCCCGCGGCTCTCCGCGGCTTCCGCCTTGCCCATCATTGCCGCCAGCGAGAGGACACCTTCGGGCTTCTTGGCGAGCACGGCGTCGAATGCCCGGTCGGCCTCGGCCGGGTTGGCGAGGCGCAGGTTCGAGACGCCGACGTAGTACTGCGCGTAGGTCTCGAGCGGACCGCCGGCGGCGGCCGCCTGCCGTGCCGACGACAGAGCGGCGGCATAGTTGCCCGCGGCGTACGCCGCGGCGGCGTCGGTGAGCGCGCCCCGCCGCGCCCCCGTGGCGACCGAACGCGGCGCGAACCAGTAGTCGTCGACGTTCTTGGGAAGCGCGGCGTGAATGGTCGGCTGCAGTTGCGGCTCGGACGGCGCGGGGGCCTGCTGCCAGCTTGCCGCAGCCAGCAGCAGCACGAGCATCGAGGGCATCAGGCGTTCCCGAGCAGCGACGGATCTCCGTCCGCGAGCGTCTGGACGAGCTCCTGCTGGAAGTAGGTGTGGCGCGCCTCGATCGCCGGCGACACCCGCTCTTCATACAGCCGCTGCGCCCGATCGATCTCGGCGCGCAGCCGGTGCAGCAGATCGCGGTGCTGTCGCCCGGAGCGCACGGCGGCTTCGTTGTACAGCTTGATCTCCGAGACGAGGAGCCGCGCGAAGCGCCGCGCTCCCTGGTCGCCGCCGTTGGGATCGATCGTGCCGCCCGTGCCGACCGCGCCGGCTTCCCCCTGGCGGGGACCGGCGAGATCCAGCGTGCGCAGCGCCGTGCGCAGCGCGAGCGCGGCCGAGCCGTGACGCGCGAGCGCTTCGATCATCTCGAACGCGCCCGGCGGCCCGGGATCGGCACCGCTGTCGGCGTAGAGCACGGCGACGGCGCGTCCGCCGACGAGCAGGGGTGCGGCGATGCCGCCGCGGTCCGGCGGCAGCCGCGCAAAGGGCGGCGCCGGAAGGTCCGCCGCCGTCGGCACGGCGTGTCCGGCCTGGATCGCGCGCGCGAGCAGATCGCGCGCGCCGATCGACGATTCGACCGGCTGCACGTCGCCGTCGGGAATGCCGGCGGCCTTCCACGCTTTGAGCCGGTCGCCGTCGACGAGGAACACCGCGGCGCGCCCCGCGGCCGCCCGCGCATGATCGAGGAGCGCCTGCAGGGTCTGGCCCAGCGTCGGTGCGCTGTCGATGTCGCGCAGCGCCGCCACCAGCCGCGGGTATCCGGCCGCGCCTGGCGATGCGGGCGCGGCCGCGGTCGCGGGTGCGCCCTTCGCGGCGGCCGCGGCGCTCGCGCGCGCCGACGCCACCGCTTCGCGCGCCGCGGAGAGCTCCGCTTCGAGCTCGGCACGGACCGCGTCCGCTTCCGCCTGCGTTTCGGATCGCGCGGCCTCGGCGGCGACGTTCGAGCGTTCGCGCTCGGCCTCCAGCTCGTTCTGCAGCTTCCGCCGGTGCGACTCGAGCTCGAGCTCCGCGGACCGCCGCGCCGAGGCCACGGCCTGGGCGACCTGCTGCTCGATTTGCTGCTGCGTCTGCTCTTCGTGCGCGTCGCGGTGGTGCGCCACGGCTTCCGCCGCCTGGCGCTCGGCGTCGGCGATGCGGCGCTCCGCCTCGGCGATGCGCTGATCCGCGGCCGTCGCGCGCTCCTCGGCGGAGGTGGCACGCTCCTCGGCTGCCGCGATTCGCTGCTCGGCGGCGGTGGCGCGCTGCACGGCCTCGCCAATCTGGCGCTCGGCGTCGGCGGCGCGCTGCTCCGCCGCGGCGATCCGCTGCTCGGCGTCTTTCGCCTGGTGCTCCGCGCCGGCAATCCGCTCATCCGCGGCCGTCGCCCGCTGTTCCGCGGCCGACGCGCGCTGCTCCGCGGCCGTGGCGCGCTGCTCCGTCTCGGCGAGATGGCGGCGCATGTCGCCGAGCTCGCGATCCTTGTCGCCGCCGCGCTGCTCGAACTCGGTCAGGCGCCGCGCGGCGTCGGCCAGCTGCTGCTCGAACCCGCCGGCGCGGGTCTCGGCGGCGGAGGCGCGCGCCTGCATCTCGGCGATCTGCTGTCCCGCCGAGCCTGCACGCTGCTCGAGCTCCGCGGCGCGTCCGTGCGCCTCGGCGAGCCGGCGCTCGGTGTCGTTGATGCGGTCCTGGGCCTGCGCCGCGAGATGCCCGGCGCGCGTGGCGTGCTCTTCCGCCTGCGTGACCTGGGCCGCGGCCATCACGGCCTGCTCTTCGGCCTGGCTGGCCCGCTGCTCCGCCTGGCTGGCGCGGTACTCCGCCTGCGTGGCGTGCGCCTCGAGCTGCGCGGCCCGCTCTTCGGCCTGCGACGCGCGATGGTTGTGCGCGTCGATCTGCTGCCGGAGGTACTGGGCGTGCTGCTCGGCCTCCTGTATGCGGTGCTGCGCCTCGGCGGTGCGCTGCTGGGCCTCGGCGACGCGACGCTCGGCGTCGGCCCGCGCCGCGCCCACCTCCTGCTCGAGCCGTGCCGCGAAGGCCGCCTGCGCCTCTTCGAACTGCCCCGCAAGGCGGCGCTCCGCCTCGGCGTCGGCGTCCCGGCGCGCGGTGGCGATTCCCTCTTCGTACTGCTGCTTGAGTGCGGCGAACTGCTGGTCGAGCGCCCCACGCAGTTGGGCCTGCAGGTCGTCGAGCGACATCTCCCGCCATTATCCCACGGGGCGCGGGGCGCGGGGTGCGGGGTGGAGGGGCGGCGAGGCTCAGCTTGCGGGGTGTCGTACAATAGGAGGAGCTTCAAAGGGGGCGAACCAGATTCGACGGGAGTACGGTTTCGCAGGATGCGTGCCGAGGACCATCAACCTCGCTAAAAGATGGAAACCAACCTAACTGCGGATACGCAGCTCGCTCTCGCAGCCTAAGAACCTGTGAGCGTCTGCCCTCACCAGCCTGCGGGTGAGGACCAGATGTCATTTTAGTAGGCTGGCGGTTCCCGGTCGCCCTGGACGGGAACGGCGAGATTTTCTGGGGCTGGCGCCCGGCGGTTTTTCCGTCTCTTCACGCCGGGTGCGACACTTCAGAGGCGGATACGCATCGTAGATTCCTGCGGGGATGTATTTTCGGACCCGGGTGCAACTCCCGGCGCCTCCACCATTTTTCGAGGGGCTTCGCCCCTCGAACTCCCCTACACGCGCTCTCGCTCGCCGCTTCGCCGGCTCGCTCCGATCGCGTGGCTCGCTCGCACCGCTCGCTCGCGGTACCGGCTCTCGCCCCCCGGCACGCCCTATGACTGCAGCTTCTTCGCGGCCGCTTCGACCTTGGCGGCGAGCTTCTCTTTGTATTCGA
>Ga0207691_10002465_pt1 | contig 18090 bp, 18 predicted proteins | sample KBSM13metaG_FD_184327 | JGI IMG/M metagenome (GOLD analysis project Ga0207691, IMG submission 184327) | Miscanthus rhizosphere microbial communities from Kellogg Biological Station, Michigan, USA - KBS M1-3 metaG (SPAdes) (version 2) | ecosystem: Host-associated > Plants > Roots > Rhizosphere >... | reverse complement strand
GGAGATGGCGAGGGCCGGACTTGAACCGGCGACACCACGGTTTTCAGCCGTGTGCTCTACCAGCTGAGCTACCTCGCCCCGACGAGGCAGTGTAGCCCGATCCGGGCTCGGGGCCGTGGAGACGGGCGGCGGAGAAATCCGGCGCGCGCGCTCCGGCGTACTGACCCTTCAAGTCTGCTCGCGGCCACGCTCCGCGTCGGAACTCGCACGATCCGCCACGGAACCGGTCGATGGAATCCTCTGACATCCGAGCACACGCGCTCCGCTCCGGGCGAGGGCGGCTCGGCGCTGCGGTGCTGGCGGGCACCGTCGTCGCGGCCCTGCCGCTCGTCGGTCTCGTCTCGCTGCTCCTCCGGTCGCGCCTCGACCCGCACTTCGAGAACTACAGGCTCCACTTCATCGTCTTCGGGTTCGCGGGCACGGTCGCGTTCGTGCTCGGCTACGCGGCGGGCGAGGCGGCAAATCGGCGCCGCGACGCCCGCGTGCTCCTGCTCTCCCTCGCGTTCATGGCGACCGGCGGCTTCCTCGGGCTCCACGCCCTGGGCACCCCCGACATCCTCTTCACCGGCGACCATCCGGGTTTCCAGGTCGCGATCCCAGTCGGGCTGATGGTCAGCGCGATCTTCGCCGCCGGCTCGGCCTTCGTCGACCTGCGCCCGGGCCTCGCACCGATGCTGATCCGTCATCGGACGCTGTTGCGTGCCCTCGTCCTCTGCGCCATGGCCGTGTGGCTCGTGTGGACGCTCGCACGCGTTCCCCCGCTTCGGGGACAGGACGACGAGGCCGCCAACGGAGGTCTCCTCGCAGTGATCGCGATCGCCGGCACGGTGGCATACGCGGCAGGCGCCGTCCGCTACTGGCACCTCTACCGGCGCCGCTGGAACATGCTGCCCGCCGCCGTCATCGCGTGCTTCCTGCTCCTCTCGGAGGCGCTCATCGGCGTGGCGCTCACGGGCGAGCGCAAGTGGCACGCAAGCTGGTGGGAGTGGCACGGCCTGATCATCACGGCCTACGTGATCATCGGCCTGGCCGCACGGCGCGAATGGCGCGACGAGCGCTTCCGACACCTCTATCTGCCGACGACCCGCGAGCGCCGCCAGGAGATCAGCGTTCTGTTCGGCGACCTCGTCGGGTTCACCAGCTTCGCGGAGCGCTCGTCACCCGGCGAGGTGGCGACCGTCCTGAACGCGTACTGGAGCAGGGCCGCGCCCCTGATCACCCGCCGGTTCGGCGGTGAGATCGAGAAGTTCATCGGCGACGGCATGCTTGCGGTCTTCAACAGCCGCGGCGACCAGCCCGACCATGCGCTGCGGGCGTCGCGCGCCGCGCTCGCGCTGCAACAGGAGCTCTCCGACCTGGCCGGACGTCACCCGGCGTGGCCGCCGATGCGGGTCGGCGTCAACAGCGGCGAGGCGGTGGTGCGCGAGATCGGTGGCGACGGTCACGTGGCGTATCCCCTCGTCGGCGACACGGTCAACACCGGCTCGCGGCTCGAGCGGCTCGCGCCGGCCGGAGGCGTGCTGATCGGCGAGTCGACATACAGGCAGCTGCCCGGCGGCACGATCGTCACGCCCAGGGTCGGCCTGCGTGTCAAGGGCAAGGCCGACCCTCTCGACGCCTATCTCCTGGTGGCGCTTCCGAAGCAGGCCTGAGCGTCAGGCGTCGCGTGCAGCGTGTATGCGCACGACGACTGGCTCCGGCGCGCTCCAGGGGAAGTCGATCCAACGGTCCGTGCGTCGCCAGACGTAGTCGCAGGGAACGACCGTGTGCGGCTTCTCGTAGAGCACCGCGATCCGCACCTCGCCGACCTTCCCCGCGCAGAACTCCTGCACGCTCTCGAGCGTATGGCCCGTGTCCGCGACGTCGTCTGCGATCAGGATCCGGGCGTCCTGGAGGTCGACGAAGTCCGGCGCTGGCGGGAGGATCCGCGGCACCTCGAGCCGCTCGTCGACCCCGGTGTAGTACTCGACGTTCATGGTGTAGACGTTCTTCACCGACAGCGCGTAGCCGAGGGCCGCGCCGACGAGCAAGCCGCCGCGGGCGATCGAGAGGATCATGTCGGGGTCGTAGCCGTCCGCCGCCACGGCCTCTGCGAGCCGGCGCGTCGAGGTGCCCAGATCGGTCCACGTCATCACCTCGCGCTCGACTGCCATGCCTGACGCTACCCCATCGTGAGCGCGGCGCGGCGCAGCATGCACCGCGTCGTGGCGTCCGGGTAGCCTCCGCTGCCGTGGCCGCCACGCCCCGTACCGTGACGATCGTCGGCGCGCCCCTCGATCTCGGGCAGGGCCGCCGCGGCGTCGACATGGGGCCGTCCGCGATCCGCTATGCCGGTCTCGAGGAGCGGCTCGCGTCGTTCGGATGCGCCGTCGTCGACCGCGGGAACGTCCTGGCGCCGGAGCCCGAGGCGCTTGCGGTCGAGGACGAGCGCGCCCGCTTCCTGCCGGAGATCCTCGATGCCTGTGCGGGCCTCGCGGCGATCGTGGAGGAGATCGCCGCGAGCGGCGCGATGCCGCTCGTGCTCGGTGGCGACCATTCGATTGCGCTCGGGACGCTCGCAGGCCTCCGGGCCGCGGCGGGCCGGCCGGGTGGCGTCATCTGGATCGACGCGCACGGCGACCTCAACACGCCGACCTCGAGCCCGAGCGGGAACGTCCACGGCATGCCCCTCGCCGCGGCACTCGGGCGCGCGGGCGACGCGTTCTCCCATCCCGGGCTGAGCCTGCCGGCCGTCGACCCGGGCCGCGTGGTCCTGCTCGGCGTGCGCTCGCTCGACCCCGCGGAGCGCGCGATGATCCGTGAGACGGGCATTCGTGCGATCACGATGACCGAGATCGACCGGATCGGGATCGAGCGCGCGATCACAGAGGCGATCGACCGCGTCTCCGGACCGGGCTTCGTCCATGTCTCGCTCGACCTCGACGCCCTCGACCCGGAGGTCGCGCCGGGCGTCGGAACCCCGGTGAAGGGTGGCCTGACGTATCGCGAGGCGCACCTCGCGTGCGAGGACCTCGCCGAGTCGGGCGCCGTCGGCTCGCTGGAGCTCGTGGAGGTGAACCCGATCCTCGACCGCGAGAACGGCAGTGCGGCGATCGCGGTCGAGCTCGCCGCGAGCGCGCTCGGCCAGTCGATCCTCTGAGGATCACCAGGGGAAGAGCGTCCGGGCCGGCTCACCGCGCCGCGAACGCTCTTCGCTGAGCTCGACCCTAGCGCATCCCCGCCGCGGGGCCAAGCACCCGGATGCGAAGCGGCTGGCCCTGCCCCGCGTGCAGCATCGACGCCGCGTTGCCGCGGTTGATCGCCACGGACATGTTGCGGTAGCTGTCCTCGTAGAGGATCACGTCGCCCGGCCGGGCGTCCGCGAACGTCCTCGCCATCACGGCGTAGTAGCGCTCGCCCGCGAGCTCGAGCTCGACGCGCGAGCCCGGGACGACGCCCGCATGCTCCGCATCGTCCCGCGTCAGATTGAGCGCGATGTTGCCGAAGCTGTCGACGTAGAGCATCGTGGCGTCGATCCGGTCCTCGTAGAACGCCGGCCTCGGCAGATCGAGTCGCACGAGCGCGTCCGGGTGCAACGGCGGGCCGAGGTCCGTGAGCGGAACGCCGTTCGCCAGGTGCGCGGCCGCGGGCGCGAAGAGGTCCCGCCCGTGGAACGTCCGAGAGATCGTCTCGAGCGCGTAGTCCGGGTTCGCGAGCTCGCGCACCTCCGCGATCCCGGCCCGCTCGGCTGCAGGGAGCAGCAGGCCGTTGTCCGGGCCGATGAACACGCGGCCCTCCCGGTCGGCGATTGCGAGCGGCCGGCGCGCCCCCCCGACACCGGGGTCGACGACCGCGAGATGGATCCCGGCGGGCATGTACGGGAGCGTGCTGGACAGGACGAGCGCCCCCTGCAGCACCTGCGTCGGCGGGATGCCGTGCGTGACGTCGATCACCCGGGCGTCGGGCGCTATCCGCGCGATGACGCCATGGCAGGTGCCGACGAAGTCGTCCTGGAGACCGAAGTCGGTGAGGAAGCAGATGACCACGCGCCGAGTCTACGACGTCGCGAGCGCGCGTCGGACCGCCTCGACGAGGCCGGCGACATCCGGCGTGGCCGCCTGTGCGAGGACCGTGAGTCCTGCCTCGCCGGCCGCGCGGGTCGTCTCGGGCCCGATCGACACGGTCGGCGTGGCCAGGCTCAACGCAGCGTAGGAGCGTGCGGCGGAGCCCGACGCGAGGATCACGAGGTCACACGGCGTCCAGGCCGGCGGCACGAGCGGCACCGTGCGATAGAGCACGACGACGTCGGCGTCGAGGGCATCCGGCAACAGTCGCCGCGCACCGTCGGCTCCGGCGAACAGCACGCGGCCCGGGGCGGCGGGCATTGCGGCGAGGAGGCCCTCCTGGGTGGACGGTGACGCGACGACGTCCGCGCCTCCGAACGCGCTCGCAGTCGCAGGGCCGATCGCCGCGACACGTTTTGGGACGCCGCGCATCCGGCGGCGGAGCTCTAGTGCACCGGTCGCGCTCGTGAGGACGAGCCAGTCGTAGTCGCCGACGTCGATCGGTGCGTCACCTATGTGCTCGATGGCGACGAGCGGGACGTGGATCGCGTCGTGCCCCTCCGACCGCAGCGCGTCGAGGAGCGCGCCCTCGCGGCCGGCGGGCCGGGTGACGACGACTCGTGCCACCGGTCAGCGCCCGCGGCGCGGTGTCCCTCGCCCGCCCGACGGGCGAGGAGGGACGGTGCGCGGGAGAGTGCCTTCGTCAGGCGGGCCGAACATCCCGATCGCCGCGATCGTCGCGCCTTTTCTCCCCGTCCCTAGCCCCCACCCGCCCACGGGGGCACGGACGGTAGTGGCGATCGCGTGACGTGTCTGGGCCGACTCTGTGCCGATTGTGCAGCGACGCTCGAGGGAGCTCCTCCTCGCGACGAATTCCGGCACTCGTCCACGCGGGACCCGCGGCCGATCCCGGTCGCACGACGAGCTGCGCGCGCAGGACACGTCGCAGGTCCCGCTCACCGGGCCAGCGCCGCCAGCTCGCGGCCGAGCATCTCCGGATCGATGCCCTCGAGGCGCTCCAGCCAGCTTCCGTCCTCGGCCGCCACGAGGCCGGTCAGCACCGTCCCGTCGTGGTGCGCGGCGACGGGGGCGAGGCAGCCGCCTCCGACGGTCGCCACGCAGCGCCGTTCCGCCTCGACGCGGCGGCGCGTCTCCGGGTCATCGGCCGCCGCGACGAGGTGCTCGTCGCCGGCCCGCACCTGGAGCGCTAGCGCTCCCTGCCCTGCCTCCGGGAGCATCTCGGCGGCGTCGAGCCTCCTGCCGATCTCGCTGCCGAGGCCCAGGCGGTCGAGGCCGCACGCGGCCAGCACAACGGCGTCGAGGCCGCGCTCGCCCCGCTTGCGGAGCCGCGTGTCGATGTTGCCGCGGAGCGGCTCGACGGACAGCGTCGGCTCGATTGCGAGGAGCTGCGCCCTGCGTCGTGCCGACGCGGTTCCGATCCGCATGCCGGGGCGAATCTCCGACGCACCGCACAGCGCGTCGCGCGGGTCCTCCCTCGCGGGGTACGCCCCGACCGCGAGCCCCGTGGCGTCGGTCGACGTCATGTCCTTGGCCGAGTGCACCGCGACGTCGATGCGACCCTCGAGGAGCGCCTCTTCCAGTTCCTTGACAAAGACGCCGCGGCTTCCGATCTCCCCGAACGGCCGTGTCCGGTCGCGGTCGCCTGCGGTCGTGATCGGGACCAGCGCGATCTCGATACCCGGCCGGCGCAGCGCATCGGCCGCGCGCTCGGCCTGGGTCAGCGCGAGCCTGCTACCGCGCGAGCCGACGCGAAGCAGCACAGTTGCGGCGGGTGGTGTGCGTCGCCGGGATGCCGCACGCCCTCGGCCCGCGCGGCCGAATGCGAACGAACGCCGTGGGCACGACGAGCGGCAACGGCCGAGTGTGAGCGACAGCCTGGCGCGTCATACCTCGTCCTCTTCCGGGAGCCCGAACAGGTGGCGCACGACGTCAGCATAGACCAGCCCGTCAGGCGTGACGGCCGCCTCCTTCATGCGGATCGTCGGCAGGTGCAAGAGCTTGTTGACGATCTGAGCGGTGACCGTGTCGACCATCGCACGCTGGCTCTCCGGAAGCTTGCCTTCGACGCGCGCGAGCTCGGAGGACCGGATCTCCTCGGCGAGCGCGCGCAGCGACGCGATCGCCGGAACGACCGCGAGGGAGGCCTGCCAGGCGCGGAACCGCTCTGCCTCCGCGGCCACGATGCGCTCCGCCTGCACGGCCTCCGCGCGACGGCCCTCGAGCGACGCAGAGACGACCGCCTCGAGGTCGTCCACGTCGTAGACGAAGCATCCATCGACGGACGCGAGCGCGGGGTCGACGTCCCGCGGCACCGCGAGATCGACGAACAGCACCGGGCGGCCGCGCCGTGAGCGCAACGCGGACACGAGTTGCTCCCCGGTGAGGACGAACCCCGGCGCGCTCGTGGACGAGACGACGACGTCGGCGTCCGTCACCGCCTGTGCCGCGTCGTCGAGCGGGAGCGCACGGGCGCCGAGCTCTGCGGCGAGCCGTTCTGCGTGATCGAGCGTGCGGTTGACGACGGCCGTCACCGTTGCACCGCGCGAGCGGAGGTTCCTGGCGGTCAGCTCGCTGGTCCTCCCCGCTCCGACCAACACGACGCGCCGGCCGTCGAGGCCCTCGAAGACCTGCTGCGCGAGGGCGGCTGCCGCTGCCGGGACGGACGCAGGGCTCTCGCCGATCGCCGTCTCGAGACGCGCCCGGCGGCCGGCGTGCAGGGCCATGCGGAAGGTCCGGTCGAGCAGCGAGCCGGGGGCTCCCGCCTCGTAGGCATCCCGCACCTGGCCGAGGATCTCTCCCTCTCCGGGGACGAGGGAGTCGAGCCCCGCTGCGACGCGGAACAGGTGCAGCGCCGCCGACTCGTCCGACAGCCGGTACGCGACCGGTGCGAGCGCGCCCGCGTCCGCTCCCGCGAGCGCAAGGAGCGCGCGATCCGCGACCTCGCCTGCGTCGCCGTCGCCCGACGCGACGTAGAGCTCCGTGCGGTTGCAGGTCGAGAGAACGACCGCCTCGATCTGACCGTTGCCGCCCCGCGCGAGCTCCTTCGCCAACGACCCTGCGGCCGCTGGATCGATGGCGACGCGCTCACGGAGCTCGATGGATGCCGTGTGATGCGAGACGCCTGCGAGCGCGATCTTCACGACGCGAAGTGGGTGAGGGGAAGGACGACGCCGACGAGCGTGAACCCGACGACGAGTGACCACGCGAGCCGGCGGCCCTGGAGCCCGATCTCGCGTCGCAAAACGAGGGCGGTCGCGTAGACCGCCCACAGCACCACGGTCACCGTCATCGCGACGTCGATCTCGCCGGCCTCGAGCCGGGTGAGACCCACGACGATGCCCGCGCTGAGCAGCACCAGGCCGACGAGCGCAACCCGCGCCGCGAGCCGGTCGAGCGCCTCGAGCGGGGGCAGGCGAAGGCGCAGCAGGCGCGCATCGCGGCGCTTGAGCCGCCGCTCCTCGAAGAGGTAGAGGACTGCGACGGCGGCGGCGACGGTGAAGCTCGCGAACGCGGCGAGCATCAAGCCCACGTGCGCGTCGAGCGTCCACCCGGCCCCATCGACGTTGTGGACGCCGGTGCCGCCGCCGAACCACGCGAGCACGAGGAGCGCGGCCGCAAGGGGCATCACCCCGAGCCCGAGCAGCCGATACCGAGGGTTGCTGCCCCAGGCGAGGTACCCGGTGACGACGAGCCAGCAGAGGAGGTTCAGCGCGCCGGCCCACGTGGCCCACGGGAATCCGTCCGACGTCGCCGCCTGCACGGCGAGCAGCGCCGTCTGCGCCAGCCAGCCGATCCGAACGCCCCAGATGCCGAGTCGGCCGTACCTGCCCGCACCCCGCAGCCCTCCGGCGTAGGCGAACGCGGCCTCGCTGTAGCCGAGCAGCGCGGGCCAGACGAGCAGCTCAGCCATCGCCCTGATCGGCCGACGTGCGTGCGCGTGCGAGCCGGGCGAGCTCTCCCGTCTCGCGCTCCAGTCGCGAGAGCTTCGTCGCGATGATCGCCGCCCAGACGAGGACGAAGACGAGGAAGACGCCGTAGGCCGCGGCGACGTACTTCTCGCCTGCGCTCACCGCGCCAGCGCCTCTCGGAGGTCCCGCAGGTTCACATCGGTTCGCTTGCCGGCGAGCTCGGTTCGGTACATGACGTACGCGAGCAGCGTGATCGCCGCCCACGAGGTGCAGAAGGCCGCGAACATCGAGCCGGTCATCTGCGGCCCGTCCCTCGTGAACACCGTTGGATGGATGAAGTCGCTCGCGAGCCGGATCGCGAAGAAGCTCACCGGGATCAGCGCGACGCCGAAGAGCGCGTACACGGCGGAGATGCGCTCCCGCTGCGGTCCTGGTTCGATCGAGAAGCGGAGCATGAAGTACGCGCAGTAGAACAGGAACAGCACGAGGAACAGGACGAGCTGGTTCGAGCTCCAGGTCCACCACACGCCCCAGGACGCCTTCGCCCAGATCGAGCCGGTCACGAGGGTGAGCGCGCCGAAGATCGTGCCCTGGTGGATTCCGGTGTAGCTCTCCAGGTCGTACCGCTCCCCCCGGGTGAGCAGCAGCCGGAGAGCCTTCCACGCGCCGAGCCCGAAGCACGCGTACGCCGTGAGCGCGATCGGCACGTGGACGTAGAAGATCTTCTGCGACAGGCCCTGGTCGGCGTCCTCGGGAGCCACGAAGAACGTCATCAGGACCGACGCCGCGGCGAGCGCGACCGCGAACGCCGCGAGGGCTGACAGAGAGGGTCTCGTGATGCTCATTCGGTGACGACGTACTCGAACGCCGCCCACGAAAGTATCGCGAACACGGCGTCGTAGAGGCCGAGGAACGCGAGATACGCCCCCGGCTCCGGCGAGATGCTCGAGCCGACACCCCCGACGACGAGCGGGATCGCGAGGGGCAGGAACAGCAGCGGGAGCAATACTTCCCGGCCTCGTGCGGCGGCCGCCATCGCCGAGACGAGCGAGCCGACTGCGCAGATCCCGACCGACGCGAGCAGCACCCCGAGGAGCGCCGGCCCGTCCAGCGGCGCGAAGAAGAGCGCGAACGCCGGCAGTGCCACGATCTCGGCCGCCAGGAGAAACGCGAGCGTCGCGAGCGCCTTGCCGAGCCAGATGGCGCTGCGGTCGGACGTGGCGAGCACCAGCCCGTCGAGCGCGCCCGCCTCGCTCTCGGGCGCCCACGCACGACCGAGGCCGAGTAACGCGGTGAAGACGAGCGCGACCCAGAGCAGGCCGTACGCCGCGTCCTCGCTCGCTCCGCCCGGAAGCGCGAAATGGAAGACGACGAGGGTGGCCACGACGAAGAGGGCCATCGCCGGGAGCGTGTCCCGCGCGCGGAGCTCGAGCCGGAGATCCTTCCGGGCGAGTGCGGCGACGTCGCCGAGATAGGCGGTCATGCGTGCCCCAGGGCGATGCTGCCCGTCGCGAGCGCCGCGACACGCGCCGGATCATGGGTCGCGACGACGAGCGTCTTGCCGGCGGCCGCAAGGGTGCCGAGCTCCGCGTCGAGCAGCGCGAGCCCGTCGTCGTCGAGCGACGCGTGCGGCTCGTCGAGCACGACGAGGTCGGGCTCGTGGAGCAGGGCCCGGCAGAGCGCGAGACGCTGCGTCATGCCCCGCGAGTACGAGGAGATGCGCTGACGCCGCGCCTCCCACAGACCGAAGCGCCCGAGCAGCATGCCGATGCGCTCCCGTCGCTCCGGGACGCCGTAGAGCCGTCCGTAGAGGTCGAGGTTCTCGAGCGCGGTCAGCTCGCGATAGACGAGCGGCTCGTGGCCGAGGAAGCCGACTCGCCTCCGTTCGATCCCGATCTCGAGCAACCCCCGTGACGGCGCGGCGAGCCCGCCGATCAGCCGGAGCAGCGTGGACTTCCCGGCTCCGTTCGGCCCGGTCACGACGAGGGCGCCGCCGGACTCGAGCTCGAACGAGACGTCGCGGAGCACGGTGCGGAGCCCGTAGCGCTTCTCGAGCCCCACCGCGCGGACCACCGCCTCACTCACGGCCACCGCACCTTCCGGGGGTCGTCCCGCGTACGTCGCGTAACGTCCCCCAGGGGCACCCCAGGTGCCCTGATGCCAGGCTATCGACAACTCTCTGACGCATGTGTGCCGGGATCGTGCCGGAAGTGTGACGGGCGCGGCGACCGTGCCTCAAGCGGCACACGAGCCCTCCGTCCACGACAGACGCGCGCGCCGCCGCGCACGGCCGGCTCGACCGCAGGCTCAGAGCAGCGTGTCGAGCGCGACGAAGACGCAGAAGGTGATCGAGAGAACGCCGTTGACCGTGAAGAACGCGGCGTCGAGCCGTCGCAGGTCGTCGGGCCGCACGATCAGGTGCTCGTAGAGGAGGAGCGCCGCCACGACGGCGACACCGAGCCAGTACCAGAGCCCGGCGTCGAGGCCGGCGCCGGCCGCGGCGAGCAGCGCGACCGAGCCGGCGTGCATCGCGCGTGCGCCGCGGAACGTGCCGTGCACACCGAATCGCGTGGCCCAGGAATGGAGACCGGAGGCGCGGTCGTGGTCGAGATCGAACAGCGCGTAGAACAGGTCGAAGCCGGCGACCCAGAGACAGACCGCACCCCCGAGAGCCCACGCCTGCCACGGAAGCTCACCCGTGATCGCGACCCAGGCGCCGACCGGCGCCAGGCCGAGGCAGGCACCGAGCCAGAGGTGGCAGAGCCACGTGACACGCTTCAGGTACGGGTAGACGACGAACATCACGACCGGGATCGGCCACAGCCACCGGACGATCGGCTCCAGCTGGAGGACCGCGCCGAGGTAGACGAGGAGCGCGAGCACGCAGAGCGCGCCGACCTGCATGCGCGTGAGCGCGCCGGCCGGAAGCTCCCGCATGGCGGTGCGCGGGTTCCTGGCGTCGATCTCCGCGTCGACGAGGCGATTCAGCCCCATCGCAAGCGTGCGGGCGCCGACCATCGCGACCGTCACCCAGGCCAGCGGCCCGATCCCCGGCCACCCGTCGACGGAGAGCAGCGCGCCGACGTAGGCGAAGGGAAGCGCGAAGACCGTGTGCTCGAGCCGGACGAGTCGCGCGAGCCGGACGGGGAGCGGCGATGCCAGCGCGCTCACACAGGCTCTTTGGTCTTCGACACGAGCTCGACACCCTCGATCCGCATCGCCTTGTCCACCGCCTTCGCCATGTCGTAGACGGTGAGCGCCGCCACGGCGACCGCCGTGAGCGCCTCCATCTCGACACCGGTCTGCGCGGTGGTCTCCGCCGCGGCCTCGATCGCCACGCCGTCCCCGTCGACCGTGAGGTCGACCTCGACCACGGTCAGCGGCAGCGGATGGCAGAGCGGGATCAGCTCACCCGTCCGCTTCGCCGCCTGGATCCCCGCGATGCGCGCGACGGTGAGGGCGTCGCCCTTCGGCAGCGATCGAAGCCGCGCCGCGGTCGACGCGTCCATGACGACCCTGCCGCGGGCGACGGCGCGCCGTCGCGACAGGGGCTTGCCGCCGACGTCGACCATCCGGACATCACCGGTCGCCTCGTCGACGTGCGAGAGCTCGCTCACCGGAGCGTCTTCCGTGCCAGATGGACGAGTCCACGGCGGTGGTCGACGGCGGCGCGGACGCGCGCTCCGGCACCGTCCGCGTACAGCGCGCCGAGGAGCCCTCGCAACCCGTCGACCGCGCGGTCGCCGTACGGGTACCACCAGCCCGGGGTCAGCCGGCCGCGGTCGGCGTCGACGAGCTTGACGTGCGACAACGCATAGAGCCCGTGGCGCGAGCCGGTGCGCCCGAGGCCGGAGCCGCGCCTCCCGCCCCAGGGCGTCTGCGAGGCCCCGAACGAGTACGCGTGGTCGTTGTGCCACACGCAGCCGGTCTCGAGTCGATCCGCGATCGCGCGCGCACGGGCCCGGTCGCCGCTCCAGACGCTGGCGCCGAGACCGAACGGCGAGTCGTTCGCCCAGCGCACCATCGCCTCGTCGGTGTCCAATTGGACAACGACGGCCGCCGGGCCGAAGAGCTCGTCGCCGGCCAGTCGCGCATCGCGAGGCTCGCCCAGGAGCAGTGTCGGCTCGGAGAACCACCCCGGAAGGTCGGTGTCGGGCCGGCCGCCGCCGGTCGCGACACGCGCTCCGTGCTCGACCGCGTCCGCGACGAGGCCCTCGAACCGTGCGCGCTGCTCCTCGCTGACGAGCGGCCCGAGCTCGACACCGGCGTCGGCGCCGCGGCCGATCCGCAGCTCGCTCGCCCGCGTCGTGAGGCGGTCGACGAACGTGTCGTGGAGGCCCGGCGGAACGGCGATCCGCTCGATGCCCGCGCATGCCTGACCGCAGTTCGTGTAGACGCCCCAGAGCGCACCCTCGACGGCACGGTCGAGATCGGCGTCGTCGAGCACGAGCATCGCGTCCTTCCCGCCGAGCTCAAGGACGACAGGACAGAGCCGCTCCGCCGCCGCCTGCGCGACCGCGCGGCCGACGTCGACGGAGCCGGTGAACACCACACCGGCGATGCCGCGATGCCGCACGAGCGCCTCGCCGACGTCGCCCGCTCCCTGCACGACCCGCACGAGGCCCGGCGGCGCGTCGGCGCGGCGGAAGAGCTCCTCGACCCAGGCGCCCGAGAGCGGCGTCAGCTCGGACGGCTTGACGATCGCCGCGTTCCCGGCGGCGACCGCCGCCGCAACCTGGCGAAGCGGGATCGCGAGCGGGAAGTTCCAGGGCGTGACGATCCCGACCACGCCGAGCGGCTCGTAGCGGAGCCAGCCACGCTTCTGTCGGAGGACGAGCTGAGGGAACCGGAGCCGCTCGTCGCGGAGGACGGAGCCGAGGTTCTCCGCATGCCAGCGCAGCGCGTCGGCGGAGACGACGAGCTCGTGCGCGTACGCCTCGGCGAGCGGCTTTCCGGACTCCGCCGAGATCGTCATCGCGATGGAGTCGGCATCCTCGACGAGGGCGTGGACGACGCGTTCGAGCAGTCGGCGGCGGTCGGCGAGCGGCTCGCGCGCAAAGGCGGCCTGCGCCAGACGGGCCTCCGCGACGACCTCGGCGAGCTCCTCCGGCGGTGTGACGGGAACGCGGCCGAGCGGCTCGAGGGTCGCCGGGTCGATCGAGACGAGCTCGCGGCTCGCGACGTCCGGGCCCGCGCTCACGGTCGCATCGTAGCCCCGGCACCTTGTCGTGGGGCGCGCGCGTCGAGCTCGCGGAGCTCGCGGTCGGCCCACGCATCCATGTCGTGCATCCGGACGTGGCGCCGGATGCCGTCGAGCCACGACCGGCGCTCGGCCCCGGGAACGCCGATCGCGCGCTCGAGCGCGGCCGCCTGGCTCTCGACGTCCAGCGGATCGACCGGGACGACCCACTCGGCGAGCTCCTCGAAGGCGCCTGCCTCGCGCGAGAGGACGAGCACGCCGTCGCGGTCGTTGACGAGCGGCGCCTCCTTCGCGACGAGGTTGAGACCGTCCATCACGGGATTGACCAGCAGCACGTCGTACTCCAGGTAGGCCGCGATGGAGGCAAGGAAGTCGTCGCGCACCACGAGCGAGACCGGCGTCCAATCGGGCCTCGCGAACCGCTCGTTGACCTCGTACGCGGCGCGCTCGATTGCGGCGCGATAGTCCACGTACTCGGGAATCTCCTCCCGCGAGGGGTCGAGCAGCGCGAGCAACCCGACCCGGCCGTGGAGGGCGGGTGCACGTTCGAGCAGGCGCCCGAACGCCTCGAAGCCCCGCACCGCGTTCTTCGAGGGGTCGGCGCGGTCGACACGGAGCACCAGGATCTCGGGGCGCCCGGCTGCGAGCTCGTCCCGCCGCTCGCGGACGCCGTCGCCGGCGGCGAGGGCATCGAACTCCGCGGCGTCCACGGCGATGGGGTTCGCATGCGAGACGCGCTCGGCGTCCGCACGGCGACCGAGCAGCGTGCTGCAGCAGTCGACGAAGGCGGAGCGCCACTGCTCGGTGTGGAAGCCGACGCTGTCGCACGCGAGCAGTCCCTCGTGGATCGCCTCGCCGATGTCGCGCGGGAGCACCGCCCACGCGTCCGGGGCCACCCACGGGATGTGCGTGAAGTGCGCGATACGCGCCTCGGGGCGCGCTGCGCGGACGAGCGCCGGGACGAGGTAGAGGTGGTAGTCCTGGACGAAGACCGGCGCATCCGGGAGACGGTCGAGCTCCTCGACGACGGCCGCCGCAAGCGTCCGATTCGCCTCGACGTAGCCCTCGCGCCAGGCCGGGCCGAGGTCGGCTCCGGGATCCTGCTTCAGATCCCACAGACCGTGCTGGACGAACCACAGCACGGGGTTGGCGATCACGCCGTAGAAGCGCCGGTACACCTCGGCGTCGTGCGCCACCAGGCGCAGCGAGAACGCCGAGCCCGACGCCGACTCCTCCGCTCGGCGTCCGGATCCCGCGATCTCGCGTTCGACCTCGCCCATCGCGCTCGCGACCCACGTCACGTCGTTCCCGTCGACCAGCGCGCGCAGCGCGGTGACGAGACCGCCCGCGCCGCGGGATGCCTCGATGGCGCCGGCCGAGCCGCGCCGGAAGCCGACCGGCCCGCGGTTCGAGACGACGATCAGCGGCCCGCCGCGGGCCATCACCCCGACGCGGGGCGGTTGCCGAGCGTGACGGGGATCGAGATGCGCCGGTCTCCGCGCAGCACGGTGAACGTGACCGTCTGGCCCGGCTCGAGGGTCGTCGTCACGAGCCGCGACACGTCGTCGGCGTCGTCCACCTTCGTACCGCCGATCGCGACGATCAGGTCGCCGCCGAGGGTGACGTCGAGGCCGTTGAAGGCCTCGGTGCGGGCGCCGCCGCGGAGACCGGCGAGTGCCGCCGGCGAGCCGTCCTCGACCCGCGTCACGAGCGCTCCGCGGTCGGCCCCGAGCCCGAACGCCTGTGCGATCCCGGGCGTCACGTCCTGTGTCGAGACGCCGATGTACGCGTACCGGACCTTCCCCGTGCGCAGCAGCTGGTCAAGCGAGCGGCGCGCGAGGTCGATCGGGATCGCGAACCCGACGCCTTCGTTCGTGCCGGAGGTGCTCTCGATCTGCGCGTTGATCCCGATCACGCGCCCGTCGGCGTCGAAGAGCGGGCCGCCCGAGTTGCCGCGATTGATCTGCGCGTCGGTCTGGATCGCGTTCGAGACGGCGAACCCGCCCGCCGCCAGGGAGTCGATCGAGCGGCCCGTCGCCGAGACCACGCCGACGGTCAGCGAGCTCTGCTTGCCGAAGGGGCTTCCGATCGCGGCGACCGGCTCGCCGACGACGACCTTCGCCGAGTCCCCGAGCGGCACGGGCTCGAGGCGGTGGTCGGCGGGCCTGACGCGGATCACGCCGACGTCGCTGAAGAGGTCCCAGCCGACCACGCGCCCGCCGATCCTCTCACCGTCCGCGAACTCGATGTACACCGCCCGGGCACCCTGGACGTTGGTCCGCGCCTCCGCGGCGTTCGTGATGACGTGCGCGTTCGTGAGGATCACGCCGTCGCGGTCGACGACAAAGCCGGAGCCCTGCGCCGTGCCGTCGATTCCCAGATTCGCGTAGATGGTGACGACACCTGGCGCCCGGGCGGCGTAGACCGCCTCCGGGTCGAATGCCGTGCCGGGCAGGCGCGGCGGCAGCGGCGTGGTGCTCGACGGCGCGGGAGCAGCGCTCGTCTCGACGATCGTCGTCGTGCTCCCGCCGACGCCGACGACCGACCCGGCGAGAAGGGCCACCCCGGCGCCGATCGCAGCGGCGACGACGGCCAGCCCCACGGCTGCCATGCGACCCATGCGGGCCACCGTAGCAACGGCCGTCACGTTTCCACGTGGAAACGGCGGCGGTCGCTCAGGCCGTTTTCACGTGGAAACGGCGAGCTCGCCCGCCTGCACCGCTGCCGCCGGCAGCGAGAGCGTGAACGTCGTCCGCCCCGTCGTTCCGCTGAGCTCGACGGTGCCGCCCATCCGCTCGGCAAGCTGGCGTGCGATCGCGAGGCCGAGACCGCTGCCCGAGGCATGCGGGCCTTCGACGCGGTAGAAGCGGTCGAAGATCCGCTCCGCGTGGTCACGGGGAATCCCCGGCCCGTCGTCGGAAACGGCGAGCTCCGCCCGACCGGCGCGCAGCGTGGTCGTGAGGACGATCTCCGTGCCCGGCGGCGTGTGGATGAGCGCGTTGACGGCGAGCGAGCGGCCGATCTGGAGGACACGCTCCTCGTCCGCGAGCGCCCACGCCCGTTCGTCGGTCTCCAGCACGAATCGGTGGTCAGTCGACTCGGCGAGGGGGGTCAACTCGTCGACGAGCACCCGCGCGGCGTCCGCGAGCACGACCTCCTCCTGCTCGACGCGGAGCCGCCCGGCGTCCATCCGCGACAGGTCGAGCAGGTCGGCCGCAAGCTTCGTCAACCGGTCGACCTGCTCTCGCGTGGTCGCGAGGAACCCTGCCCGCGTCTCCTCGTCGAGGTCCTCGTCGGCCATCAGCTCGAGGAACCCGGCGAGCGAGAAGAGGGGGGTACGGAGCTCGTGTGACGCATTTGCGACGAACTCCTTCCGCGCCGTGTCGAGCTGCGCGAGCTGGACGCGCATCCGCTCGAAGGCGGCCGCGAGCTCACCGAGCTCGTCGTCGCCGAGATCGACCACCGGCTCGTCGAACTCACCCTCCGCGATCCGGTTCGCGGCACGCTCGAGGCGCCGGATGCGGCGCGCGTGGAGCGTCGCCGCAGCGCTTCCGAGGATCGCGGCGATCGCGACCGCGACGCCCGTCGCGTACAGCATCCGCCGCTTGACGACGCGCACCGTCGCGAGCTGGTCCTCGATCGGCGTCGAGAGGAGCAGCACGTTGCCGGAGACGAGCGGAACGGCGACCTCGGCAAACGGCTTGTCGCGGCGCTCGACACGTCCGCGGGCGATGCGCGCGTCCTGGGCGGACTGGAGGCCGACCGAGTCGTCGCTGATGGAGCCTGCGGTCGCGGCCGAGTCCGCGAGCGCCCGGATCGACAGGGGCTCCGGACCGAAGACCTGGTAGACGACGACGCGCGCGTTGGACAGGAGCGACGCCGTGTCGGCGAAGCTGTCGATGGCCAGCGGTTCGCTGAAGTCGCCGCGCGCGTCGGCCCGGGTGTACGAGTACGCGGTCGCCTCCGCGTCGCGCTGCAGCTCGTCGAGCCGCTCCGCCACGAGCCGGCGCTCGAGGGAGGGGACGACCATCAGATACGCGCCGCCCAGCGCGCCGCCCACGATCAGGAGCAGCGCGACCGCCAGCGTCGTTCGGATCCCGCCCGGGAGGCTCATCCTGCCGTCGCGAGGCCGTCGCGGAACCGGTACCCGGCGCCGCGCACGGTGAGGATCAGCTCGGGCTCGCGGGCGTCGCGCTCGATCTTCTCGCGCAGGTGCCGGACGTGGACGTCGATCGTCCGTGGCTCGCGGTAGTCCGCGCTCCCCCGGATGCGCTCGAGCAGCTGCCGCCGGCTGAAGACGATGCCGGGGTCGCTCGCCAGGAGCGCGAGGAGCTCGAACTCGACGAAGGTCAGCTGGATCGGCTCGCCGCGCACCTCCACCGTGCGACGCGGGAGGTCGATCACGACGTCGCCGCGGTCGACGACCTCGTCGCGGCGGCTCGCATGGTGCGGCGTCGCGGCGCGGCGCAGAAGCGCACGCACGCGGCTGCGGAACTCCCGGATCGAGAAGGGCTTCGTGATGTAGTCGTCGGCGCCGAGCTCGAGCCCGAGCACCTTGTCGAGCTCGTCGTCGCGGGCGGTGAGCATGATGATCGGCACCGTGCTCTCCGAGCGAAGGCGGCGGCAGACCTCGAGTCCGTCGACTTTTGGCAGCATGATGTCGAGGACGACGAGGTCGACGGTCTCCTCGCCGAAGCGACGCAGCGCCTCGTCGCCGTCGCGCGCCTGGACGACCCGGTACCCGTCCCGCTCGAGCGGGTACGTGAGAAGCGACTGGATCGCGTCCTCGTCGTCGACGAGCAGGATGGTCGAGGACGGCTCGGGCATCTGTGGTTGACGCGCCCCCAACGCGGACGTGCGGGCCTGCTCGGCCCTACTATAGCCCCCTGCATGGAGCCCGCCCGCCTCGGGACGAGCA